>Ga0316630_10000166_pt1 | contig 16867 bp, 28 predicted proteins | sample OWC_May_M1_C1_D6_FD_207658 | JGI IMG/M metagenome (GOLD analysis project Ga0316630, IMG submission 207658) | Wetland soil microbial communities from Old Woman Creek delta, Ohio, United States - OWC_May_M1_C1_D6_A | ecosystem: Environmental > Terrestrial > Soil > Wetlands | place: USA: Ohio...
GTATGCCCGCGAGGTTTCCCATGACCCCAGAATTATTTGGAATTTCATTAATCATATGGATGATTTGCGCGTGGCTGTCATTATGGAAATTACGTGATATATATGATCCATTACTGGAGTACTCCTCATGACCCCCGACGCACAGCAGCCGGAACATTGCGAGCATGAGTGCGTATGCCCGCGATATGTAGGTACGGCATATGATAAGCGTGGCTGGTCTTGCAACGTTATAGGGTGCGTACACGATCTCCGCACCCGCCCGCACACCCCGGCACCGGATGCAATGGCGTTCAAAGATTCTGTCATTGAGCAACAGCAAATCCACATTAACAATCTCAATTCAAAGATGGCAGAGATGATGCAGGGAGCAGCCCGCGCCGCCACGCTCGCCTGTCGTGATATCGTCTTTAATAAGGTGATATACAACAAGTGCCCCTTCAATGGAGATTGTTCGCAGTGCTTCCTGTGTGATAACGCTGGCGGATGCATTATCCCAGAATCCCTCAGTCAGAAGGCAGGTGAGCAGGAATGAGTGAATCAACAAAGCGACACGACACATGCAAGTTCGCGTCATGGCTTTATTCAGAAAGATTCGGTAACAAAAGAGCGTGTACTCATGGATGCGGTACGCACGAGTTAAACCGGATGCAATGTATCGGATGTGGATATTATGATAAGAAGCAGGAGCAGCACCCATGACCGCACAGCAGCCGGAACAAAAGTGTTGGCGATGTAAAAGGATACTGTCGCTAAATGATTTCTATAAAAACCGTTCAAGAGCCAACGGTTATTCAACAACCTGTAAAAAATGCGCGCTGGAATTGCAACATTTAAAACACCCGAGAAAACGCAGCGGTGTTATTAAAGATAAAATAAAAGAACCAAAACGCAGGGATGCGTGCGTAACAATGAAAGTACATCATAAACAAATGAAAGACGATCCAGATCATCTTTCTACGGAATTCATTCAGAAAATCATCGGGAGAAAGTGTACATGCCAATCCCTCCCCCACACCACGGCACCGGCAGATCCGGAATGGTGGAAGAAAACCGGCATTGTTCCTGATGAGGAAACGTTGCAACAGATTCCTTGGATTCCAGCCCACGATGCCGCGATAGCCCGCGCCGACACGCTCGCAGCATACAACCGCGTGATAGCACTTCGCAGGATTTTGTCTGTTCAATATGGCGATGTCATCCGTGTATCAGATATCGAAGAATCCCTACGGCAGCAGGCAGGTGAGCAGCAATGAGGGTACTTGTAGGGTGCGAATTCAGCGGCGTGGTCCGTGACACTTTCATAAAAGCAGGACATGATGCCTGGTCATGTGACTATTTACCAAGTGATAAACCCGGTCCACATTACCAATGTGATATAAGGAATGTTGAAAAAATGGATTGGGATATTGGTATCTTTTTCCCTCCATGCAAGTATATCTGTAACGGGGGAAACAACTGGTTGAACCGCCGCCCCGATTTGAAATGGAGAGAAAACAGGGACAAAGCAGCGAATTTCTTTATGAGGTTGGTCAATTTTGAAATACCGAGAATTGCAATTGAAAACCCAATAGGTTGCATGTCAACCAGGTATAGGAAGCCAGACCAAATTATCAGGCCGTTCATGTTTGGACATCCTTATAATAAGGACGTATGTTTATGGCTGAAGAATCTCCCGAAATTGGTTCCGACAAATGTTATTCCCGGCCCATATAAACACCTGGATTTCTGGTCAACAGAACGTCACAAAGGAGGAAGAGATGTGAAAGCAATTACTTTCCAGGGAATAGCAGATGCAATGGCAGAGCAATGGGGCAACCTTGACAAGCAGGAGCAGCACCCATGACCGCACAGCAAACGTGGGAAGAAGGAATAGATGATATTTGGGGACTCGTATTAGCCGCAGCACTTTTTGCAATTGGTGGATATTTGTGGGGTATGATCTTATGACCCCCGACGCACAGCAGCCTTCACCATTTAATGACCTTGCATATGCCACAGGGCGATGGGAGATATATCGTCAAGATGCAGGCATGGGAGAAAAGGATTATTGTGTTTTGAGAAATGGCGGGTTCTTTTGCAGAACCGACGATCTGAACGCAGCAAAGAATATCTGTGCAGCAATCGACAAAGCCCGCACGCACACCCCGGCACCGGATTATCGTAATGTCTGCCTTGCGAGAAATGAAAGGTTGTGTGAAACGGAGGGAGTGTCCACCATATGCTGTACTTGTGAGATTGTAGATACCTGTGCAGATTCCTGTGCCTTTTCAGAACAGCACGATGCCGCCATAGCCCGCACCGCCACGCTCAAAACGCTGGATGATCTTGGGACAATGCTCAATTCAAGGATTGCGAAGATGGAGATTCTTGATTCTAAAAATCCATCTCCATTAAGGAAGGGAATACTCATGGCATATCGTGATATTGAAGATTGGGAAAGACAACAGAGGCAGCAGGCAGGTGAGCAAGGATGAAATGGTATTGTTATAAATGCAGACGAGCAGACGGAAAATCAAACGGGCCGTGTGAATATTATGATCCAATCGGGGAATTACACAAACCGCCGTTATCTTGTTCTATAGATGATGTGGAATGGACAACCGAAAGACACGACGAGTGGTTAGCATGACCCCAGACGCACAGCAGACGGAATACATCATCACAGAGGACGAATTAGAATCCCTGTATGCAATGACGCATATCAAATACGAACAGCAGGTAACCGAAATCCACCAGCACGTACACACCCGCCCGCACCCCCCGGCACCAGAAAATGACTTCGAGCAGGACTGCTACAGGTGCCGGGAAGCAACAACCCACACCGCCACGCTCGCAGCAAAAGAATCGCTGGAACTCTTGAAAAAGAAAGTCGCTTGGGGAAAAGAGATCGATAGAAATCATCTTTTCAGTTACAACAACATCGAGGAAATGATCCAAGAGGCAGAACAACGCACAGAATCCCTCCGGCAGCAGGCAGGTGAGCAGGAATGACGTTCGATTATGAAGGATCAGATTGGTATATTCCCCCAATGTTAAGGGTTATTATTGTGATATATTTAGCATTGATTGTTTTTACACTTCAACCAAATACCAATATGAACGATTTTGGATATTGGGTTATTGATCACAAAAACTTTTTATTTTTATTATTTGCTCTTTCGGGAGGAATCGCAATTATGGAAATTATAGAAAGTATTAGACAGGAGCAGCGCCCATGACCCCCCGCACACCGCAGCACAAACGCCAGCAGGCGGGTGAGCGGCATGAGTGAATGCGCCCGTTGCGGCAAATGCTGTGAACTCCTTTGCATTGGACTAGAGCGCGACATTCCACAGGACGCGAGAAACTACATGCGTTATCACGGCGTATTCTTCGACAAGGGCATGGCATTAATAAGAGCACCCTGCGAGCATCTCGCGTTTCCCGAGATGGATAAGGCGACATGCCTTATCGAACAAACCAAGCCTTTACAGTGTCGCCAGTACAAAGGCAAGAAGTTACACGATGGAAGAATCAGCTACATACCAGAAGGGTGCGGGATGGCAGAACCATGAGCAGAGCAAAAGAAGATGCAATATCTGTAATCAATACGGGCATGCTGGCAGTGTTAGTGATCATGAATCTTGCATGGCATTACGGGTGGGCATGATCCAAATGACATTCCTTAATCAAATAGAAGATTTCCTTTTGTTAGTAATAACATTGGAATGTACTATGTTAGTAATCCTATTGGCAATAACAGCGGGAATGTATGTAGTTGATATGAGTAATCAAATGGCAGCATTTAGAGAACACCAGTTAAAAGATTGTATGGAGTGTGCAAAGATAGCCGGATGTTGGTGTTAACACAGCGATGACTCCGGACTTGCGACCCGGACGAGCAGCAGCACGCATTTGACCAATGCACCATTTCATTAAAGCCTCATCAAACCAGCAATACTATAATCCTCTTTTCTTTTTCTGCAAGGTCCTATCATACTAAATAATCCAGGACTTTTCAGCAAGATAGGGCATCGCAGTATGCGCTCCAAGCCAGATCCAGCACCAAATCAGAGTAAGGGGACCCCAACCAGAGTATATAAGCGCGGGGTGCAGTTCGTATAATTGGCAGCGCGTAAGCGGTTTGAGTGGTCACGCTCTCACCATTGCTTCCATTCCAGAACTCACAAAAATGAAAACCCCCGTTCGCTGTTTTAGGTTAGGTGCCATTAGATTCAACATAAGAGCAACCTAACGCGCATTTTCAAAAATGGCAACAGTGCTCACGTCGGAGAGTTGCGACATCTTTAAATAGAACGTGATCAAAGTGGTAAATATGGCAGTGCTCTGCTAAAACTTAAAAGGAGGTGTAAACTTGACCGTTGATCTTAACGCAACTCTCGGCCCGATTGTTGATAGCGTGACCGCGCTCATGCCGTCGCTGGTTAACCTTATCGTTGCAATCGTTCCGGCAATTCTGGCGATGGCCGTGATCGATCTGGTTACTGGCGTATTTGGCGGGATTGTGTCAAAACTCCGGATTTAATCCGGTATGGGGCGTTGGGTCACCATCTCCCCAATGCCCCTTTCTTTTTGACAAAGTGTTAAGTACGATAAGTTTCCATATAAGAACTTGATGGAGTTTAAAGCCCTTTTCGTTTTAGTCCTTATTTTCCTTACATGCTTACCAACTAATGCAGCCGTTATCAATCCAAGCGTTGAATCACAGCCTTTCTTCTGTAGGTACTCGATAACCGAATGGACGCCATTGTGCGTACAGGGTGGAGCAGGCCAAAGGGGACCCGCTGGAATGAACGGAACGGGCAACAACACTTTTTACTATAACAGCACCACAAACGAATCATACGTCATTGGCAACGAAACCACATTTTTCAATGTTACAATCGGTAACAACCTTACCACAATAAGCAATTACACCACGTTCACGCTGATTAACATCACATACAGTGAAATGAACCAGACTCCGGGCCCGCAGGGACCGCAGGGTATCCAAGGTATCCAGGGCATTCCGGGTGAAATGAACCAGACATTCAACCTCACCCCCAATATGACCATGAATATGACCATGAACATGACTGCCAACATGACCGCCGGTCCAAAGGGAGATCAGGGTGACCAAGGTCCACAGGGCATTCAAGGTATTCAAGGCATACAAGGTGTCAATGGGACCCCGGGTGAACAGGGCATACAAGGAGAGCAGGGGCCGCAGGGTATTCCAGGCTTGGAAAATATGACAATGAACATGACCCCAAATATGACCTCATCGTTTGTTGGTTCGCAGTGGTATGATCATAACATAGCATCAACGGATTTAGCGGGCTATCTCGTATTTAATCGAACAATTCCATCAGACGGTGAAGGCAGCGCAGCAGTAGCAGCACCAGCACCAGATACCGAATATCTCATCAAATCCTTCGCAACCGAAGAGGGTGACCCGAGTATAACCTCATTACCAGCGGGAGATCGCATATGGACAACATACGCAAAAGTTAGTTCATTGGCAGGAGGTAACTCGTGGATCATAATCAGGCTGTATAAACGCAATCTGGCCGGCACAGAGACAGAGATGTACAACCTTTCAACAGGGTATCTCTCAACAACAACCACAGCCGATGTAACCACAGAGACAATACCGCTCGATATGTCAATGCTCAACACGGATAGGTTCGTGGCAAAATATTATGCCGTTACAGAATCGGCAGCAAACCCGACAATTACAATATACTTTGACGGCACGACACACGTATCAAAAGCCAGCAGCCCGATTAACCAAGGCATAGCTGGACCGCAAGGTCCCCCTGGTCCAGAGGGTCCAATGAACCAGACTCCTAACATGACGGCAAACATGACCATGAATATGACAATGAACCAAACCGTCCTCGATCTATCATGGAATACGTCATACCAGACAATAGCAAACCAGAGCGCCTATGATGTTGCCGTAAACACATCGATGAAAAACTATGTGGACACGTCACAAGGGACGTGGACAAATTGGAGCCCCGTATTTACATGGGCGACAGCAACCCCCACCGGAGTCACCAATGTCACCAGATACAGAAAAGATGGCTCCACAGTGTTCTATCAGGTCAACATCAACGCAGCTGACGGCAAAGGAGCCACGGGGCTTACCATTGGGGGTTTGCCATATACATCTCCAACCGTTGCCAACTATGTGTATTCATCAGGAACAAAAATCTCTGCGGGCGTGGTTAACGATCCGCTCCCGTATATGTCGCCAGGTTCGGCAACAATCTCATTTTACACGTTCGGAACATGCACAAATGCAAACCCGTGCTATCTGAGATTCCAAGGATTCTACGAGGTATAACATGAAACCAAAGATTATCATATTAACATTGCTCGTGCTGATGGCGTTGGCAATGATACCGGTACAGGCAGGATACGAGATGACGCTCACAATGAGCAACCCGAGCGGAATTGCCGAGAGGGACGTTCTGGTTTATTTCGCCAACGGCAGTCTTCAGGGATTCTATAACAGCACATCTGTTATCACACTGGACACCAACGAGAGCTATATCATGGCAATGCGTCCAATGCAAACGAATTTCCTTGAAGATCCGGGGGATTGGCTCGACACACAAGCAATCCCGTTCCTTCAAACGTATTACCTTTACATCGCCATGATGATCTTCCTTGCGGCAATCTGGTTAGGGAGGAAATAATGAAACGCATACTCGTGGTGTTTATCCTGCTCCTGTGCATCATGCCGTTAGCGATGGCAGATGAAGGCACAATCACAACGATCGTCACATCCGCATCAACCGGAGAACCATGGATTCTCAACGCCAATTACTCACCAGCAGATGATTGGTCAATCTGTGCGGCATATAACAAAGTCCCGCAGTTTTCAAACGCAACCTCATGGACGTTATGGAACCACGTAGCCACAACATTAGTGGAGCCGGCAAACTGGAATAGCACAACTACGGCATACTACTATTGGGACACACCGGCAGGAGTATTGGGGGACCCGTATAAAATCGTATCATCGACATATACCACAAACCCGCTCACAAAATCTATTGCCGCCGTTGCCCTCTGTAACGATTCAAACTGGTATGTTTCGGAAAAACACCCGTATTACAATAGCTCAATATACGCCCCGCCGCCAAATGCCAACTTTACAGGAGCCCCGCTCGATTCCACAGCCCCGGCGTATGTTGCATTCACAGATACATCAACCAATGAAACGGGAACCTGTACATATAACTGGTCGTTCACACCGGCAGATGGCGTTCTGGCAGCCCCCGGCGATTTGGATAACGAAGATATAACTATGCTGTTCACAGAAAATGGCAACTTTACAATCATTCATGGCGTATCGTGTGCAGCGGGCTCAAACATATCCACAAAAACCGATTACGTTCATATCTATAACGCAACCGCACTATCGACATTCCGAGTAAGGGCGGTAGATGCAATATCAGGATACGGCATCAACGGTGCAGGTGTTGATGTTTATGATATTGAAAATACCTCATGGACAAACCAAACGTCAGTGACGGGCGAAGTAACCGTATCAGCATTGACAGGACACACTATCAATGCATACGGAAGTGCAACAGGATACGATGATGGGGAATCGTTGGCGTTACCGGTGGTAGCGGGAAGCCTGTACCCAATCTACATGTGGCCCACATCAACAGCCACAAACGTATCTGCGGGCAATGTAACCGTTTATGTTACTGTGCTCGAAGATGGAACCAACACCCGCCTTTCCGGATATTCTGTATCTCTTTCTGGCCCATCATCAGGAGGTGCGGATTATACATCTGGGATAACAAACGAAAACGGCATCTTCCAGGCAACCATAAAGAACCAAACGAACTACAATGTTAAAGTTCTTGCACAAAAAGGACACCTTGGAGCAAACAAGAACTTCTATTCCGGCAATCAGAGCGGAGGGGATTCATATGTTGAGGTTACCTTATGGCTAGGAGTAAACACAGTCACCACAGCCCCAACAGTAACCACATTGCCCGGCGGGGGCACACCGACACCGACGGTTACATACCTTGCCAACTGCGATCCATCTGCATCCGACTATGATGCAGCAAAATGCAGGAGTTCAAAAGGCGGGTTTGGTCTTAACATCCTTGCCGATAACCTTGAGTGGCTTATCTATCTGTGTTTGATTGTAACCGCCGTTTACCTGCTCAAAGGTATGGGGAGATGATAATCGTGAAAAGGCTACTCATACTTTTTGTATGCGTTGCACTCCTTGTAGTCCCAGCTTTCGCACAATCCGTAACAATCACAGCACCATCCGGACAGGCAATCAAATACCTTACAATCGGATCCGATGAAGGAACAACGGGCACAATTCATTTCAAACTAAATGACGGTTCGTCAATAGATGGTTCGTGGTCGTACCAGTCAACACTCGATGTAGGGGGATATTCATTAATCCGCATTGGTAATATCTCCCTTGGCGGAGAGGACGCGGGAACCACATACATCACTCCCGGAAAATTCTATACCAAATTCCTCCAAGTAAAAGCCATGCTTAACGGCTCGCAGAATACAATGCGGGGAGCATATGGACAGATAAACGGAGGGTGGTATAATTGGGTAGAGGTCAACTCACCCTCGTCACCAGTGGTCAGCATCACGTTTACCGCAGACAAGGACGTGGAATATACTCCGGAATATTGGGCGATAGGTGACGCCAACCAAAACGTTGCGGGGGATTACTTCGAATATATCCGCAACATAATGGCACTTGCGTATGAGTCTTTCTGGATTGCGTACGCTTTCATAAGCGATCTAATCTACTGGGTGCGGTATTTTTTCGTAGATAACCTCACGCTTATCCTTGCGCTATTCTTTGCCGTACCAATGGCGTTCGCAGCAAAGAATAGCAAAGGCAACCCGGAACGATTTATCCGGGGATATTTCAAAACTTTAAGGGGCTTCTTTGAGTTCATCTTCAACGTATGGAGATTACTCACAGAAACCATAGGAACCGTCATCGGATGGTTTAAACTCGTATAGTTAAGAGGGGAAAAAGATGGACATAATTGACAAAATACTTTTCAGATTTAGGGGGCGTTTCGTTCCCGTAATCCAGGTAAAGGATGTAGAAGACAACCGCGTACGCTCAATCTCTTTTGAGGAATGGGTCGATAATCCCAACACACTCTTTGAGGCGTGGAAGGTTATCGGAGCCGAAAAGACAGATGACGTAAAGCCAATAGAGTTTATTAACAAGGGAGTCAGCCGTCTAACGCACGTCACACACAAAGGGCAGACGGTAGAACTTTACATAAAGGCGATGCCCGAAGTACCCAACCGCGAGAAGGTTGTAGGTACACTCCTAGCCATTGACGTATTCGGAGAACTGCTGGACCTTGGCAAATCAATGCGTAACACAGCGATAGGTTTTATCGTTGGCTGTCTGTTCTGGGCGAGCATCGGAGGGCCGGTATTAACTGGCATCTTATCATGAGGACAAAAATTAAGGAACTCAAGTTCCAGAAGCGCGCTGTTGTTGCATGGCTCTTAATGGGGCTTCTTGTCCTTTTCGCAATGGCGCTTGCAGGTGTGCAGACAATCACATCATATGACGTTGCAACAGGCACAGCAGCAGCAGGGCTTCTGCTTTTCATAATCGATTATCTTTACGATAAAGAAAAGGCTAAGGTGCAGCCATGAAACTCATCCTCACAATAGAGTTTTCCCAGATGTTCACAAAGGCAGACATTGAAACATACGCAGAGCGCATCAGCCGACAGATGACAACCATCTACAAAAGCACTCCGGGCGTATCGCAAGAATTCATCGGCATCACAGCAAAGGTGGAATAATGGCAGAGCAACCAGCAATTACCCGCCCCGCATCCCCAACAGGCAAGGACAAAAAGACCGAAGGCGGATTCAAACCGAGCGATTACAACCCCGACCTTGCCAATACCGAGATGGTAAAGGGCATGATGGATAAATTGCCAACACCGGCGATAGTATCCAAGAAGTTTACAGTGTTTCAGGGATTGCTCAAATCCCTCAACCATTCCGAGAAAAACAAAACATACATTGACACCACGCTTCTAACGTCGCTCATGGATGAGGTAAGCAAGAACAGCGTGAACGTTGACGGCGCTCTGTTTAAGAACTTCTGGGCTTACATGATGCACCCCATCTTCAATATCATGCAGGGCGGGATGATGACACCGCCAACACAGCAGGAAGAACAACCAGGCTTCTTTGGGCGTATCATGAACCGCATTAGGGGTAAAGACACATCAGCAGGAGCGCAGACAAATGGATAACAAACAACGCATGGCTGTGCTCTTTGAGGAAGAATGCCGGTTGTTCTGGGAATATATCAAAATCCGTTTGGGCTTCAAAAAGGTAACAGATGAAGAAAAAACCAAATGGAAAAAGGACTGGAAATTCGTAACAGATGAATTAAAGAGGTTAAGAGATGATTCCTGAAACCATCGCAACTAAAGTCTGCTATACGCCAGCAGAGTATTACGACTTCTTAAACGGCATTGGTCAAGGTATGATCAGGCTTGCCGTTATCTGTGTAGTCATCGGATACATCGCAGGGCGGTTCACGCCAATCATAATCGCAAAGGCGAAGGAGTGGTATAATGGCAGGATTGCTAAACAGACTAGCCCCTAAAGGATACCCGGGTCAGATATTCGTATGCATCCTCCGCTATGGATACGGCAACCAGCAGCACATCGAGAAGATGGAGATCTTACATAGCTGGTATTCACATTTGAGGGCATACTTGCCCGAGAAATTCGCAAAGAAAACAGATGCATACAAAGAGGTGGTATGTGGAGAAGAGGGGGGGCAAAAAATAAACCTTCTCGATAAAGCACACGACGAAATGTTAACCCTATTTATGAAATATAATCCGCTTTTTGAGGGTAAGTCGTGCGGGGAGGAGGAAAAGGAGTTCATCAAATCCCTATGGGCCGTCTATGAACGCCTTGATGAGATCACCGCCAAATCAAAGATTATCGACGACCTCAAAACAGAAGACGAAGAAATGGGGACGGCAGGATGAGGGGCATCAATCCGGCATATCTGGATAAACTTGAGGAATCACAAAGGGCGTTCATCCTTACAGCACCAGGAAAACATTTTGCCGATAACTTTCTGTTCATTGAAGCAGAGCACGGGTATGTCATAGGGCCAACGGGCAGCGGGAAGACCAACAAGAATCATAACCTTTGTAACTGGCTCAAATATACAGAAACGATACTCTGGATAAGTGCCAGCAAAGACAAAGACATTCTCCCGCTCCTGTTCATGGGCTTGCCTGTCAACATCATTATCCCGAAGTATGCGGGAATAGAGATCACTCTCGACAGAAAGCCGTTTCACGAGAATCTCACATACTCATACGTCACAGATCCGAGTGACATCTTCTATGCAATCAAGGGCGATTACATCAACATCCTTGAAGTGAGAAACGCGTTCTGGTCCCGCGACAACCTCTTGGACTTTATGATCGCCTTTTTCAAACAATTGGCAGAAGGATTACGGCAAGGTAACATCCCGCGTATTAGACCAAACCTCAAAGATGGCGGGAAGTCAAAGGTTACGGTAATCATAGACGAATCCCAATGGCTCATCGCAGGGACAAAGGTAACCAACGACCCAAAGCGCGTTAAAGCCACGGAAGAGATAGCGGGCAACATGTTAGAGGTAAGAACATACGGATGGCGTTTCGTCATATCATCGCAGGGATTCACAAACGTAGTGCCATTAATCCGTGAGAACATGCCGGCAGTGTTTCTTTGCGCAAATGCTCAGGTGCCCGATGTGCCAAGCCTGCGCTATCATTGCACGCCCCCGCCGCACCTAATGCACACCCCCACAAGCCGATTCAAGCGGAACGAATGGAAGTTCGTAGATCGACAGGGAAAGGCAATCCCCAACACCCGCCCCCAGCCGGTACCGCTATTCCCAAAAAGGGAGGAAGATAGAGAACTCATGAAGAGGATGGATATCAAATATGCCAGAACTTACCACGACAGACCACCAGAAAGTGCAGAACCAGAGGCGGAGTGCTTCCCCGAGTTGGGGCGGTTTTCTGCGATGGCTATCCCGCCAGAGAAAGCAGAACCCCCAACCATCAGCAGATTTGGACAAGTGATCAACGATGGATGAACTTGAAGGATTCGAAATACCTCAAAACAAAAAGGATGAGGCATCGTTACGTGTAGCCAAATGGATGGGCTTAATCATATTTCTGGCAATCCTCTTCCTCACAATCCTTATCCTCTGCACATCCGGCTGTGTGTCAAATGCCAAAAGCATATATCACGACGTGGTGAGTACCCCAACACCAACACCAACACCAGAACCAACACCAGAACCAGAAATCACAGAGGAACCAGTGGTTATAGTAACAGAAGAGCCGCTGGCGTATATGATCCGCACTAATGGCTTACCAATGCGCAGTTTCTATCATTGGTTCCGCGCAGATGTTCAGGGAATTAACGGAATGGGCACAAAAGATTTGTCGATGTATGCAACCGTCTATGACTATCGCTTTCTTGATTCATACAGATGGTGGTCCGTATCATGGTATCGCAAATTCGTAGTAAAACCAGATGATAGAGAAAACCAATTCCTTTTCTTCTTTGTCAATCTGTATTCAGATGATGCCGGAGATGGCTCTGGCGACGATGTGCGCCCTTACGGAAACCAATGCAACGACTTCAGCGCACAGGTTGAGGACCGCATTTACTTTACAGAATGGATAGAGTATCCGGAACGCCGCATTACCGAGTTTGACAACATGTACAATTTCGCGCATGTCGAAACCCCGGGCCCATACGGGTATAAAATCGTGCAAGAAAAAGGCACAGGTATCATATCCGCGCAGCAATTAGAACACGTATTTGGGGGAAGGAGTAACGCATGGGACGGCTGGTGCATGGTGGAGGTACCTCGCAAAGACTCACAGGGAAACCCCGTCAATGCCACAAATACCAAAATCCTTGGCAACTTCGGAATGTTCGGACAGGTTTGGTGGCAACTCAAATAAACGCTATTTTTAAATAGTTACAGTAACAAAGGGTGTATTGCTGTTTGTTACAGCAGGAAAGAAGCATGAAAGAAAAAACCACAACCGCGAGAATCTATGAGAAGGATCTATTTCTCATTGGTAACGTAATCGAAAAACATCCTGAAATGACAACCGCCGATGTAATTCGCATCTGTCTCGAGTACTCAAACGCACACGGGGCGTTATCATGATGCCCGAACCCGCAGCACCAGACAATACCGCAACCGAAAAACGCAGGCAGGCATGGATTATCGGGCTAGGTATCGTGCTCGCATGGGCTTTTGGCTTTGCATGGGCTACAATCCTTCAAGTGGGGTGCACAGCATGATCGGCAACCCAGGAACCAAAATCGCGCAGGGCTTCGCATCTCTCGGAGAATCCAACAAGGGCAAAGGTCCCCTTGATCCGCAGGAAGAGTACATCTTTGAGCTTGTAAGTGCCGACGATAAACTAATCAAAGGTTGGCAATCGTCAGAAGATAAAGCCGCAAACAAACCTGCACAAAAGAAGCACCACGCCGCAACCACATGGAGAGAACTCAAAACGGGTATTGAGGTTTTCCAGAAGTTCAACATCGAAACCCTCTCTTGGGGTAATGGTCCCACAGACTCAAAGCGTTCCAAGGTAATCAAATTCCTTGAAGATATTGGAATTCCGGTACCGAAAGACAAAGTGCCAGTATGGGATAATGTTTTCATTCCCACAATGAAGATCCGCGCCAGGATTGTTCCGTCCACAAAGCCCGATGAATATTTCTTCAAGGAAGGTTCATTCAGGAAATACCAGGTATGATCTTTGTCTGCATCAAGTGCACAGGCCATGCAAAGGGTTGCACCTTAATTGTGGGGGCGGGCAATAGACTACCCCTTATTTGCATGGATGAAATCACACGAAAGGCAATAGCATGCGATTGGTTGGAGGTCCCAGAAAGAGAACTAAAGAAAGTCATAATTGCATAATCCCCTAGCAACCTATTTTTAGTACAAAATCCAAAGGAATGATTTACCGGAGAGCACAAGTGATATGAATTGATTCAAGATGGGTCCCGGTTTGGCGACCAGGACAAAATAAGATTGCAGCGAAAGAAGCAATCAGATATAGCACCCGGCAGTTTATATAACTTTCTTTTTCATAAACAAGCCGGAGGTTTACCGTGACGTATATCAGCGTCCCGTACTCTTCTCGGGAGGGCGCGGGCGAGAGCCCCCCGAGCCCGACAGCACTCCAAAGCGTCCCCGCCCCTGCATCAGCGGGGCAGGGTGACGCAAGGGGCAGTCTTGGCTCATTGAGCATAAAAGACACTCCGACGATAACACCAAGTGAAATGGCATGGAAAAGTTATCGCAATTGTTTAAATGAGATCAAGGGAAAATATGGAAAACTTTTAACAGACTTTTGTAGATACATGGAGATGTGCGACAATAGCGGATTCAGCGCGGAGGGTGTCGCAGTAGGTTCGCGCTGTAAATCGTATTACGTACTGGATAAATACAGCAAGAACGATTGGGGTAAGCGCAAGGTATCCGGCCCGCTTTTAAACCGATGGCACCCAAAGCGCAGGGCTGCGTGGATTGCAAAGATGCACACCGTATCAAACTGGTATGAGGCCAATAGAATAGAAGGGTGCACACTCATCACGTTGACGGGATACCAGGAAAACAGCGGGCTTTCTTTTTACGACACTTGGGATGCAATCGCAGAATCCCGCGTAAAACTCCTTAAAATCCTCCGCAAGTATCTAGGCAAAATATCATACTTCTGGGTAGTAGAACCACATACACAAAACGAAACCGGTTACCCCCATTTCCATCTAGCAGTATTTACAGAGGTAGATAACCACATCAAGGATACCAACGGCGAAGGTATGGAAGACAAACTCCGGAGATTGTATTCAGAGGAATGGAAAACTGGCAGCCATACATACGGGCTGGACTTCACACCGATGAAAGGAGATAAGAGCATCAAGGATTTGAAAAATTACCTCATGAAGTATATCGCTAAAGGTTACATCGGTGATGAGATATGGAGTCCCGGCGAGCTTATTTTTAATGCACACCTTTACGGAGCCACACACGGAGCACGACCGCCGAAAGAAGGAGAGACGCCAGACCTAAAAGGCAACTACACAAAGAAATACCGCCTGATAGGAATGAGCAGGGACTTATCAGCACTCATAAAACCATTCGAGGAAGACAAGGAAGATATAGTTTGGTTGCACGTCGATGAAACAGAACCAACAGACCAGAAGAATGAGGACGGGGAATACGTCAAGGTGGAACGTGTTAAAACACTTTTTGACCGCCTGCTGATACCCGATTGGTTGGATACATGGCGAGAGATGGCGAAAATGCAATCGTGGGAGAGCAGGATATACGATGAGAAAGCAGCCAGACGAGCCAGAAAACAACAGCAGGACGGATACCTATAGATATAAATACTCATACATCCTTTAGGTAAATATGCCAAAAATTACAGGAAGGAAGCAAATGGTTGTAAAAGTATCAGGGAATAAACAGGTTGGATTTAGGTTATCTATCCCGCTGGAAGTTTACCTTAATGCAATGCAGCCAGAAAGATACTCACTTCATGCATGTGAAGATGGAACACTCGTATACCAGCCGGTGCACCCATGACAGTACCAGTTAGAAAATACGTAAGGCCGCGGATGATCGTTCGATTCAACAACTTCCGTCATGTCGAAACACCGCGGAGCAATTGCGAAAGCCCGCGGCTTTTAGATTACACGATGTGGAGGATAGTATGATCCATCTCTGCGTGATGTGCGGAGCCGATGTAAACACATACGGCAGCATCGTTTGTATAGAATGCGAGAGGAAAGGCAAACTCGCAATGCAGGACCACATCAAGCGCCAGCAGGCCGTTGTGATACCACAGTATGAGAGGCCGTGATTATGGTTCATCCAACAATTGTTAATCTTCGTAAGAAGGCTGTGGATTTGGAGAACGCAAACAAAACACTTCTTCAAAATAATGTTGTAATGGCAGAATCAAATAAGGAACTACGAGAAAGAATAATAAACCTCGAATCCTCAGTGAAGGAAGATGCTGCGGTAATGTCAGCGCTGTGTACTGCAAAAGAACAATGCAAGCAAACATATGAGCGTATCGTAAGCGAGAAAACAGCAGCACTCCAGGAAAAGGAAAGATACATTGCAAGTTTACACAACACGGTATGGAATCTCAGAAATTCCTATTTGTGCAGGGAATATCGCTTTGAGGAAACCAAAGGTGGATTTAATCTTGTCTTTGGATTTCAATCAAAATAAGGAGGAAAAAACATGTTGAATATTAACAAGCACCAGCCCCCCGCACAGATGCCGCAATACGAGAGGGATTGAGATGTTTGACAATATCATATGGGACAGCGCAGAACAGGGAATCTGTTATCAAGGATGTGCGTTCACGTATTGCAATCCTCTGCACGTTGGTATGGTTATCGGATTAACGATAGCCATTATTGGGATAGTGCTTTTACTCATCAGGCAGCAGGAGCAGCACCCATGACCGCACAGCCTTATAAGCCAGAATTCCGGAGCATTCCGCTGACACCAGATGATTGTCCGTGGCAAGGAATCGGCGAGAATACTTTTCCATCCGGGCATCATTTTTGTCACCACTCAAATCGTGTATATGGTGACTGTGAAGGACAGGTACAGGATCGAGTATGCCCGCGAGGTTTCCCATGACCCCAGAATTATTTGGAATTTCATTAATCATATGGATGATTTGCGCGTGGCTGTCATTATGGAAATTACGTGATATATATGATCCATTACTGGAGTACTCCTC
>Ga0316630_10000167_pt1 | contig 16845 bp, 38 predicted proteins | sample OWC_May_M1_C1_D6_FD_207658 | JGI IMG/M metagenome (GOLD analysis project Ga0316630, IMG submission 207658) | Wetland soil microbial communities from Old Woman Creek delta, Ohio, United States - OWC_May_M1_C1_D6_A | ecosystem: Environmental > Terrestrial > Soil > Wetlands | place: USA: Ohio...
ACTTGATGGCTTCATTGTACATGCCCTCACTCTCAATGTCAAGGGCCAGCCGCATTTCGTCAATCCAGTCTCGGGTGTTCACGAGTGCGAATGTGTCAGGCTCTAGGTTGGGGTCAACGATGACCGGCAGGCCGTAAATGGCAATCCACGGGAGGCGAGGGCTCTCCGGCGAGGTAGAGACGTATGCCGAGTTGGCTGCCATCGTGGCCTCAATCTGGTCGTGGTATACCTCTGGACTGACGGCCACGGCGACAGGGTTGCCCTCAGCGATTGCCTGCAGCATCCTCTGCCACGCCACGTCAGCGTGTGTCACGCAATGTCTCCTTTCAGAATGTAGGTGCCGACGACGTTGCCCTCGTCCTCAGCGAGGATTGTGTACCCGTCGAGGAAGTCGTGCATCGTCTCGGAGTCGAAATGGATTACGTGGGTTTCCCAATGGTTTCCCATTTCCGCTCCCTGCGGGTAGTGGATGATGGGGCTGGCCACGATGACGTACCGGCTAATCCTGACCGCAGCGTCCAGCACTGCAGCGGCCTTCTCGATGGTCATGTGCTCTAGCACGTCACCGAGAATGGTAATGTCGGGGTGGTTCAACTTGTCCCAGTCGAGCCAGTAGGCATCAGCGAGGATAATCTCGTTGTACTTGGAGCCTAGGTCAAACTGGTCAATGTAGGGAGCCCAAACCTCGACCGCCGTCCACCACTCGACCGCAAGGTGCGGCCTGAGCAGGTTGTAGTATGTACCGGCACCCGGCCCAATGTCAACGATGTAGCGAATGTCTCGCCTCCCACCGAAGTAGGAACGGATGAAGTCCTTGCCCTCATCGCTGCTATACGGCACTGTCAATCCTCCTGTATACACGTGTCCTGCCGTTCTCCGGGGCCGTCGAGTTCTGCGTGTCCCACCACGAGTGCACAAGTTCAAAGCCAGACTCAGCCATGAACTCGTCAATCTGGTTCCAGCCAACTTCGAGAATGTGGCAGCCGGGGTAGCCCTTCCACGAGCGGGGCTCCATGTCAAGTGGCGACTGCAGGAATACCCAGTCAGCATCAGGCACCGCAGCGAGCAGTGCCTTGTACTGGTCGAACTTCATGTGCTCAACGACGTGCTGCATGAACAGAACGTTGTAGCCGGGGTACTCAGTGTCCCATGGCCAGACTGCGGGAACCTCTGCCACGTAACGCTCATCATAGCACACCGGGTTCTCGACTGCCTCGACCGTGAACTCCACGTTGCGCCATTCGAGCAGGTTGGCGTGGCGCGGCAGGACGCGAGCAGCGGCAGCACCATCCCATCCGCCAATCTCTAGGACACGGGATGGAATGGCATGGAATGCCATGTTGAAGAATGCGTCTACCGGCTGGTCATCGCCGTGCTGGTGAACGACCGTCCAACGCTTGTAGAACTCCCGGTGGAAATCAGTCTGGTCCTGCAGGCTCATAGAGTCATACTGCGAGCGCCACACGTCGAACAAGCGCCACTCGTTCCAAGGTCCGGGTTCCTCTGTCCAGTCGAATGTCATAGCGACCTTTCTCCCAACTTCTCGTAGTAGTCTTGGGCGGCAATGGCCTCGTCCCAATCCTTCGAGTGAATGAGCCTAGCGATTGGCGGTGCCTGCTTCGCCAGCGTGCCACGGGTCATGCTCTCGTCCAGCCCGTCGAGCCTCACGAGTTCGTGGACCTTGCGGTAGAACTGGCCATGGCCGGTCTTCCACAGGCGAATGTGCCAATGGTAGGGCATTTCCTCGCCCTTGGTCCCGCCCCACCAGTTAGGCGTCCAGTAGATGAACGCTGCCGGGAAGTCATCATTCTTGTCGGTGACCTCCTTGATGTGCAGCATCATTTCCACAGACGGCAACTCGTCAGGGTCAAGGTGCAGTGTCCACGGGCGGGTGACGTGCGGCAAAGCGGCATTGCGGGCTGCGGCAAAGTCGTCAACCCACGTGAAGGGCACAATCTTCACGTCGTACCAGCCATGCATGATGTTGACCAGCGTGGCGTCGGTACGGTCGTCCACGACGATGATGAACTCGTCAGCGACGTAGCGCATGTACTCTACTAGCGCAGCCAGCCTCTCGATAGGCGGGTCCTTCACGAGAAAGACAACGCTGACATTCTTCATTGTCAGTCCTCGATGACGGTTTCGAGGTTCGTGAGAATGTCCTTGTCGGCCATGAACTTCACAATCTCGTCGCCAATGTCATCGGAGCCAGCGTAGAAGAAACTGCGCTGATGCATGATGGCATCGACGGCCTGACGTACGTCGTCCATTTCCCAGTCCGTAAGCGGACGCTCGACCTCAATCGAGATAGCGGTCTTACCCTGCATTTGCCATTTCCCTTTCTGTCTTGTCTCGCATCTGCTTCACGATTTCCACGAAGTCTTCTGCGATGATTTCGTCATTGCCGAACAGGTCTTCAACGTCGAGCCTGACCGACACCACCAGCCTGCGCTCACCGACGAACTTGATTGTCTCGATGAGGATGACCGGCTTCCATGCCTCGTCGGGCTGCAAGCCGAGTTCATTGGACCAGTCTAGCGCAATGGACGCCACATCGGCAAACTCCAAGTCCGCAAAGGTGTCCGCAAGAATACGGACACCCTGCGGTGCGAAACGCCTAGCAGGCGTCAGGAGGATTGGGCGATTTCCATACTCGCCTGCTACTACTTTCAATCTGTGCTCCTTCCAAGGGCGGTCAGCAACTTAGCGATGAAGTCGCGCTTCTCAGGCAGCAGTTCTGCCTCGATTGCGTCAATAAAGTCCTCCGGCTGCGACGGTCCCCACGTGTCCCACTCGTAAGCGGCACTGGCGAGGTAACCTGCAGGGACGGCCTCTACGTCAAAGCCAAGCCTGACCTTCTCTGCAGGCATTGACGGGACGCTCCAAGGAACGACCCCGACATTCTGCAGCCAACCGTAGACGCCGAAGTCCCAAGGCCCCATCGCATCTGCCTCATAGCGCAGATGGGTCAGGGAGATTGGCAGCGTCTTCCAGTCCATAGTCATTCAGTGTACCTCCGTTCAGAAAGTGGTCTGTCATGTCCTTGCCCTCGGTCGGCCTGAGCCTTACGGCCTTGTCGCCAAGAGCAGCCATCGGGAGCAGGGCTCCTTCGTCGCCAGCGTGGTCCGCGTCATAGGCCACGTAGACTCGCTTCGCCCAAATCAGGTCTAGCGCCCACGTTTCCCACTGAGCCTTACTGCCAGCGACACCCGGAATGCCCCCTACCCCGATGCGCTCCTTCACGATAGTCGGTAGCGGCCCGTTTGTCAACTGGGTCCACACGGCTAGCGTGTCAGACTCCCCCTCGCAGAGGATGACGTACGGCCTGTATGTCACTTCGTCAACGTTGTAGATGCCTCGCTTAGAGCCAGTCTCGGAGGTCTTGTTTCCAAACCTGTCCCGGTACTTGATGCCGAAGACTGTTCCGTCTCTATAGTATGGGAAGGAAATACGACCTCCACGGCGGTCCCATCCGAGTCCGAAGTGCTTGACAACTCTAGGGTCCAACTGACGGGAGACGATGAACTCCACGAGAGCGTCAGGCCGGTCGGTGTGAAGTGCGTTGCGTTGGGAGGCAGCCAACGCCGCGAAGTCGGGCGCTTCCTCGAAGTAAGGGTTATTGGCAGCGGCCTCGAACGAACGTAGCGTGACTTCGACATCATCGACCTCCTGATTGAGCCTCGTCGCCAAAGAATGAAGCCCGCCCCGAAGACCGCAACCGAAGCAAATCCACAGACCCCGGTCGAGGTCAATGGAGAGCGACGGAAGGCGGTCATCATGGAACGGGCATCGGACGACTGCGTTCTGGTTGCGCTCGCTGACCGGATGACCAAGGATATCGGCAATGATATCGGTCAGTGCGTACCTGCTCATCAGTCCTCCCTAGATGTTGTCCTTGTACCTAAAGTATGCCTGCCTCAGGCTGCGGGCCAGAGGCGTATGCTCGTGCTTGACGAGCATCTGGTCTACCTTGACGAGCACCCTCAGCAAGTCCTGAATGCGTGCTTCCTCGTCATGATAGTTCATGTGCTCTAGCAAGTCAAGGGTATCCTCGACCTCCGCGAGCGTAATCTTCTTATGTTGCGGCATACCGCTTCTCCCTGCGGGCTGTGCATTCCTTGGCCTGCTCAGCCTGCTTCTCCGGCGTCAGTTTCTTGTCGATGGGGCACGTGAAAATCCAGTGGCCCGTCTTGCGTGGGCCAATCCAGTAGCGGTCGAATGGCCCCTGTGTATTACCACAGTTGCCGCATACACGACGCTTACCCTGCACGATTGACGCTCCGTTCAGTGCTGAACCCGTCAGGATAACGGGCCTTCAACTTGGTGATGTTCATGGTCGCCACGTCGCTCATCGAGAGTTCGTAGGCATCGGCCAGATTGGCAATGTACCAGAGCAGGTCGCCCAACTCAATCGCAATCTTGGCCGGGTCAGCCGGATGGCCGTGCCCAATCTCCTTCTTGATGAGGTCAATGACCTCGCCTGTCTCGCCCGCTAGCCCGAGTGCGAGGATATTCTTGCGCCAAAGCGGGTCAGGTGAAGACGCTGCCGTGCGCAACGCCTCCACCTGATAGCGGTTCAGGGTTTCAATGTCGCTCATTAGAACGGCAGGTCATCCTCGAAGATTTCCTTGGCCTTTGCCACCACGTCAGCATCGCTCAACTTGGCAGCGGCCTCAGCCTTCGGGTCAGCCGCAACCTCGGCCTTCTTGGCGGGGCGACGGCGGATGGGGCGGAAGTCAACGACCTTGTTCTTCTTGACGCCCTTCTGGTTCGGCTTGATGATGGCGACCGCAATCATGCGCTTGCCGAGAAGGTCGTCGTAACCCTCCAACTCGATGCGGCTCTCGACGCCCACACCCAGCGCAGCAGCGAAGAACTTGCGTGCGAACGAGGGCTGGGGAACGAGGCCGACACGTGTCGGGTCAACGAAGGCGAAGAACAGACGCTCGTCGGTAACGTCGTCGCCGTTCTCGTCAACGAGCGAGTCGCCGTTGGCGAAGGAAATGACACGGCAGCGGACCTGCAGGGTGTCACGGACACGCGGAGGCGTCTCCTTGCTGTAAATGTCAATCTGGTCCTTCTGGATGACGATTTCCTTGACCTCAACGATGTAGTCGTCGGGAGGAAGGAGAGTGAAGTCGCCGCCGCCACCGCTCGTGTTGCGCTCGGCGTATTCCTCAGCAGAGGGAAGAACGATACCCAAGACTAGTACCTCCTAGGGTTACATATAGGCTGTGGGGAGCCACCCGCTTGACTCTGCGAGTATACCACGGGTGGCCCCAATCTGGCAACTACTTTCGGCGCGTTCTGCGCCCGATTTGCTGCTCCTTCGAGTAGCCAATCGTGCTCGACTGGGCTGTCTGCGAGAGGTACAGCCGCTCGTAATCGAGCAGTTCCTTATGCCTGTCCTCCGTGATGATGTGGAGGATTGGCACAGGCTTGCCGTTGACGTATTTCTCATCGTTGGTGGGCTCGATGCGGATGAGCGGGGTCTTGCCCCATTCCACCGAACGCTGACAAATCTTCAACCAGTAGTTCCACCACGTTGCGGGAACACGCTCTTGCTTGTTCTCCGCTGCGTAATGAAGGCTGAGAGCGTCGAACTGCAGGGCCGTTACGTGCCCTACCCTACCTGTCTCGCTGACGATGCCGTTACCCGGCTTCATCACTGGGTCTGGTCCGTCGTTGGCAATAAGCCACTTGGCCAGTCTACGCTCGCTGTCTTTGGACCGTCTCAGTCGGCGCTTAGCGTCTGCGCCTTCAAGTGCGGGCACTGAATACGGCCCTGAACGCTGAACCGACGAGTCCGAGAAGGACCCAACCGGCGAGGGCTGTCCAGTAGTCAATCGGGGGCCACCCGAACACCGGCACGCAAAAGGCATTCCATGCGAGCATGAAGACCCATGCGAAGAAGCCGATGATGGCTACGAACAGGGCGATGATGCCGAAACAACCGAGAACAATCATTCCGGCATCTGCATCCTTGGACAATACACTACTCCTTCTGTACCTGCGTGACTCTCACAATGAAGTCACCTTGCTTACCGAGTACAAGATTGTCCTTGCATCCGCAAGGCCCTACCTGTACTTCGCCAATCGCATTCTGCCGCATCGTCAGAATGTTGCATTCCTCTAGGTTACCATGGCCGGGGTCGTCGCACCAAATGCACCAATCGGCGGGGTAGATTTCGATGGGTACAACGTTCGGCTTCCATCTAAGCATCCTCACCACGCTTTCGTCTTGCGAAGAAGTCTGCAAACGTCTTCTCTCGACCGTTGATGGTGCGCTGCCTGCGCTCGTCAATGATGCCTAGTTGCCTGAGGGACTTGTGCTCTCGGTGGGCAAACTCTCGGAGAATGTCGTCGGCTTGCTGCTCAGGCTGCGGCTTCATTTCGCTCTGCCTCCGCTGCAACAATCGCTGCATTCTCGTGAATGCGGTTCCCTGCTCTCTTGGGCTGAATGGAGCGGATTTTACCGCCCCTGAGATTAGCCCATTGTGCCGCTTCACTGGGACTGAGCCCATCGCACCAACTGAGAAGTTCAATGCGGTCACGTGGCTGCAAGATGTTCACTTCACGTTCTGCCTCCAACAAATCAAGGTGGAAATCGTTACCGACAACGGACGAATACGACGGAAGGTTCTCGGCATCCGCTGCCTGAGCAGGACCCGCTGTGATAATGGACCCGCCCGGATGCTCTAGGGCCGCTCGAATGGCGTGCCTCTCAATGAGCAACTTCTTCAAGTAGTGGCTGGACCAATACACGGAGCGCGGGTCATGCCAAGCAGTCGTTACTTCATAGGGGCTAGACGGATTGGCCATGGGTTCTTGTCTCCGGTGACCCGGACTAGCGAGGGCGAGTCCGAATACTCAATAGTGGCGGTCGTGCCATCTACAGTGGTGAGAACCTTGGCCAGATATGTCGCGTTGACTGGCAGCACGCCGCTGCCCTCGCATGTCACGTCAACTTTCGCTGCTCCGCTGTCGCCACCCTTGATGGTGAACGTACCGTCTTTTGCTTCCATGATGACACGATTGAACTCGTGCCTTCCTGCAAGGGCCTTGAAGGTGTCGATGAGAACCTTCTTGTTACCCTTCACAGTTACAGTGTAATGCTGGTCTGCAACCTTCGGGAAGTTCGGGTAGTCTGGCCAGATGACCATGACGACTGTATACTTCCCTGCATAAATATGCGCCCTGTGGGCCTCCAACTTGTGCCTCGGCGGGAACCAGAACCAGCCAGCCGAGTCGAGCCCGCGCAACTGCCCGAAGATTTCTCCGGGGAAGTGCACGGAATACGCCTCAGTGGCCATCAGGGGACCAACCTCGACGCCCATGTGATTGTCGTTGGCCTCGAAGTGGAACGAATGGCCATTGGCCTTGCCCACGACCTGATTGAACGGAGCGAACTCGCCAACGCAGGGCACGAGGTACTTGCACGCCGCAGGCAGGAAGCCTGCATCGAACGGAACGGTATGGTCGTCCAGTTCCCAAGCCTGAGGCACGGGACGGAGGTACTTAGGCATGTCCATGTTGGGCATTTCGATGGTCGAGCCGAACCCTGTCTTGATGACAGCACCGTCATCACGAATGATGAAGTCGGCCTCGCCCTTTGCTTTGAGCGTCTTGATGGCCCCGAGCAGGGTCCGGGCAGGCACAATGGCCTTCCCGGTCTGCTCAGTGGGACCAACGGTGGCAATGATGGTCGAATGAAAGTTGCCTGCCACCAGTTTCAGGACGCCATCGCTGGCCTGAACCACGATGCGGTCCATCGGGCTCTCAGCCTTCTCGCGGATGGAGGCGAACCGAGCAAGGTTCTCCCCAATGTCGCGCAGTTCAGCGAATGTCGTCAACGCTTTACCTCCACTTTGATGACGCCCCGGCTCAGCGGAGCGAGTGCCCTGAATGCTGCAGGGCTCAGGTCAATAACGGTCTGTACACCATTGCGAGGGCCGCATGCGCACCAATCGGTGAGCCTGACCTTCACGCAGTTGCCGCCAGAGCATACCACAACGGCCCTGCCCCGCCAGTTCCCCTTGCGGAGTGCTGGCCCAGCGGCCCCGTAGAAGCCGGGACCGTCATCATACCACGTCGCTGCCCCCTTCGCCACCAATGTCCTGCCAGAGGGCTTCGAGGTCGGCTTCGAGGTCGGCACCGCTCTGGTAGAAGTAGTCGGTGACGCAGAAGACACAGGTTTCGGCGTAAAGGTGGGCTCCGGCGCTAGACTGGCGGGCGTGCTCGAAGCGGTTGGTGAAAGGTGAAAGGGTGTCATCGTGCCCTCGTACGCTTGATACGTCGTCGGAGGGATGGACACCGCTGAGGGTACAGTAGCGCCCATCATCCAGACAACAGCAGCGCAAAGCGCAGCAATGCATAGCCTACATCTGCCCCGGCAGTTTGACAATGGCCGAGTCATAGCGGCCAAGATACTTGATAGCATTGATAGCCTCCCTGATAGCGTCCAGCAGGGCAGCAATCTTCTTCGCACGAGTGCGAGCGTCGATTTCTGTCTGCCTCTCCGCTACGGTGTTGGCCAGAGCGATGTTGATTGCAAGTGTATCCGTCACCTTGTCGCCGGAAGCCTTTGCTTCACGATATGCGGTGGCTTCGGCAATCTTGCGCTGCATTTCCGTCACTTCGGCATCGTGCTGCGCATCCGCAGCAAGGTTACCGACAACGGCATATGCAGACACGAGAAAGTCGAGGTCTGCTGCAGTAGGATTGGTCTGCAGAACCTTCATGGTCCTCGTAAGGAACTCGTCTGTCTTGCTCACTCTGTCCTCTCCATAAAGACGAGCCATTCCACAGGAATGAGCACGCCCTCTGTTAGGTTGTAGTCGCCTCCACGACGAACTCTACCTTCGAGTTTAGCACGCTCGACCAACTTTTGCAAGTCCTCGATGCGCATGAGGAAGAAGCGGCCTTGGATTTCGTATGCCCACCAGTGCGCTTCACTCGTGGCGATGCCCGATGGCCTCCCCTTATAACTAAACTCCACATAAATGTTATGAGTCAGGTGGGCTCGCTGGTCAGACTTGACCTCGATATCCCCACCCTCCTTCCTCAGGACCATGGCAAGTTTGCCTTCGGCCCTAGAGCCAATCTTCAAGTCCTCCTTGAAGCCTGTCCGGGTCAAACCCTTAGTCATCATCATCCTCCGGTGCGAGGTCTGGCGCGTCTTCGAGCCGACCTGTCTTTAGGTCAAAGCGCATCGGGATTTCCCCAATCTCGCCGTGCCGGTGCTTCACCACCGAGAAGTCCATGATGCCGGGTGACTGAATGCGGTCACGGCGAAGCATGACGGCAACGTCTGCAGCGTCACGGATTGCACCGTGACCCTTGAACGAGTAGAAGTTAGACTTCTTCGCGTTCTCCATCTTAGCATACTCGTTGGACACCTGCGACAGGGCAAGGACCGTGCAGTCCAGTTCCTTCGCAAGGTTCTGCAGGTCGAGGATGGTCGAGCGTGCGTCTGCAACCTCGTCACCATCGACGTAAACATTCTGTAGGAAGTCCACGACCATGAGGTCGAGTCCTTGGACCTCTTTCATGGCCATCGCCTGTCTGCGAATATCCTGCAGCCTGTAGGACGTATCGTAGATGCGCATGGGAGCCCTGCCCAGCGAGGTTTCGGCCTTGCGCATCGCCTCGATGGTGTCCTGACCGAAGAATGAGCGATTGCGAATGTCGCTCTGCGGCACGCCGGTCACGATGGACAGCAGCCGGATGAGGTACTGCTCCTGCGTCATTTCGAGGGACCAGATGCCGACCCACTTGTTAGAGCGGAGAGCATCGACCACGAAGTTGCCAGCAGCAGCAGACTTGCCGGTGGACGAGAACCCGCCCACGACCCACAGGTGCCCCGGCTGCAGGCCGTTGACCATCTGGTCGAGGGTCGGGCTGAACCGGATGCGGGTTGAGCGCAGGTCTTTCAGGTCACGAAGTCGGACCAGAATGTCTGCCGGGTCGGGCGAACGGTCAGGCTGGGGAAGCCCTGCCCTTACGTTTCGCAAAAGTGACTCTGCCTCAGCGACAGCACCCTCGCTGTCGGCGCGGCGTTCCTCAGCGATGCCAATGATGGCAGCGCCAATCTTCTGCAGTTCACGGCTGGTCGAGAGCCCCTTGACAATCTGTGCAGCCTCCATCGCCTTCGGAACGGAAGACGGAACCCGCAGCAGCCCCTCGATGAACGAGCGGGTCGGCTCGTCGCCAGCGATTTCCTCAGTCACGAGCGGAAGTTCAGGCTTCTTGTGGTCGCCTGCGACGGCCTCGATTGCGGCCATCACCTTCCGGGCCTGTGGGCCGAGGAAGTCCGTGGCGGTCAGGCCCATCGTGTTGATAGACCAGTAGCCATCCGGGTTCGAGAGGATACCAGCCAGCGTAAGGGCTTCGGCATCCTGATTGTTCAGCATTGGTTTCCTTTCTGTAGGTTGCATCTAGGGTGAGCAGGTTGCAGGTTGGAGTAGCAGTGTACACCACCCCTCGAAACTGGGGTGATGTGGTCAGCGTGCCACGTGTGACCAACTTGCTGTCCGCATATGCCACACAATCCGTTGCCCCGCATGAGAATGGTGCTCCTGTCGATATCCCTGCACTCAGGGTGCTCTACGCATTGCGGAATGTGGCTGGCGCGGATACGACCACGGTGCTTGTCCACTACTGACGGGTGACTTCGCTTGTAGGAAGCGACGTGTGCCCTAAAGCAGGGCTTGCACCTGTTCCAAATCCTAGCCCCTGCCTTAGTGTGGTAGAAGTCTGTCTCGGGGAGTTCGTCCCCGCACGCAGAGCAGACCATTACGCACTGGTCATTCTGCTCGTTCGCAGAACGATTACGTCAACGTCGTCAATCATATCATACCGGCCAAAGTCTAGCCAGTCGTCAATGGACGCCGTGAGCCTGTAGTTGGGTCCGAAGAACGTGATGTAGTCATACCCTAGGTCAACGAGTCTGTTGAACTCGTCGGACTCAATGCTGTATTCGCGGGCGGGGCGCAACGGGTCGTGAACCCGCTGCACCCACACCTTAGACTGCGAGGCCATCGTACTTGTCGGCCTTGACTGCGCGGCTTGCGTAGAACCGGAGTTCGTCGGCGTGCACGAGTGCGTCGTCAAGAGCACGGTGCGTCTTGGCGTCGATGCTGTGCGTCGAGCCGCCCTGCAGGGCAGCGATGCGACGGGCAGCGCCAACGTCGAGAGCCCAGTAGGTGATGCGCTTGTCCAACTTAGGCAGGTTCTTGCGAATGTACTGCCGGTCGAAGTGCGAAACACCGCTTCCGCCGTACGGAATGTGGCTGCGCTCGCTCGTGAACTGGCTGAGCCAGCGTTCGATGCGGTTGTCGCAGACCTCGTGCGGAACGGACAGACCTTCCTGCAAGTCGGAGAGCAGCCCGTTCGTCTCGTGCATCTTGCGCACAACATCGTTGCGCAGAAGACGCTGCATTGCCTGCGGGCTTGGCTCCATGACGCACGTAAAGCGTCCCAGTTCGTTGAGGCTTGGCACGTCAAGCATGACCATGCCAATCTCAATCAACTCGTCATCATCCTGATTGCCGGTTGTCTCCGTATCGAGAATGAGGGCGAGGCTATTCTGCGGCATCCGCGATAACCTCCTTCACTTCTACTGTGTTGCCAACCGCCCCAAATGTGATAACTGCCCGGAACACCGTGAGGCATTCCGAGCAGGTCACATCGAGGTCTGGACTGCCCCCGAACAGGAGCGCAACGGGGTCGGCCTTAGCATTGCGCACCTGCCCGCACTTGGGGCAGAAGAACTCGAACTCGAACATCTTACAGGCCGTTGGCCTGCCGTGCATCCTCAACGATGAACAGGAGGTTCACGAGAGCGATGGACGTATCGAGCATGTCCTCATCGAGGGCGTCTCCACCCGTCATGATGGCCTGCCCAATCTCGCTCATGCGAGTGGCAAGGGCCGGGTCCTTGCGACCGAAGTCAAGACCCAGCGTGAAGACGGCCAGAAGGGCAACCTTCGGGTCCTCGAACGCCTCGCAAGCCGTGGCAACCGGGACGGCGAGGATTTGCATTTCCCCATCGGTGGGAATGCGGTTGAGAGCCATTGTTACTTCTTCTCCTTTCGCTGGCGGGGCGGAACCCGATTGACGGGCTCGTCCTTGATGAATGCTGCCTTAGCCTCGTCCGCTGCCAACTTGTAGCAGACGTTCTTGACCGGGCAGTAGTTGCAGTTCCACAGGTCTTCCTCGTCTACGTTGTGGTAAGCGAGGGGCTTCTGCGCTTCGTTCTGAGCATACAGGGTGAACAGCCTCTTGTCAAGGTATTCCTCGACCTGCTCGTCGCTCATGAGTTCGTCAGCGATGGCCCTGCCGTACTTCGACGTGCCACCCCGCTTCAACGGGATTGCCTTGACGCCATCCATGCTGATATAGACAACCTCAATCTCGGTGAACCGAGGGTCGAGGTCCATGAGCCAGCGATACAGGTTGACCTGCAGCCGGTGACTAGAGTAAACGCTGTCGTACTTCGGGAGGTTGTTCGTTGACTTCCAATCCCTCAGCAGACGCTTCTTGCCGGAGCCGATGACCCGCACATTGTCAGGCTGGCCACTGATGATGACGCCACGGTGCTCCTTCTCGTAGCGTACCTCGACGGATGCGCCGCCGCCGCCCTGCTGTTCCAGCATAGCATGGACGATGGTGCCGCGCAAGGCGGGCCAGTTGTCCATGGGTGTCTGGTAATAGTCATTCTCCTTTTCAAGGAAGACCTTACGTGGGCAGCCGAGCAACTGGGTGACGGTGATGCCGTCTGGTCGCTCCTTCGTGACCTGCTGTTCGATGAGGCTCAGAACCTCATGCGGAATGTTGCTCCAAGAGCCTTCCGCCTCGCTGATTGCAAGCGCATCTGCAAAGGCCACGGGCTTGCCTGACGTGTCAAGCCACCCGACTTGCGGCATCGCTATTCTTCTCCTTCCCCTTGGTCGTACCAAGGCCGTCAATCACAAGGGCGATGCCGAGCAGCATCCCTAGGACTGTCTTCTCGAAGGTGATGCCCTCAGCACCGAATGTGTAGAGAGCGTACCATCCGAGAATGATGATGAACCCAACGAACGAAACCATTGTTACCTCACGTAGCAGTGTACCACGATGAAGCCGTTTGCTCCAAACGTCGCGGTACCAATGTACTTGGCATTCTCAGGGACAGGCTCGCCGGTAAACACCAGAAACACAACCTTCTGGACGAGCGGAGCGGTCGGCTCTGCCTCGAACCAGATGACAGGGGTGCCCGTCTGGTTGGCGAAACTAAGCGGTCGCCACTCGGAGGGAACCTCCACTACGACCGTCTTCTCCTGAGCCAGTTCCTTCTTCCAGATTACCCGAGACAACTCTCAGACCTCCTAGGTTTCTTGGGTCCTTGCGCGTGGCCTCAACGAGGTCGCTCAGGTCCATTGTAACATACCGCTGCGTTGTTGCAACTGAGGCGTGCCCCAGCAACTTCTGCACCGCGAAGACGTTGGCACCTGCCCGGACGAGTCGAGTGCCGTAGTGATGGCGCAACATATGCGGGTAGATATTGACTCGCGCCTTGCGGGCTGCCATATCCACGATACCGTTCACCATGTCATACGTCAACTTCGACCCGTCCGGGTTGTGAACGAGCCAGTCAGACTCGACACCGTTGTCTTGCTCGAATGCTGCTAGGTCGTCAACAGTTTCCTCTAGCAGCGGAACAATGCGTTCCTTGTCGCCCTTGCCACGGACGATGAGGTAGTTGCCATACTCCGCAGTCCACTTGACAGACTTCGCGGAGAGGTTCGTGACCTCGCTCGCCCGGAGGCCGTTGAGCAGCAGCGAAATGACCGCTCGCTCTCGGCTTGTTTTAGTCGCTCGTAGTAGAGCGTCCACATCAGCATCGGATGGGACATTGATTACCTCGTCGGTGGTGCGCTTCGGCCCCTTCACGAAGTCGAACGGGCTCTCCTGAATGATGTTGCGGCGCACCAGCCACCGGAAGAAGGTGCGCGCCGTACCGTAGAACCTTGCTGCGCTGGCTGGCTTGTACGTCGTGCTGAGGTAGTCGCGGTACTGCGCCACCCCCTCGACGGTCAGCGGATAGCCGCTGCTGAACCAGCGAGCAAGGTCTTTCCGGTATTCACTCTGCGTGCGTGGGCTCGTCTGCATGAGGCAGAAGGCTTCCACTTCGTTCTCGAACATCAGTTGCTCTCGTACCAAGACCAGCGGGTGCTGTCGCCCCAGCGCATGCAGAGGGCCTGCATGTGGCAGTGGTTGCAGCGGAGCAGCACCTTGACCCGGCCACGGCTCAGCCGGTCCACGCTGTAGGTGAACTGGCGAACGATGGTGTAGTCACGAACGGGGTCCTTGCAGAACTGGCAGGCCGGGATGCCGAGCCGCATGAACGGAGTGTTCTGCTTCTCGTACTCGGACTCGCAGTATGCGATGAACCGCTTGATTGCCCCTAGCATCACTTTGCCTTGCCTTTCGCCTGCTCTGCTCGCTTACCAATCATGGGAAGGATGACCGTCTTGATAGAGCGGTTGGTCACGACCATGCCGGTCTTCTTCTTGGCCAACTTCTTCTCGCGTGCTTCCCAGTTCTTCGGCATCTTACCAGCCCTCGTCGTCCCAGTCAACATACCCGACTGGGTAGTCTGCCCATTCGTGGGCCTTCGCTACCCCTACAGTATACCACGGCAGGAGGCGTCGTGCCATCCATTCTTTCATGCCGCCCATGCCCGTGTGGAGCACGAACATCTTGACCGGCAGGATGATGCCGTTGATGGCATCTTCCTCGACCTTGAAGATGAGCGGGCGCATGTCTTCGTGGCCTCCGAGGTCAAAGTCTAGCCAGACCTCATCCCACGGTTGGCTGTAGAGGAACTGAATGCCCCTCTCGACGGTTCGGACGGTGGTCGCCTCGAACTTCATCGTGCGCCAGTCGTCCACGACCAGCGTGTTCTCCATTGTCCTTGTCATCAAACTTCATCTTCCTCCGGCGTGCGAGCCGGTTGAGTTCCTTGACTTCCTGCTTAGATAGTTGCGCGTACAACTACTTGTCCTCCTAGACCAGAACGATTGTGACCGTGAAGTATTCGCCAGTCGGGCTCTCGTACGAGCCGGGGACGTAGAGGTACCAGATGTTCTTGCTCTTGTAGGCCAGCCCGCCGCCCTTCTCGATGAGGCGCGGCGTCGGGATGCCCTCGACAACCTGACCGTTGATTGCGACCCTGTACATTACTTAGCCTCCAAACTTGGCGAGGATGACCTCGCACTTGGCAATCTTATCACGTGCCTGCTGCAGGTCCGCGTTTACGAACCCACGGTCATTGTACGCGATGTACAGCCGGTCGGCTGCGTTGCGCTCGCTGAGTGCCTGAGCCTTCACGAGGCCAGCCAGCCACTTGATAATGGCCAGTTCCTCGTCGGTGAACTCCATCAATACTCTCCCTCGTAATAGTCATCGGTGTTGGGGCGCTTGGCATCTGCCGGGAGGCAGCAGCCGTCGCATCCGTGAACGCCCCACCCAAACTTGTCGTCGTACTCGTCCTTCCAGTTGAGGTACGCAACGCTGTCCGGGTCAGGGTGGCCAACGCCGTGCCTGCAGGTGCGCTCGATGAGCGTGCTGGCGCGGATGACCATTGGCCAGCCAATCATCTTGTGCTGGCTGGGCTTGTGAATGACGCAGTTCTTGGGACCGCCCGCCTTGCGGGTTTCCCTGCAGGCTGCCTTGGTGTGGAACCTGCCGCCACGCTCCGTGAAGTCCTGCGCCGTGTACGCTCGCTCGATGAGGCCCATGGCCTGCAGTTCAGCGAGCAGGTCTTCGAGGGACATTACTTTCTCCTTGCGAACCAGAGGTCGGCAACGTGCCACAGGAGGTACATGCCGAACAGGATTGCGATGAGGGTGTTGCTATCCATTCTTCACCTTCTTGCAGTGAGGGCAGTTCGGGTCGTACCGGGTCCACGGGCACTCCGGGCACGCCCCGCCGTCAGCGTAAGCGTAGCCGCAGTTGGGACAGGGCTCGATGACTGCCTGATTGGTGGCCCCGTGAATGGTGGGCGCCGCCTTGGTGACCTTCACCACAACGTCCTCGACGCGAGGCTTGGTGATGACCTGCACCTTCGGGCGCGGGTCCTTGTCAGTCTCGACGCGAGGCTGCATCAGGTGCGAGCCCCGCTTGCGGTGAGGGGTGCCATCCTTGTTGACGTGCCCGATGCGGGGCTTGCCCTTCGGCCAAGGCATCTTAGTTCTCCTGTGCTTCTGTTTCTACCATTGTAGCACGGGCTGTCAAGGCTTGCAAGAGGGCTTTCTGTGCACTTCCCTTTACATCTGCCGTGTAGTGCGTAATGTACTCGTCCTTTGACTCGTACTCGGCATAGCCCTTGGTGATAGGAATGCTGGTGTCTTCCGGCACCACCCTCACCGTGACCTCAACCCTTGTGTTCAAGGGGACCTCCGTTCTTGTTGTAGTTGTCCAGATAGCGGATTGCCTCCCGAAGGATACTTGTGTTGTCCTCAGCGTAGCCTAGCAGAAGATTGCACTGGTGACAAAGGACACCACGGATACTCTCGACGCCTTCCTTCTTGTGGTCGTGGTCGATAACCAGACGAGCCATCGTGTTCCCGACAACAACGCTGTCCTGAGAGCCGCAGATTGCACAGATGGCGTCTTTGTACAACTCAACGTACTGCTCTGTGGTAATCCCGTACTTCTTCTTCATATCGGACAGGTGTTCAATCGCCGCCCGTCTTGCTCTAGTAACCACCCTACCCTCTTTCTGCAGGAGAGCAGATTGCAACTCGGGAATGCTCGCCCTGAGTTACAACCTACTCTCCAAACTCCACCCTAGACCGGGCC
>Ga0316630_10000173_pt1 | contig 16758 bp, 8 predicted proteins | sample OWC_May_M1_C1_D6_FD_207658 | JGI IMG/M metagenome (GOLD analysis project Ga0316630, IMG submission 207658) | Wetland soil microbial communities from Old Woman Creek delta, Ohio, United States - OWC_May_M1_C1_D6_A | ecosystem: Environmental > Terrestrial > Soil > Wetlands | place: USA: Ohio...
GAAAGGCAGACCGGCTGCATCCGGACGGGGCATCTCTGTTTTACTCATCGGAGCCCGCCTTGGCGGAACGGTGTTGCATTTCCAGGACAAGGGCGGTGCGAGTGGGCAGATAGAGACTGAGCGTGCTGCGGCCGGACGGCTCTTCGAAGAGCGTGAGGTGCTCCTGCTCCGGCGCAAGCCTGGCATGGCCGCCATATTCTAAGGAATCGCTGTCGAGGATGACGCGGTATTTTCCGGGAGGGGCAACGATGCGATAGCCGAAATGGGAAACCGTGGGGTGGAAGTTGAAGACGAAGACCCGCCCCGCCCGCTCGCAGGCGATGACCTTGTGGTCGTTGTGTTCATGCAGCAGGTTCGGCCAAGGATCCTTGAACATCCGCGAGGTTTTCGCCAGCGCGATCATGTCGCGGTCGAAGCGCGCCAGGTATTGGTATTTGAGGTTCGGGTCGTCGGCAAGGTTCCACTGCCGGCGCGCATATTTGAAGGACCAGCCGTTGCCCTCCCGCGGAAAGTCGATCCACTCCGGGTGGCCGAACTCGTTTCCCATGAAAGTGAGATAGCCGCTTCCGGCGGTGGCGAGCGTGATCAGCCGGATCATCTTGTGCAGCGCTATTCCGCGGTCGACGCGCAGATGGGCGTCGCCGGCCTGCATGTGCCAGTACATCTCCTCGCCGATCAGCCGGAAGATGATGGATTGGTCGCCCACCAGGGCCTGGTCGTGGGACTCGGCATAGCTGATGGTCTTTTCGTCGCGGCGGCGGTTGGTGAGCTCGTACCAGAGCTGCCCCATGGGCCACTGCTCGTCCGGGACCTCTTTGATCAGCTTGATCCAGTAGTCGGGAACGCCCATGGCGAAACGGTAATCAAAGCCGAAGCCCCCCTCCCTCTCCGGTGCCGCCAGCCCCGGCATGCCGCTCACGTCTTCGGCCACCGTTACGGCATCCGGCCGCAGGGTGTGGATCAGGCGGTTGGCCAGCGCCAGATAGGTGAGCGCGTCCTGGTCCACGTTGTCGTTGAAGTAGTCGGCGTAGGAAACGAAACTCTTTTCAAGGCCGTGGTCGAGGTAAAGCATGCTGGTCACCCCGTCGAAACGGAAGCCGTCGAGGTGGTATTCGTCCAGCCAGAAGCGGCAGTTGGACAACAGGAAGTGCAGGACCTGAATCTTTCCGTAGTCGAAGCAGCGCGAGTCCCACGCGCGGTGGCGCCCCCGCGGCAGGTCGTGGAAGTACTGGTGCAGGGTCCCGTCGAAACGGCTGAGCCCCTCGACCTCATTGGACACGGAATGAGAGTGCACGAGGTCGATAACCACCGCAATCCCCTTGCCGTGGGCGGCATCCACGAGCGCCTTCAAATCCCCAGGGGTCCCGAAGCGCGAGCTGGCGGCAAAAAAACTCGACACCTGGTAGCCGAACGAGCCGTAATACGGGTGTTCCTGCACGGCCATGAGCTGCAGGGTGTTGTAACCGGCCGCCGCGACGCGCGGCAGGACTTTGTCGGTGAACTCGCACCAGGTACCGACTTTTTCCTCGGCCTGGGCCATGCCGGGGTGGACTTCGTAGATGAGCGGCGCAGCGGCCCTGCGCCGGAAGCGCGGGTGTTGCCACTGGTAGGGCGTTTCCGGGTGCCAGACCTGGGCGTTGAAGATGAGGGTGGCGGGGTCTTGAACGACGCGTCGGGCCCAGGCGGGAATGCGGTCGCCCCGGCCGCCGCGCCAGTGGATCTTCAGGCGGTACAGATCCCCGTGGCGCAGGGTTTTTTGGGGCAGCCGCAGCTCCCAGACGCCGTCGCCGCCCTTTAGTTTGAGCTCGCACCGCGGCTTTTCTTTCCATCCGGTCCCTTCCGAAACAAGGAAGATGCGGGTGGCGTTCGGCGCCCACTCCCGCAGGACCCATTGGTTGCCTTTCAAGTGCAGACCGAAATATTCATGGCCGGAGGCGAAATCGGCCAGGCGCATGCGGCCGCCCGTCAATCGTTTTTCAGTTGTGTCTATCAGGGACAGGCGGCGTCGGATAACACCGGCATAGGGCTCGAGGAGCGGGTCGCGGCGGACGATGCGCTTGACGGCTCCCTCACCGGAGGGCGTGGCGAATGGCGTTGAACGGGGCATGGTTTCTCAATAATCATGAAATATGAAATCGTTGCTCCGCAGCGGCCGGCTGCGGAGCAACGATTTCATTCCACCACCAGCGGCCGCTGCAGCATCTTTTCATACAGGTCGATGTACTGCCGCGCCGACTGCTCGTAGGTGAAGGTTGCGGCGCTTTCGGCCATGATGCGTTTGATCTGGCGGGCTCTCGACGCCGCCGGCAGCGTGTAGAATTTCATGGCCTCTTCGATGGCCCAGAACAGGCCGTTGCTGTCGAAGGTCTTGAAAAGGAAGCCGTTGCCGGTGTTGGCGCCCGCGTCCAGGTGGCGGATGGTGTCGTGGATGCCGCCCGTGTCGTGCGCCACGGGCAGCGACCCGTAAATGGGGGCGATCATCTGGGGCAGGCCGCAGGGCTCGAAGCGCGACGGCATGAGGATGAAGTCCGAGGCGGCGTACGCCAGGTGTTCCATCTGTTCGCTGAAATCGCAGATGGCCACGCGCTTGTGGAACTGGTGCTGGTTGACGATGTCCTGGAACACGCGCTGGTAGTCGCCGTTGGCCACGAAGACCACCTGAAGGTTCCGGTCCCACCAAGTGGAGATCAGCCGGTAGAAGATATCCGCCAAAAGTCCGCATCCCTTCTGCACCGGGTCCAGACGCGACGGCCAGAAGAAGAGCGGCGCGTTCACATCTTCGATCAGCCCCAGGTTGCGCTGCAGGAAGCGTTTGTTCTCGCGCTTGGCCGCGGCGTGGTCCTTGATCCCATAGATTTTTTTGAGGTCCTTGTCGGTCTGGGGGTTGAAAGCGGGGTCGGGCGCGTTGAGGATGCCGAAGGCGCAACCGGCGTAATATTTGTTGGCCATCTCGTGGCGGATCTGTCCTTCGACGAACGGGTGCAGCCCGTCCACGATTTCCAGCAGGAACGTGGGGCTCACCGTGTTCACGAAGTGCGCGGCAAAGATGCCGCTCGTCAGAAAATCCACCGGGTTGGAATCCCGGGAGGCCTCGTAGGAAGGGGCATAGTTCATGTAATACAGGTGCTGCCAGAAGCTGGCGGCGTCGATGCCGCGGTCCTCGATGAAGGCCAGGGTGGACTTGACGGTGTGGATGTTGTGAATGGTGAACAGGCAAGGGATGCGCAGCCGTCGGGCCACCCCCGGGATGAGCCCGGTCATCCAGTCGTTGCAGTGGATGAGGTCGGGCTGCACCCGCGGAATGATGTTGTTGACGACTTCCCGTTGAAAGGCCAGGGCGAGCTTGATGTTTTCATCCCCGTACTTCGAGTAGACCCGGTTGATGTAGAAAAACGCACGGTCCTCCGCCAGGTGGACGCGATCGTCCGGCATTTTGCGCTGGATGCTGGTGATCTCCTCTTTCAAAAAAGGGACCAGCCGGTCGCTGAAGATGGAGCGGTAGTCGGGAAGCGCCACGTGCACGTCGGCCCCCTGGTCCAGCAAGGCGCTCACCAAGGCGGCGGATACGTCGGCCAGCCCACCGGCCTTGGCCGTAAAGAAGGCGGCGAGGTTGCCCATGCGGTCCGGCAGGTAGGTGACCTCCGGGGTCACGACCAGTACTCTGGGGTTGCGGCGCGGGGTCGTCATGGCGCCCCTCCTTTCATGTGATTAGTCCGATGCCCAGGTGATCAGTCCCGGTGTCAGTTTGATCCAGGCGTCCCCGTGCGGTGTCGCCCGAACGGAATAGCCGAAGCGACCGGCGGTCTCACAGGATATCTGGCAGCCATAGAGATACCGGCCGTCGCCGCGATCCTCCAGCACCTGCATGGGGATGACGCGGCTGTCGGTGAGCTCCGAGAAGCTTTTGTAAAACCCGACGTAAAGCTCGATGTCGATTTCATCCGGGCGCAGCTCGCCCATGCTGACCTCGGAGGTCACCTGGAATGAATCCCCCACGCGCTGCACCCCCCGGATATCCCGGGCCGGCGGGTCGATCTTAATACTCTTCCAGAGCGAGCGCACCCGTTCCTGCTGGGCGCCGAGCCGCTTGGCCTCCGCTCCGCCGTCGGCCACCAGCCGATCGTACCAGCGGGCCGCCGGGGCATAAAGTTTTCCGGCGTAGTCGGTGACCATGCGCAGGCTGCAAAACCCTTCCATGGCCATCTTCATCGAGGCTTTCATCTTCTCGATCCAAAGGGTGGGCAGATCGCCTTTCTTGCGGTCGTAAAAGCAAGGCACCAACTCGTTCTCGAGGATGTTGTAGAGCGCCTGGCTTTCCACGGCATCCTGATAGGCGTGGTCTTCGTACTCCTCGCCGTTGCCGATGCTCCAGCCCACCCCCTCGCGGTAGCCCTCGCACCACCACCCGTCCAGAATGCTGAAGTTGAGGGCGCCGTTGATGGCCGCCTTCATGCCGGAGGTGCCGCAGGCTTCGAAAGGCCGGCGGGGAGTGTTCAGCCAGACGTCGGCGCCCTGCAGCAGGTGCCGGGCCAGGTGCAAATCATAGTTTTCCAGGAAGACAAATCGATCGCGCACTGAGGGCCGGTTGGCAAATTGGAACAGCTGCCGGATGAGATCCTTGCCCTCGTTGTCGCGGGGATGGGCCTTGCCGGCAAAAATGAACTGCACCGGCTGTTTCTCGCTGTTGATGATGGCCTCCAGCCGCTGCGGGTCCTGGATCAGCAGAAACGCCCGTTTGTAAGTGGCAAATCGCCGAGCGAACACGATGGTCAGCACGTCCGGGTCGAGCGCTTTGTCCACGGCCTCCAGCACTTGGCGGGGGGCGTTGCGGCGCTGGTACTGCACGACGAGCTGTTCGCGGCAGGTGCGCACCAGGCGCGAGCGGTTCAGCTCGTGGGCGCGCCAGAGCTCTTCGTTGTATATTTCCTCGATGCGTCGGATGTTGTCCGGTCGTTGGGACCCCAGGTACCAGTCGGGCCCAAGGTAGCGGTCGAGCAAACCGCCGAATTCGTGGGACACGAACGTGGGGATGTGCACCCCGTTCGTGATGTGGGCAATCGGGACTTCCTCCACCGGGCGGCCCGGCCAGATGTGGGCCCACATCCGGCGGGCGACGCTGCCGTGCAGCTCGCTGACCCCGTTGCAGGCGGCCGCCAGGCGCACCCCCAGGATGAACATGGAAATTGGGCCGTTGTCGTGGGCGCCCTGGGCCTGGCCCCAGGAGAGCAGCTCCGTTTCCGTCACGCCCAGCTTCTCGGCCAGGGGCTTGAGAAAGGGCCTGACCATGTCCGCCGGGAACTCGTCGTGGCCGGCTGCGACCGGGGTGTGGGTCGTGAACACCGTCGTGCGCGGAACGATTTGCAGGGCCGCCTGAAGGTCGATTCCCTTTCCATCGGTGAGCTGGACCAGGCGCTCCAGCCCCGCAAAGGCACAATGCCCCTCGTTCATGTGGACGATTTTTGGCGTTATGCCCATGGCCTGAAGCGCGCGCATCCCGCCGATCCCGAGCAGCACCTCCTGGGCCAGGCGGATCTTGGATTCGGCTGCGTAGAGACGCGCCGTGACCTCGCGGTGCTCGGGGGGGTTTTCCAGGATGTTGGTGTCAAGCAGGAAAAGCGGCACCCGGCCGATAAGGACCTTCCAGACAATCGCATGGATGGGGCCGTCGGCGCCGCGGATGCTCACCCGAATTTCGTTTCCGGCCGCATCCCGCATGCGCTGTAAGGGCAGGCTGAAAAAGTCGGTCTCCGGGTAAGCCTCCTGCTGCAGGCCTTCATGGTTGAGGTATTGGCGGAAATAGCCCTGCCGGTACATGAGCCCGACTCCCACGAGCGGCAAGCCGGTGTTCGAAGAGGCCTTCAGATGGTCGCCGGCCAGGATCCCCAGGCCGCCGGCGAAAAACGGCAGGCTTTCGTGCACGCCGAACTCCATCGAGAAATAAGCGATCTGTTCGCCGGGGCCGAGGGGCAATTCGACTTGGATCTCGGGGTGGTTCACCCGTTTGTCGAACAACCCGCGCACCCGCTCCAGATGGCCGATATAGCTGGTGTCCTTGGCAAGCTTCTCCAGGCGGGCCTGGGGGACCCGGGTGAGAAACGGGATCGGGTTGCGGCCGCACTCGGCCCAGAGGCGCGGATCGATGCGCCGGAACAGCTCGATGGCGTCGCGGGTCCAGCACCACCACATGTTGCGCGAGAGGGTTTCCAGGAATGTGAGGTTCTGCGGGATGTTCGGCTGCACCTGGTACGATTTGAAGTTTCGCATAGATGTCAGTTGGATCCTTAATGAAATTATTTGGGTAAACGCGGCCAGCACCAGTCAGCCGGCGCCATTGGAACGAGGAAGGGTTCGTCAATCGGGCATGCGGTATCCGCACCCACGGACCAACCAGGATACAGGTTCATTCCAGAAAAATCAACAGGTTCTGGGCCTTCATCCTATCGTGTCAATTTCAGCCACACCCGCACCCATTCGCTCGCCCCCCAGGCTTGGGCATCGCAGCCGCGGGTCGTGTGGGGGTAGTCCCCGTCGATGACCTCCGGCAGGTGGCCGAGGCAGCCGCTTTCCAGCAAGCGGATGCTGCTCGTGAGCCAGGACAGCGCCGTCTGCCGCCCCTGTCCGCCGTAGGTCATCGCCCAGGCCTCGCAGTAGGAAGGAAACGGCCAGGTCCAGGCAGTGCCGTTGTGGTAGGCCGGTTTGCGGCGCGTGTCCTCGTCGCCGCTGTATTGCCCCCAGTAGGGCCGGTGGGGGTCGTTGATCAGGTTGCCGTTGAAATGCACCGGCAGCGCACGGTTGACAGGCCGGTCCGCGAGGCTGCGGATGGCGCCGGGCACCAAAAGCTCCTCGCAGGCCCTGAGGATCTGCCGGGCGCGCTCGGGTTCGGCGACGGCGCCCAGCGTGACGGCAAAAAGCTGGTTCGGCCGGAGGTGATCGTCGGCCTTCGCGCTGCGGGCGGCCTGGCCCGGTGCGGCATGCAGGCAGTCGGCGAGGCAGCCGAGGGCCGGCTGCCAGAAAAGCGTCACCAGGGACTCCCGGACCTTATCGGCCAGGGACTTCCAACGGCGCCCGTCTTTTTTGTCGATGCGCGCCAGGAAGGTCAGGGTCGCATGCCAGAACACCTGGATTTCAACGGGATAGCCCTGCCGCGGGCTTCCGGCCGGGAAGTTCGTGTCCATCCAGGTGAAGTGAGACGGGCTGAAAACCAGCCCCGAGTCCGGGTCCATCTTGACCCCGTTGGGCGTGCCGGCGATGGTGGCCCGGGCGATGGAGGCAATGACCTGCTTCACCGTGCGGCCGCCGCAGTCGCTTTTTAGAAACCGGTCGCCGCCCTCCGCCTCCGCCAGCTCCGAGCAGGCCACGGCAAACCACAGCGGGGCGTCCGAGGTGTCCCGGTTGCCGGCGTCGGCGCCGCGGATCATGTTGGGCAGGGTGCCCCGGTCCTCGTACTGCCCGAAGAGCATGAGCACGGCCCGCGCGTCTTCGAAGCGGCGGGCGGCGATGAGCCCGCGGGCAAAGATCAGCGAATCCCGGCCCCAGTCCAAAAACCAGGGATAGCCGGCGATGACCGTCTTGAGGCCGCCCCGGTCGACGACGTAGTGGCCGAGGGATTTTTCGAGCACCTCGATCGGACGCAGGCCCCCCGCCGTTTTGGACTCCAGCGGGGAGCGCTCGGGCAGCAATGCATCTGCCGGCGGGGCGGCGAGCGACGAAGGCGGGCCGGTTTCGGCCAGCAGGTGGACGGTCCGGCTGCCGGTCAGCGGGGCTTCGAAATAGCCCGGGCTGAAGAGATCCGAGTGCGGGTCCTGCCCGCGGTCGGCATCCAGGTCATGGCGGATCATATACTGCCACTGCGATTCCGGCACGAAGCGGCCGTTCGAGATCTCCATCTGCAGGCGGTGGGATGCGTCCGGCTGGAAGCTGAAGCCGCCGGATTCGGCCTTGACCGAATTCCGGAAGTGCTGCTCCGGCCCGGTGAAAGCCTTGGTGGTGTCGTGAAAGCTGCGGCTTTCGATGTCGGGCCGCAGGATCAGCCGGACCGGGGTGGCATCCGTCAGCCGGTCGGGGTCCGCACCGGCCGGGTGGCGATAAAAAGCCAGGCGGACGGCGTTGCGCCTGGGCAGCATCTCCAGCCCGGCGGTGAGCAGCACGTGCTCGCCCTGGCCGCTCGGGATTTTATAGCGCCAGAAGGCCCCGCCGCTGTTGCCCGCGGCAAACGCCTGAAGGCAGTCCAGGTTGATGTCCTGGGAAAACCCCTGGTAGAGCAGCCAGGCCCGGCAGCGCGTGAACATGACCCAGCGGTCTTCGGGGTAATCCGGTGCGAGGTTGGCGGCAAGCAGGGCGTCGTACTTGCTGGCGAGCCCGCCCCAGGCGACCGATGTGCGCAGCATCGCGCCGCGGCCGTTGGTGCCGAGCACGAGCAGCGGCTCCTTGAGCAGCTCGGAGCGGGTGAAGACCCGTTTCACCCGGGCCTCCTCGGCGCGGGGCAGTAGCAGGATGCGGGCTTCCGCATGGCGGGTGCCCGCCGCCTCGTGCGCGGCCACCAGGAGCGACAGGCGCTTGAGCCCCTGGGGGGCGGGGAGTGGCGGGAACAGGCAGAAGAAGGCCCCGTCGGCTCCCCTCCCCCCGTTTTCCGCGATCAGGGTGCGGTCTTTGTCGACCAGCCGCGCTCGGAAGCCGCAGCCGCATTTGACCAGCAGGAAATGACCCGGCGGGATCATGACCTCGCGCCGGAGGTCCCGCGGCCACTGCCAGGTGACGACACGGCTTTCCGTCCCCCCCGGGTTGAACTGCGCACAGAAGGCGACCGGGTCGTTTTTCAGTTCGGCGGCGGCCCGGTCGGCGTCGAAGCTGCCGATGTCCCGGGTGTTCCGGAAGTGGGTGAACACCTGCAGGGCCTTGGATCTGAGCTGCTGATGCTCGATGTGCGGGGGCAAGGCGAAAGAATCGGCCGGCTGCGCCTGCAGCAGCCCGAGGTCGGCCGGGTCCGGGCTCAGGCACCGCACCTGCCCGGGCGCCAGCGGGCAGGTGAACAACGCGCCGGACTCCCGGGCTTCCACCGGCGTTTCCGTGAGCAGGTCGGTGTACATCCGCTGCCGCAGTCCGGCATCTTCCGGGTGCCACGAGGCCTGCCCCGGCCGATCGTGGTCGAGGTTGACCGCCACGAGCAGCGATTTGCCGGTCGGCCGGTGGCGACGCAGGATCACCAGGTGGTTCCCGCCGCCCTGTTCGATCAGCCGGACCTCCGTGCGGTCGTGAAAAGCCGGGTGACGCTTGAGCAGCGTCGCCAGGCGGCGGATTTCCGGCACCTGGTTGACCGGCGCGCCCCAGTTCAGGGGGATGGCCTCGTGGACGTTGATCTTGTCGGCCGCGAGCCACTCCACCCCGTTGGCGAACCCGAAGGCCCCTGCAACGGAGGACAGGGCGCAAAGGGCCGTGCGCATGCGGGCGTAGGCGTGGGACGTCGCCGCCAGCCGCGGGTTGTCGTGGGTTTCGGCGAAGTTCACCGTGAGGCCGTCGGTGGCGGAGATAGCGATCGCTTCCGGCAAATATTGTTCGATCTGGCTGCGGTCGTAGTTCTGGAACAGCTCCGAGTAGGCCCAGTTCAGGTTGGCCGTGTTGAGCAGCTGCCGGGTGACCGAGATCTTGCCGCCGAGCCCCTCCAGCAGGAACGTCGTGTCGGGAAACTGCTCCCGCACGCGTGCCGTGATGTATCTCCAGGCGGGGTGAGGGACCATGTAGCCGGCGTCGCAGCGAAAACCGTCCACCCCGCGGCGACACCACGTGAGGAAGACCTCCGCCATGAACTGCCACAATTTCTGGTGACGGTAGTCGAGCTTGGTCAGGTCCTCCCACTGGACGCCCCAGGCCCCCGGCACCTCGATCCGGCCCTCGGCCGTGCGCGCCAGCCATTCCGGGTGGTTGGTGTGCAGGTTGGCGGCCCACCCGGTGTGGTTGATGGCGATGTCGAGAAACAGACGGGCGTTGCGGCGGTGCACGGCGTCTACGAGTTCGATGAACTGCTCGGTCGGGGTCGCCTTGGGGTCGAAAACAGCCAGGGCCGGGTCGACGCTGCGGAAGCTCAAGGCCGCGTAAGGGCTTCCGAAACGGCCCATCCGGCCGTAGGTGGTCGGCGTGGGGTGGATCGGCAGCAGCATGAGGATGCGACAGCCCAGCTCGCCGAGGATGAAATCGAGCTCCGCGATAAGGTCGCGAAAGGTCCCTGACGGCGGGATCACCGTGTAGCGGGCGGCGTCGAGCACCCGGACGCACTCTTCGCCGGGGGGAGGCAGCGGTTTTTTCCCGGATTTGTTAACACCGAACTGGCGGACGAAGGCGTTGTAGATAATGTTGGCGCAGCAGGATTCCGACGACTGCACGTTCACGCAGGCGTTGGCGCCGGGCGGCCAGACCGGCGAGCTCTCGTTTTCCTGGAGGAAGAAGCACTTGGCTTCGAAGTGGCCCACCTCGCACAGCGCGAGCTGTATTTCGAAACGGTTCTCGGAGACCCGGCGCATGGCAGTGTCGAACCAGTCCCGGCCCAGGGGTGTTTCCTGCAGATGAACGCTGCGGATGATCTCGGTGCGGGTCACGGCCGCGTGGCCGATGTTGGTGCGGATCCAGGCCGTCCCCTTCATCCCGGACGGGACCGTCAGCGCGAATGTCAGAACGTCGCCGCAGAAGCGGAGCGTGTTTGTGCCGGGAACGGGGTCCTGGATCAGAGCGTCGGAATGCTGCATCAATAGCCCCTTAAACGATGGCGTTAGAAGGTTTTGCTACAGCATACCTCAGAATTGTTTGAGAAAAAAGGTGCAATTAGTGTGAAATTGTCTTGAAAAGTCGGAAAAGCACGCTAAGCTGAACAGATAGAGCACCCGCTTTTGCGGGTCGCTGGAGTGCGGTTCGTGTTGCCGGCAGCCGCCGGCGAAAGGAGAAAACAGTTGTTTCGAAAATGCTGTTTGCCGTTGTTCGCATTTGCCTGCATCTCGGTGTGCGGGGTGTTCGACGCCCACCCGCAATCACCGTCGCGCAGCACCCCCGGCCCCGCGTCCACCCGGCTCTCGCTGGTCCAGGCCCTCATCTGCGAGGACATGAGGGACGGGATCCCCTACAATCCCGCCGTGGCTTTTTCGATTTCGACGGGCAAGATCTACTGCTACACCCTCTTTGATCAGATCGCCGAGGACACCGCCGTTTACCACCACTGGTTTTTTCGCGACAAGCCCAGCGCGCGCATCCGGCTTTCGCTGAAACATCCACGCTGGAGCACCTACAGCAGCATCCAGCTGCGGGAGGCGGACCGGGGCCCCTGGAGGGTGGAAATCAGCGACGCCGGCGGCCGGGTCCTGAAAACGCTCCGTTTCAGCGTAACGGATTAGCTACCGATGGAAAACCTGATTCGGTTCTTCGAGGGGTTCCGCTGGCAGGATGTGGTCGACATCGGCTTGAACAGCTACATCCTTTTCCGGTTTTACGTGCTGTTCCGAGGCACTTACGTCTTTCGCGTCCTTATCGGCCTCACCATGCTGTGGTTTTTCCAGCAGATCGCCGGCTACATGGGGCTGATCGTCACGAGTTGGGTGGTCCAGGGCATCGTGGCGGTGGCGGCGCTGATCATCGTCGTGGTCTTCCGCAACGAGATCCGCAGCGTGCTGCAGGCCAAAAACTTAAAGACGATCCTGTGGGGCTTCAGCACCAAGACCCGGGCCGCGCCCGTGGACGTGGTCGCCGACAGCGCGTTCGAGCTCGCCCGGCGCAACCACGGCGCCATCATCGTCATACCGGGCGATGAGGACATCCACGAACTGATTCAGGGCGGCATCGACTGGAACGGCGATATATCCAAGGAAATGATCCTGAGCATTTTCTTCCCGGACAACCCCGTCCACGACGGCGCGGCCGTCATCGAAGGCGACCGGGTCTCCCGGGTAGGCGCCATCCTGCCCCTGTCCCGGCGGGACGACCTGCCGTCCTACCTCGGAACGCGCCACCGCGCCGCCCTGGGCCTTGCGGAAGGCAGCGATGCCCTGGTGATCGTCGTTTCCGAAGAGCGCGGCGAAGTGAGCCTGGCCAAGGGATCGCAGCTGCGGGAAATCGGCAGTCGAAGCAAATTGATCCAGAAGCTTGAGGAGCATTTCGGGGTCAGCGAGGCCGACGGCCCCCAGGCGAAGAAGGAACGGCTCGAGGTCACCACCGCCGCGCTGGTGTCGCTGCTGTTCATCGCCGGATTCTGGTTCAGCATCTCCCGCGGGCTGGAAACCATGGTGACTTTCGACACTCCCATCGAATACCAGAACCGCGACCCGAACATGGAGATCGTCCAGGCCTCGGTCAATTCGGTCCGGCTGAACCTGAGCGGCTCGGGCACCCTGATCAAGTCCATCCGGCCGGAACAGGTGCGGGTCCGGCTGGATTTGAGCAATTCCACCGCCGGGCAGAACACCTATGCGATCACCTCCAACAACATCAGCCTTCCGCCCGGGATCGTGCTCAAGGATGTCACGCCGCAGAACGTCGTCGTGGACCTGGATGTCACGGTGAGAAAGGAGCTGCCCATCCAGATCGACTGGGCCGGCCGGCTGCCGGAGAACATTGTCCTGGCGGAAGCCGCAGTCGAGCCCCAGAGGGTCGAAATCATCGGCAGCAAGCGCGTGCTGGAGAACATCCAGACCATCTACACGGAAAAGGTGCCGCTCGACAGGCTCCGGGACGTGGGGGTCCTCGAGGCCGCTCTCGCCATCCAGCCCGCTTCCCTCAAGGTCGCCCCGGGATCTTCGGACAAGGTCCTGATCAAATATCTGACGCGCCGTCGGGAATAGCGTTGTAACGTTGGGTTCTCGTGAGGCGCTCCAATCCGCTCGCCTCATCCGGCTCACGGTCCCGCTGACCCGGCCGCCGCCGGGCGATATCCTCGACCCCGAGATGGAGAGGAAAGAACAGGATATTGGTTATTGACATCAAGCACTGAAGGTGCTGTTACTGGCCTGGCGGCGGCTGGGGGTCAAGCGGCGTTTCCCTGATGGGGGGCGGCCGCCCGACTGAAAGACCGCCAGATCCACGAGCGGACGTTGACTCCCCGGCGCGGGGACTTGTCAGAACAATATTACGGAGGTCATGACAAATGTACGAATCATTCAAACCGATAGATAGAATTTTGATGGGACCCGGACCCGCCAATGTTCATCCCCAGGTTTTAGTGGCATTGTCGAAACCGACCCTGGGGCATCTGGACCCCCAGTTCATCGAATTGATGGACGAGATAAAATCACTTCTCAAGTACACCTTTAAAACCCAAAGTGAACACACCTTTGTCCTGTCCGGTCCGGGATCGTTGGGCATGGAAGCGTGTCTAGTCAATCTGGTAGAGCCGGGTTCAAAAGTCATGGTTTGCGTGGCCGGTTATTTTGCTAACCGGATGACGCAAATTGTTTCTAAACTCGGTGGACACGTTGTGGTCGTGAAAGATGACTGGGGAAGAGCGGTCGATCCTCAGAAGTTGGAGACGGCCCTGAAAAACAACCCCGACACAAAAGTGGTCGCGTTCGTCCATGCGGAAACATCTACCGGTGCCTTGTCGAATATAAAGTCGCTTTCAGAAATCGCACATAAATCGGGTGCGCTCGTTATTGCCGATGTTGTCACATCTCTCGGCGCCGTGGATGTTTATGTCGATGACTGGCAGCTGGATGCGGTTTATTCTTGTTCTCAAAAAGGATTGGCCTGTGTCGCCGGGATGTCTCCCGTCAGTTTCAGTGAACGTGCGGTTCACTTTGTCAAAAATAGAAAGACGCAGATCCAAAGCTGGTTTAACGATCTGAATCTTCTTGAGGGTTATTGGAATGGTCCGGGCAAACGCGCATACCATCACACCGCGCCCAGCAATCAATATTATGGCCTGCATGAAGCGCTCATGATTTTGAAGGAAGAGGGAATCGAAAACGCCTGGAAGCGCCACAAAGAAAACAGCGCGAAGCTGATCTCCAAATTAAAATCACAGTTGGGGCTGGAGCCGATTGTTCCGGAGAGTGAAAGGATTCCGCATCTGCTGGCAATCAAAGTTCCGGAAGGAATCGATGAAGCCAAGGTGAGAAGCGAGTTGTTGGCCAAACATAACCTGGAAATCGGCGCCGGATTAGGAGAGCTTGCCGGCAAAGTGTGGCGGATCGGATTGATGGGTTACAACTCAAATGAAAAGCGGGTTGATTTCTGCGTGAATTCGCTGAAGGATGTCTTAAAAAAATGAAGATGCCGGCCGCCAGGGTTGCGGCGGTCCCTATAGCGCCAGATCCCTCTCGATCACCGTTCCGGCCTTGATCACGGCCGGGGCGGGACCGGGGTTGGTGATGGTCACCGTGCCGCGGACCACCACCCCTTTTTCGAAGCGCACATCGCCGTGGATGGTGAGTGCGTCGCATTCCACCAGGGAGGGCGCGCCCTCTTGGAACCGCTCTTCCAGCCGATCGAACTTCCCGTAATATTTCGAATCAAGCTTGATCTTGATCGCTTCGGTTCTCCCGGCGGCCGCGCGTGCGGGGTTGAGCGTCAAGCCTTCCCGCTCGGAGTAGACAAAGCAGTCCGAACGCACGGCCAGGAGATCGTTGCAGGTCTTGACCGGCAGGAAGCGCGCGCGTGGGACGTTGACTGCGGCGGCACCGTCGAAAAGCGAAACCCCCGATCCCATGGCGGTCTCGATCTGGTAGACGGGCGGGCTTTTTTCGTCGCGCGGGTCCAGCGTCTTGGGATTGACGATCATCGGCAGATCGATGAAACGGTGCTGGCGGATGAGGTCCTTCAAAAACTCCAGGTTGACCCAGATGTTGTTGGTGTTGAAGAAGCGGTAGCGCCGGATGTCCTGGAAGGCAGCGATTTCCTCTTTGGCGCATTGGGCCGCCTCGCGCAAAATGAGGCGGCCGTTGCGGTGGCGGGCCAGGTGGCCGCCCTTGATGTCGGAAGGGGTCTTTTCGGCGACCTCCATCATGAAGGGAAATCGCTTTTCGGAGAAATAGCCGAGCAGGCTTTCCTCGATGCCGGCCCCCAGGTTGTCCGAGTTGCAGATAAAGGCGTAACGGACACCCTCTTCCAAAAGTTTCTGAAGCATTCCGGAAACGAAAAGCGCGGCGTAAACATCGCCGTGGCCGGGGGGGTTCCACTCCAACTCGCGGTTGGGCGGCCAGCTGGCCGGCGCCAGTTCCCCCTGCAGGATCTTGGGGAACTTGTGCTGCAGGAAAAAGAGCGGCGGCCGGGAAGCTTTCAGCTTCGTGACTTCCGAAAGCGTTGCCGAGTGGGTGTTGAAGCTGTTCATCATGGCCAGCCGGCACTGGCTCAGCTCGGCCTGGCGCAGGATGATCTGCAGAAACGAAAGCCCCTGCTTGACCTTTAGCAGGGATTTCGGGCCGAGGAGCCCCATGGAGGTTCCCAGCCCGCCGTTCAACACGATGCGCACCGAGCGGCTCAGGGCGCTCCGGCCGGCCGCCGCATACGCGCCCAGATCGGCGGCCGTTGGAATTTCATGCGGCTCGATCGGAAGGATGTCCGCGCCGTGGATCAGGCCGGTCTCGCCCCCCACCAGCCGGCGATAGTAGTTCGAAAAGGTTTCGATGACCAGCGGTTTCAGACCCGCCTGGGCCATCTTGGCGGTGAACTCCGTCAGGTGGGGGATCCTCGCCGCATGGCTCATAGGGCGCTCCTTTGGTTCAGGCGACGGGGACGACCCACCCTTTGGGGTCTGCCGCGCGTCCATACTGAATGTCGGTGATCGCCGTGTAGAAACGTTTGGCAAGAGGGCCGACCCGGCCGCTGCCGACCGTGACGGCCCGGTCGCCGTATTTGATCTGGCCCACCGGCGAGACCACCGCGGCCGTGCCGGAGCCGAAGACTTCCTGGAGCTTCCCTGTTTCGGCGGCCTTCAGCACCTCGTCGATGCTGATGCGGCGCTCGGCCACCTTGAGGCCCCACATGCGCCCCAGCTGCAGGACCGAATCCCGGGTGATGCCGGGCAGGATGCTGCCCTGGAGCGCCGGGGTGATCACCTCGCCGTCGATGACGAAAAAGATGTTCATGGAACCCACTTCCTCGATGAACTTGCGCTCGACACCGTCCAGCCACAGCACCTGGGTGAAGCCGGCATCGTGGGCTTTCTGGCCCGCCAGCAGGCTCGCGGCGTAGTTGCCCAGGGTCTTGGCCTCACCCATGCCGCCGGGTACGGCGCGCACGTGCTCCTTTTCCACCAGGATCTTCACCGGGTTGAAACCCTCGGGGTAGTAGGCGCCGACGGGGCAGAGGATGATGAAGAACCGGTAGGTGTGGGAGGCCCGCACCCCCAGGAAGGGATCGGTGGCAACGATGGTCGGCCGGATGTACAGCGACGTCTCCGGCACCCGCGGCACCCACTCTTTTTCGAGCGTGATCAACTCTTTCAACGCATCGAGGGCGAAGCTCTCATCGATGCGGGGGATGCACAGAATATCGTTGGAGCGGTTCAGGCGCCGCAGGTTGTCCTGCGGCCGGAAGAGCTGGATGCGGCCGGAGGCCGTGCGGTACGCCTTGAGCCCCTCGAACACGCCCTGGCCGTAGTGCAGGACCATGGTTGCCGGATCCATGCCGATCGGCGCGTAGGGCTCGATGCGGGGATTGTGCCAGCCCTTGTCGGGGGCATAATCCATGTTGAACATGTGATCGGTGAATTTCGTGCCGAAGCCCAGCTGGGTCTCATCCGGCTTGGGTTTGGGCGTTTTGGCCCGGGTGATGGACAGCTTCATTACT
>Ga0316630_10000175_pt1 | contig 16723 bp, 13 predicted proteins | sample OWC_May_M1_C1_D6_FD_207658 | JGI IMG/M metagenome (GOLD analysis project Ga0316630, IMG submission 207658) | Wetland soil microbial communities from Old Woman Creek delta, Ohio, United States - OWC_May_M1_C1_D6_A | ecosystem: Environmental > Terrestrial > Soil > Wetlands | place: USA: Ohio...
TAGAGATGGCCCAGGTAATGAAGAAATTAGCATGAAGCGCCGAAAGGGAAGGGAGTATGCGTTTCAATTTCTCTTTCAGTTCGACTTTACTGGCGCAAGGCCGGAAAAAAAAGATTTTGACCTGTTCTGGGCTGACAAGAACGTGGATGCTGACCTTAGAAAATTCACAGAGGATATCGTTGGCGGTACCCTTCATAACCTTGCTGAAATAGACTCTGCAATACAGAAGGCAGCCGAACATTGGGTACTTCAGAGGATGGCTGCGGTTGACAGAAACATTCTCAGGTTTGCAACGTATGAACTCCTCTACCGCTCTGATATTCCTTCTGCGGTGACGATAAACGAGGCCATCGAGATCGCGAAGAGGTTTTCCACCAATGAGTCAGCATCCTTTATTAACGGAATCCTTGATACTATTGGTAAGGGAATAGAAGGCAAAAGGGTGCGATAATGCGCTATGCGGTTATTGCAGATGTCCATGCGAACCTCGAGGCCCTCGAGACGATCCTCAGTGATATCAACAAGAGGGGGATTGACGAACTCATGTTTCTCGGAGACGCAGTAGGGTACGGACCAAATCCCAATGAATGTGTGGAGCTGCTGAAGCAACACTGTAAAACCCTTCTCGCGGGAAACCATGATTGGGCAGCCATTGGTCTGACGGACATACAGTATTTTAATGAATATGCAAAGGCGGCTATCCTCTGGACAAGGGAGGTACTTACTCCTGAGTCAAGGAGATTCATCGAGACCTTGCCTGTTACCAAATACATAAAAAAGGAAAATATGCTGCTTGTACACTCAACCCCGAAGGAGCCCGAGGCGTGGCATTATCTCCTCACCCTATGGGATGCGGAAATCAATTTTCACTATTTTAACAATCGGGTATGCATGATCGGTCACAGCCATCTGCCTTTTGTGATAGAACGAATGCCATCAGGAGAGATGATTACCCATAAATATGAAGTACGCCTGGGGAAGCATGAGAGGTATATTATTAATGCCGGGAGCGTAGGCCAGCCCAGGGACAGGGACCCCAGGGCATGTTACGCGATATTCACCGGGGATACGCTGGAGTTCGTGAGGCTTGAGTATGCCATCGAGAAGACGCAGAAAAAGATGCATGATGCCGGGCTTCCTCTCCTATTGATCGAAAGACTTTCAAACGGAACATAGCAGAACCACAACGCATCACAGGTAAATGAGCGTACGCGTTCCGGAACCGGATGCACCGGTTCTCCGGTGCTTTTATGACGAATCACCGCGTGAACATCACGCCACTATTACAGGAGTAAGGAGACACCATGATACCAAGGTATACGCGACCGGAGATGGGCAGGATATGGACGCTGGAGAACAAATACATGAAGTGGCTCGAGGTGGAAATCGCTGCATGTGAGGCATGGGCATCCATCGGGGAGATTCCGAAATCAGCATTACAGACCATAAGGAAAAAGGCCCGCTTTGACGTGAACAGGATCGATGAGATAGAAAAGACCGTGAAACATGATGTCATCGCCTTCCTCACCTCCGTGGCGGAACATGTGGGTCAGGAATCGAGATTCATCCATAAAGGTCTCACCTCATCAGACATCGTTGATACCGCACAGTCCCTCCTCATGAGGGAAGCCTCGGACATCATCATAAGGGATATCAAAAGTCTTTTGGGCGTCATGAAAAAGCAGGCATTCAGATACAAGGACACGCCCTGCATGGGCCGCAGCCACGGCGTTCACGCAGAACCCATGACCTTCGGCCTTAAGTTCGCACTGTGGTACGAGGACATGAGGAGGAATCTGGAGAGAATGGAGGCGGCGAGGGAGCGCATCAGTATTGGGAAGCTCTCTGGCGCGGTGGGCACCTTCTCCAGTATCCCCCCGGTCATTGAAGAGAAGGTCTGTAAAAGGCTCTACCTCGCGCCGGAACCCGTAGCGACGCAGATAATCCAGCGGGATCGGCACGCGGAGTACCTCACGACCCTGGCCCTCATTGGTGCATCCGTCGAAAGGATCGCGGTAGAGATTCGCCACCTCCAGAGGACAGAAGTCCTGGAGGCGGAAGAGCCTTTCGAAGCAGGGCAAAAGGGTTCGTCTGCCATGCCGCACAAGAGAAATCCTGTGGGTTCTGAAAACCTGTCAGGTCTCGCGAGAGTTCTCAGGGCAAATGCCCTCTCTTCACTGGAGAACATTGCCTTGTGGCATGAAAGGGACATATCCCATTCGTCCGTGGAGCGTATCACCATCCCCGACAGTTCCCTGCTCGCTGATTACATGCTTGATCGCCTCACCACCATACTGGATGGACTCCAGGTGTACCCCGAGAGAATGAAGCAGAATATTGCAGCAAGCTACGGACTGTATAACTCCCAGCGGGTGATGCTTGCCCTCACGGAGAAGGGGCTCTCAAGAGAAAGCGCATATGCCATTGTGCAGAAGAATGCCATGAAAAGCTGGAAGGAGAAGAAGGAGTTCAGGAAACTGTTGCTCGTCGATAAAGAGGTGAGAAGATACCTGACACCCAAGATAATGGATAAACTCTTTTCCCTTAACCATTACTTCAGGAATGTGGATTATATTTTCAGGAGAGTATTTAGGAGGAGACGCAAAGGTCTTCTTTAGTAAGATGTCGTATTCGCCTCGGCGAATCCGCTTACCTGGGCGAGTCGCTGAGACGACCAGGGAGGATAAAAATTATTCATCTGCCTGTCCTATGTAATAATGCATTATTGCTATAATGATAGTGAATGCAGTAACTGTATCTTTTTGCAGGAGGGGTTACCACATTGCCGTTGATCTCTTTTTACAGGAAACCGGTCCTTTCAGAATCCAAGAAGAATAACCTCCTCTTTCTTGTGAGAGAAAAGTTCTCTCGGGAGCTCGAGGATATTCAGACAGAGTACTGCTTTTATATCGAGAGCAAAGAGCCGCTCTCCCCGGATGAAAAGGATATCCTGCAATGGCTTTTGAGGGAGACTTTTGAGCCCCACTGCCTCTCCTCCCAATCCTTTCTGGACAACGGCCAGACCATCCTTGAAGTGGGACCGAGAATGAATTTCACCACGGCCTGGTCGACAAACGCGGTCTCTGTGTGTAATGGCTGCGGGTTGTCAAAGGTGTCCCGCATTGAACGCTCCAGGAGATACCGATTGGTACTTCGTGGGCAGCCGGGAGAAGAACTCAAGAAGCACCTTACAGGAATGGTTCATGATCGCATGACTGAATGTCCCTACAGGGAGAGATTAACGTCCTTTGAGCCCGGGATACGGCCCGAGCCGGTATACGAGGTAAGAATCCTTGAAGAGGGAAAAACCGCCATCGAGAAGATAAACAGGGAATTGGGTCTTGGCCTTGATGAATGGGACATCAATTACTATTACCTCCTCTTCGCCAAAGAGATGAAGAGGAATCCTACGAATGTTGAATGCTTTGATCTCAGCCAATCAAACAGCGAGCACTCAAGGCATTGGTTCTTTAAGGGAAAGCTTGTCATCGATGGGAGAGAGGTTCCCCATACCCTTATGGAGATGATAAAGGAACCGTACAGAAGGAACCCCAACAACAGCATCATCGCGTTCGGCGACAACTCCAGCGCAATTAGGGGCTATAGAATAAAAACGATTCTTCCCGGAAACCCGGGCAGTCCTTCACCCTTCATTGAAAAGGAGAAGCTCTATCACCTCATATTTACCGCAGAGACCCATAACTTTCCCAGTGGTGTTGCACCCTTCCCTGGTGCCGAAACAGGGACAGGGGGGAGAATACGGGACGTGCAGGCCGTGGGAAGAGGAGGTCTTGTGGTCGCGGGCACGGCTGCGTACTGCGTGGGCAACCTCAGGATTCCGGGGTATGCGCTCCCGTGGGAGGATGAGGCCTTCGCTTATCCGGAAAACCTTGCGACCCCCCTCCAGATTGAGATCGAGGCGAGCAATGGGGCGTCCGACTACGGGAACAAATTCGGAGAGCCGGTCATCCAGGGATACACGAGATCCTTTGGGATGAAGCTCCCCAATGGAGAACGGAGGGAATGGATAAAACCGATCATGTTCACGGGCGGGGTTGGCCAGATGGACGCAGCCCACGTGGAAAAAGGTGAACCCGAGAAGGGCATGCTCGTGGTCAAAGTGGGTGGTCCCGCGTACCGCATAGGAATAGGTGGCGGAGCCGCGTCCAGCATGATACAGGGAGAGAATGTGGAAGAACTCGACTTCAACGCGGTTCAGCGGGGCGACGCGGAGATGGAACAGAAGATGAACAGGGTCATCCGCGCCTGCATTGAAATGGAGAGTGAAAACCCCATCATAAGCATCCATGATCAGGGAGCAGGAGGGAACTGCAACGTGATCAAGGAGCTTATCTATCCTGCAGGGGCGAAGATAGAGATAAGGAAGATCCCCCTGGGAGACCATACCCTTTCCGTTCTCGAGATATGGGGTGCTGAATACCAGGAAGCCAACGCCCTTCTCATAAGGTCCGAAAAGGCCGAGATGTTTGGGAAAATATGCGACAGGGAGAAGGTCCCTTATGCGGTGGTAGGGGTGATCACAGGGGACGGGTACATTGTGCTTTATGATGAAAAGGATGGAAGCACACCGGTTAACCTTGACCTGAAAAAGGTTCTTGGTGAGATGCCCCAGAAAACCTTTTCTTTCAGCAGAATCAAGCCGCTACTCCAGCCGTTCAGTCCCGATGTCACGGTGAAGGATGCCCTGCAGCGGGTACTCAGGCTCATCTCGGTAGGCTCCAAGAGATTTCTCACCAGCAAGGTGGACAGATCAGTCACAGGCTTGATCGCACGACAGCAGTGTGCAGGACCGCTCCAGCTTACCGTCTCTGATGTTGCGGTGATTGGCCAGAGCCATTTCGGGACAACGGGCGCCGCGCTCTCCGTAGGAGAACAACCCATTAAGGGATTGATAAACCCCGCAGCCATGGCGAGGATGTCGGTGGCAGAGGCGCTCACGAACATGGTCTGGGCAAAGGTGAGCAGCATCGGGGATATACGCTGCTCCGCCAACTGGATGTGGCCTGCCAAACTTCCCGGAGAGGGCGCTGCCCTTTATGACGCTGCCATTGCCATGAAGGATTTAATGGTGGAGTTGGGGATTGCGGTTGACGGAGGTAAGGATAGTCTCTCAATGGCGGCAGTGGTTCAAAAAGGTGACGGGAGGGAAGTCGTCAAAGCACCGGGCTCATTGGTGATCTCCGCATATGCACCCAGTCCTGACATCACCAAGGTCATAACCCCTGATATCAGGAGGCCGGGCACAACGAACCTCCTGTATGTGGATATGGGAAGGGGAAGGTACAGATTCGGCGGTTCCTCTCTAGCCCATGTGTATGGACAGATCGGGCATGAATCTCCGGATATCGACGATGCCGCGATGCTGAAACAGGCCTTTGAGGCAACCCAGAGGCTCATTGAAGAGGACCTTATCCTTTCAGGCCATGATATAAGTGACGGAGGGCTTATTGTGGCACTGCTCGAAATGGCCTTTTCCGGAAACTGCGGCCTTCATGTAACCATCAAGAGAGGAACACGTGAACAGAAAGCCGGAGACCCGGAACCAGGAACCTCTGAACTTCAGGACTTCCGGGCTGACGTGCTTCGTGTCTTGTTTGCCGAAGAGGCAGGACTCGTAATGGAGTATCTGCCTCAGGACGGGAAAAAGATATTCACAATTCTGGACAACATGCATATTCCTTATCAAACAATAGGGGAGACCCTTGCGGAAAGAAAGATTATCGTGAAGATAAATAGTCAGAGCGTTCTCGATGAGGACATGGAAGACCTGAGGGCTGTGTGGGAGGAGACGAGCTATCATCTGGACAGGCTGCAGGCAAATCCCCAATGTGTCGATGAGGAAAAGAAAAACTGTTATCAGAGGACGGGACCTCATTTCCATCTCACCTTCAGCCCTGTTCCCACTCCGCCAGAAATTCTCCATGCGAAAAGGAAGCCGAAACTGGCGGTCATTCGGGAAGAAGGGAGCAACGGGGACAGGGAAATGACTTCTGCCTTCCACCACGCAGGGTTCGAGGCATGGGATGTTTCCATGGCAGACCTCGTACATGGCGATATATCCCTCGATCAATTCAGGGGCCTTGCCTTTGTGGGCGGGTTCAGCTATGCGGACGTGCTGGACTCAGCAAAGGGATGGGCAGGGGTTATACGGTTTCATAAAGGGATATATGAACAATTCCAGAGGTTTTATCACAGAGAAGATACCTTCAGCCTCGGCGTATGCAATGGTTGCCAGCTCATGGCCCTCCTTGGGTGGGTTCCCTGGCAGGGGATAGAAGACAGATTCCAGCCGAGGTTCATAAGGAACAAATCTGGCCGTTTCGAGTCCCGTTTTTCCACAGTGAAGATTCTTCCCAGCTCTTCCCTGCTGCTCAGGGGAATGGAGGGATCGATCCTTGGCATCTGGGTTGCCCACGGAGAGGGGATGGCCTACTTTCCCCACGATGCCGTAAAAAAGGATATCATAAAAAAAGGCCTTGCGCCGGTAAGATACGTGAATGATGAAGGGAATATAACCCTATCCTATCCCTTCAATCCTAACGGCTCTCCTGACGGCATCGCTGCCCTCTGTTCCCCCGAGGGCAGACATCTTGCCATCATGCCCCATCCCGAGAGGGCATTCCTGAAATGGCAGTGGCCGTGGATGCCGGAGAAATGGAAAGGGGAACCTGTCGCCTCACCCTGGCTCAGGATGTTTCAGAACGCAAGGGAATGGTGTGAAGGGCACGGGTAAGCAGGAACGCAGAGAATAGACATACCCTTCTCATCTGAGGTAATATGAATAAGAGAGGGAAAAATACCATGCGATTCAAGATACTGATGAGAAATGTGAATGTGCTGAATGTAGTGCTGATGGCAGCGATAATGTTATGGGCGCTCTACATCCTCTCCCCGTTGCTCTATCCGCAGGCCGCGTTCACCCTGCCCTCACCAAAAAAAGCGCTGGAGAGCAAAGAAGAAAAAAGCGCTGAGAGCCCTCCTGCATCACCCATGGAATATACCATAATCGCAGAGAAAAACATCCTGCATCCAGAGAGGAAGATTCCCGTAGACAAACCTGAGGCGGCCCCTCTTCCAAAGCCTGATTTTGTACTCTACGGGACGTTAATCGCCGGTGATATCAGCCTCGCATATCTCGAAGACCAGAAGGCATCCACCGCTGCTCAGGGTAAGGGGAAAAAGCAGAAGGCATTGAAAAAAGGAGAGACCATGAGCGGCTTCACCCTGAAAGAAATCGAGGCGGACAAGGTGGTAATGGTGAGGGGCGAGGAAAAAATTGAGGTGCAGGTATCGGGACATGCCAGACAGGAAAAGCCGGCGCAGGTCGCTGCACCCAAGACTCCTCCAACACCTTCTCAACGGCAGGGAAGGGCCGCAAGACCGAGAAGCAGCAGAGTGAGAGAGGCTGATTCTGGTGAATAGGTAACAGGTTACTGCCTTTTTCCCATACGGTCCTCAATTTTTCTTTGTCAGAGATTCAAGCGGGTATTTCTGCCCAGGCAGCACAAAGATCCAGCGTGAGAAAGCAAAAAGCCATTAAAAGTTTGTCGAACGCAGATAACCTACCCTAACTTGCATCATAGTCTCCCATTCTGTAGCAATAGTGAGAAAAGAGAAATGATGAGGTCACTTCTTTATTTATTATCTTGAAGATAAAGGGAACTCCCTTCTCCTGCACGTAGCCGTTCTCGATAAAGGTCTGGAAGATATCTTCATCCGGATTTATCCATCCCTTTACCGTGTGGAGATCATGCTTGGCTGCAAGGTGTTCGAATACCTTGAGAAGAGTCCCTAATTTGAAGCCACCCGTGCAAAAGAAATCAAGAACAGATAGTTCATCTTCTCCGACAGCGCATACGGCAAATGCCCTAGTCCTTTTCGTATACCGGGACCTCACCATGACCGGCACATATCGCCTTACAGGATTATCCCGGTATCTCCAGAAAATATATCGGCTGTTTTTGTCAATTGAAAGGGCGGTGGTATCCCTCACCTCCGCCCACAATGCATCAAGCTCCGTCGCCCTTATGCAGTCCCACCCGGTTTCTATCCTCAAGAATGGATTCCTTAACGGTCTGAACCCGGACACGTACTTATTCATGGCCGTAACGTAATCATGCGCGGTATAACCAAGCTGTTTGGTCCCAAGGATCGCATGCCTCTCCGAGGGGAACCCGAAGGCAAAATCCATGGGATTCGTGCGATAGAAGTGCTCGCCTGCCTGTACCATCGCCCCCCTTTTAGAGAAGATCCTGGAACGATACCGGGGATGTGTCATGACATCGCAGGGCTGAAAGGACATGAAGGTCTTTCCCCGGAAATAGAACTCCGTCTTCATGCCGCCATAATGCGCAATGATATCCTCGCCATCCACGGCAACCGCGGCAGTACTTCCCCAGGGTGCGTCTTTATACTTCCAGGCCCACTCCTCACGGGACAACTCTTTACCAAAACAGAGAGCAAAGAGGGTCCGTACCTTATCTTCATCTTCCGTGGTAACTTCTCTTATTATCACTCTCTGCTCAACTCTCCCCTTTTCCTATTTGCCGGCCTATCGCTTAACCCAGCTCCATGACCCGCGATCAGCAAATCGATCAAACGTTACCACCTTCACAAAGTATCTGCCAGCGCCCAATAAACCCCATAAATCCTGAGGGATTGCGAAAAACTTCCCTTCAAAGAGAGACCCCGCGGACGGGATAAAGGACCCAAGAGGGGAGAGCAAAAGCACTTTCTTGGAACTATCCTGAAAAGTAAATGTGGGTGGTACAGTGAGTACGCCCATATCTTCATACATTGCGGATATGGTATTGCGGCCAGCCGCGTGGAGTCGTTGAACCAGCCGGAGGAAAAAAAGTTGGCCCCTGAAATGCTTCCCGAGGTATTTTCCCGACGATTCTTGAAACTTTTTCTGCGAAGCCTGCATATCCTGTTTTGCACTCTGATTGTAATAGTGAATGATATTGGCCTTTGGCACCATATAAAGGCGGTATCCCGCCTTCCTCACCCTCAAAGACCAGTCAGTGTCTTCGAAGTAGAGGGGAAAAGAATCGTCAAAACCACCAATCTCATCAAGAACCCTCCTCGTAGTCATAATGCACGCACCCGAGAGCATCTTCTGACCTATGGGTTTTTCTGAGAGCCAGTATCCCAGGGCCTTCTTTATCCATCTCTTTTGAATCATCTTCCCCATGGTAAGGGAACCCCTCATGAGCTCTGTCCGCAACACACTGTATGGCGTCACAAGTTCGCTGAACGGCAGAAGGAACGTCATCCCCTTGTTCCACCATGTCTTCGGGGCGACCGCACCACATCGGGGAAGTTGTGAGAGAGCATCTAACATGCTCTCCACGCTGCCGGGCTTATACAGCACATCGGGATTTGTGATTAGTATGACATCGCCTCTTGCATGTCGTATCCCTTCATTCACCGCCCTTGCATAGCCTATATTTTCCCTGCTCACTACCAGCCTGACATTATCGTCCTTGAGATTCTGCACACTACGAAGCTCCTCCTCCCTGGAGCCGCTATCAATGATAAGGAATTCAAAGGACTCACCTCCAATGGTCGAGACTACAGAGGAAAAACATTCTTTCAGGAAGGCTGAGCTGTTATGGTTCACCGCGATGATGGAGAGCATCACCTCTTCCATTCATGGGCGAGGACGCATACTCCCCATTCTTTTTCTATGGTATCAATCTTCACAATATCCGTTTCTTGTCTGTCAAAGATACATATCCCTGTTTCATCCAAAAGAAAAATAACAAATTTGTAAGCCCCGCCCAGGAGCGGAAGGTTTCTAAAAACTATGGTGAGGGTCTCGTTGCCAGGCCCCCGAAAGGGTTCCATTCCTTGCCGCTGCATACCGTCCGCATAACAACACAGGCCATCATTTCGGTCCACTGCAAATCCCACATAGACATCGGTCTCGTCGAAAATTTCAAAATCCACAGAGACTTCGACATCGGACAAATGGTGAATTGAAGACTCCACAGGCACCCCATTCACCCCGACCCTGACACTCTTCACCTGAGCGACCTTCTTTTCGGTAGGGGAATTCAAAACGGTCAGCCCCGTGCTTCCCAGGGGCTCCTTTTCCCTCAGGTAGTCCTCATATCTCGCAATGACCTCTTTGGTATCTCCCATAGACTGAATCCTGCCGTCCTTAAGCCAGAGTGCCCGGTCACAAAATGTCGAAACAGTATAAAGAGAGTGGGAGCAAAAGAGAATCGTTACTCCTTTCCTCCTCAACTCCCATATCCTGTCGATGCACTTTTTCTGATATGCACCGTCGCCCACGGAAAGGGCTTCGTCAATTACCACGATGTCCGCATCGACATGAACCGCAAGCGAAAAGGCCAGCCTGACATACATGCCTGAAGAGTACGTCTTCACAGGCATGTCAAAGAATTCTCCAATGTCCGCGAATCTCTCTATCTTTTCCATCCTCTCCTTCACCTGTCCTGACGAAAGTCCGAGGAGTGCGCCATTAAGAAACACATTTTCTCTCCCTGTAAAGTCGGAGTTGAACCCCATTCCCAATTCAAGGATTGATGAAACCTTTCCGTGTACGGTAATCGTGCCCGACGAGGGTTCTATGACGCCTGCCGCAAGCTTGAGAAAGGTGCTCTTACCCGCACCGTTTTCACCCACCACGCCTAACGTCTCACCCCTTCGTACCTCGAGGTCCAAAGGCCCGAGGGCTCTGAACACCCTGTGTGTTATTGTCTTAAAAAAGAGTTCTCTCAGCCTCTCTGAAGGACGGTCATAGATGTGGTATTCCTTTAAAAGCCCCTCGGTTCTTATTACACAATCCTTCATTACAGAATATCCTTAAATGCCTCTTTCGTTCTTTCGAAAATGTAATACCCGGCGAAGAATATCACCAGGGCGAATAGGGAGGGACAAAGAATGGAAACCACATCAGGGAGTTTACCCCGCACGAGCACGTTTCTCGACATCTCCACTATGAAATAGAAGGGATTGAGGTTGAACAGCCAACGCAGGTTTTCCGGAATAGTACTTGCAGGATAGACAATGGGCGTGAGAAAAAATACCAGGTTCAAGATCATGCCGACTGCCTGGGTGATATCTCTGAAAAAAACCGCAAGACTTCCCAGGCCAAAGGAAAACCCCGATATCAGCAGTACCACAATAATTACAGGCAGAATAAAAAGGGGGAGGGTCTCAAATTTCAGAATACCCATGACGAGAAGCATAGACAGATAAAAAAACATGTAGATAAGAAACGTCACTGCCGACGAGATGATCACCGTTGCGACACAGACCTCCATGGGAAATTTCACCTTCTTGATTATGTGCGCGTTGTCGATGAAGGCAGATATCCCCCTCATAGTTGCCTCTGAGAAAAAAAGCCACGGGATAAGACCTGCCAGGAGGTAGACCACAAAGGATGAAGTGCCGGCCCCCTCGTCGAAGCGCATCCTCAGGATAACAGAAAAAACGAATGTATAAAGAAGTATCTGGTAAAGGGGTGTAGCGATTATCCAGAGGGGGCCGAACAGGGAGCCGGTATACCGTCCTTTTAAGTCTTTAATGACCATGGTCCTCAGGATATGCCGCCCATTCAAGACATTTCGCAGGAGCGCTTTCATCTCATGATTCTCATCCTTACGCAAAGACTACATTTTCTTCATACTATTGACCATGAATGTTTTCCTGTTCATCTTCATCGATTGAACACTTTTTGTGGGTGAACAGCCGGAATATAATAACATATTCACGATGAGAGAATATTCGTTCCCTCTCGAAAAACCTGGCGCACGAGTTTATCGAGCGGGCTTCTTCCCCTGAACAGAATAGAGGGAGGCGGGGTTGAATATTTTTCTCTTTTTTTGATAAAGTACTGAATACGCAACTACAGCTGTTTTTAAAGGAGGTGATCTCAGTGAATAAAATAGTACCTGTCATTATCGCGTTAATTCTTGTCTTTTCTCTTTCAGGAACCACCTTTTCTGCCGAGAAACAAAAAATGAAGGTATTTGGCGGTGGAGTGAAGGCGGTGAATATACAAGAAAAGACGATCACACTATGGAACGATGAAGTACCTGAAATCACATTTAGTGTCGACGACAAGAATATTTCAAAAACGACCAGTGGGAATAAGACCTTGGCTGATATAAAGATCGGCGATATCGCGGTCGTCGCATATGACGAAGTGAACGGCAAGAATGTAGCAAAAGCTGTTACGGTAACATCCCCTGAGGCGGCGTCCCGCCAAGGGAAAAAGGCGAAGCCGGTTCCCTCCGAAGAGAAAAAATAGGCTGTATCCAAGGAGGACGCCCAGAACGGGTGTCCTCCTTTATGTCTCTCGCCTGCTAAGCAGAGCGCATCTCACGACTCCTCACATTGAAAGATTCTTCACAGAATCTGCTCAAAGGGTGCGCCATGTAACTATCTGTGTGTTCTGATTTGTTTATTGTCCTGGCCGCCTTGAGAACACCGGCGTATCGTTCATCTTGAGCCAATCAATGCAAGCCATATCCTCTCGTCCGGGGTATGCTTGTCAGAGACATTTTTGTTATACTTTCAATAATGACAGAGCAAGAGGTATCTCCGGAAAATGTCTTTTTGAAAGCTGTCTTCAACCCTCGCAACTGGGAAATCTATTCTTCACGTATAAAGATACTCTCTTCACCTGACCCTGAGTACTGGCATTCAGTCGATTTTCCCGTTGAACTATCCCTGGAACTTACGAATCACTGCAATCTCAGATGTGTGATGTGCCCGGTGCCGAACCTCAAGCGAACACGCGGCTTTATGGATGAGACCTTGGTTAAGAGAGTTATTGCAGATATTGCTGAGGAGTCAGGTTTTTTATTTCTTCCCCAGGGGTTTGGCGAATCGCTCCTTCACAAACAGTACGGCCAGCTCCTGCGCCTTGCAAAGATGAGCGGAATCCATCCAGTCGTTGTCTTGACAAATGGCATGCTTCTTGACACGGAACACATCTCAACGCTCATAGATACTGCCGATGTGATTATTGTTACTATTGATGGTATCACTGCAAAAACGTATGAATCCATAAGAGTGAAGGGTAAATTTGAAACAGTTACCGGGAATGTAGAACACTTCTTAAGGGTACGGGGAGATAAGAACGGGCCCCGTCTCATACTGCGGATTATCAGGATGAAAGAGACTGAAGCTGAGGTGGAAGAATTCAGGACATTCTGGTCCGCCAAAATAGGAGGGTGCGATCTCATCCAGGTGGCTGGCTTTAATGACTGGACCGGCAGCGTCATCCGCCGAGGGGCAGAAGGAGGCCGGCATGAGAGGGACCGTCATCCCTGCAGAATGCTCTGGAAAAACCTCACTGTCTATCACGACGGCCGGGTTTCCCCATGCTGCTACGATGCGGAAGGCGAATTAATTGTGGGCGATGCTTTCCACCAGTCTCTCAAAGAGATATGGTGCGGTCCTTCATTAAAGAATCTGAGGGAAATGCACCTCTCTCGTCAGTTCCGTAAGATACCGATCTGTTTTCGATGCACGAACTGGCTTTGAATGAGAATCACGTATGTGACTGAAGATACAGAAATCTGGGGTGGCATAGGAGTCGTCTTTCAGCATCTGGAGTTGCTTGCTGAGGCAGGACATGATGTTTTTCTAACCACGCCAGCGTCCCCCCCGGGCTGGTATCCACTTAAGGTACCGATACACACAATAGAAAAGATTGAACCCTCCCTTATCCCTGATGCCGATATCATTGTGATTGCTTCATGGAGGATTGTGCAGGCAATCATTGATTCCAAAAAGGGGATTCCTGTCTGTCTTTGCCAGGGCTATGAGGCCTCGTTAAAAGAATTGGCTCCATTGAAATCACAGATAGACGAAGTCTACTCCTCGGGCATACCCATATTGACGGTCTCGCCCCATCTCAGTGCCTTCCTCGAGGAAAGATTTCACGCGGAAACGTACTATATCGGTCAGATGGTCAACAGAAACATATTCTGGCCCCAGAAGAATCCATTTAGGTACCTCGTGAAGCATATCGGCAGCCCCTCAAGATTACTCGTTGTGGGCCCCTTTGAGGGAAGCTACAAGAATATCCCGACCATACTGAGAGGAATCAGCCTTGCCAATAAGGGCCTGCAAAAACCTTTGAACCTCATCAGGGTTTCCCAATTCCCGCTCTCGTCTGACGAGGAGGGGATGATGAAACCGCTTGAGTACCATTTTCGGGTTTCCTACGATCGTATGGGAGACATCTACAGGTCGTCGGATATGCTTGTAGCCCTCTCCACAGATGCAGAAGGGTTTGGGCTGCCTGTGCTGGAGGCGATGGCCTGCGGCGTGCCCGCCATCCTCAGCAGAATACCTTCTTACCTCGGCCTTGATGCGCCCCAAGACTATGCCCTTTTTGTAGATTCAGAGCCGGAGGCCCTTTCCGAGGCTATCCAGGAGTTATGCAGGAACAGAAAATTAAGGCTTGGACTGTCAAGAAGGGGGCTTGCCGTAGCCAAAAATTTCTCGAGGGAAGTCCTTTTAACAAGGCTCATTAACGCCTTTGAACAGATAATTTCCCGCAGAAGACGTTTCCCCGGGCAGGTCTGAGCAATTACATTTTTTGTTATTTTCTGTTATTATGAGCATGCCCTTAATAGACAAACTCACCTGTTCTCAGACATGAGAACAGCGAGTCAGGAGGTATCATAATGGATTCATCCCATCCGGAGTTCCTGCTCGAGCAGGAACTGCAGTGGTGGATCTCTGTGTGGGACCCGGTCTTCAGGAGCGGCAAGTTCTGGAACCCAGATGTTCCGGAGCTCCTCAATACGGTTTCCCAATCAGAAGTCTCCTACGAGGAGAGAAGATGGATGGAGGCCAAGGCCCAGGTCATCAGGGTTCTTAAAGAGGCACAGATAGGAGATCGCGACTTTTTCAAGGATAAAATAGTCATGGAAATAGGCCCGGGACCTGTGGGGTTTCTTGAGGCGTGTGAAGCCCGTGTCGCGGTGGGGATCGAACCGCTCGCAAATGCCTTTCGCAGGCAAGGCCTTCTGCTGCCTGGTAGCGATGTTGTGTATCTCAACACACCGGCTGAAACCATCCCTCTCGTGGACGATTTCGTTGATATCATCGTATCCCGGAACAGTCTGGACCACGTGGCAGAACCCGAAAAGGTCGTGGATGAGATATGGAGGGTATTGAAACCCAATGGGTTCTTTCTCCTGAACGTGGATATCGAACATGAAAAACGCCCTCTGGAACCTCACAGCTTCTCGCTTGCCCAAATAGATCACCTGGTGTGTCGCTTCCGTATAGACCGCGAGATCGTGTATGAAAAATCCCATGGGGGAGAAGGAAAGATGTATGTGGCTCTCTGCGTGAAACCCGCAGAGGATTGTTCAGGAGGATCTGCTTCCAAAAAGCCTCACATCGTTGGTCAAAGTTGATCTCATCATTAAGATTAAGGTGAATGGGGTGTCCATGGAAACTCTGAAAATTCAACTTCTTCTGGTTGTTGCAGTGATTTTTCTTGTAACATCCCTGCCTGGCCCGGGAAGAAATGCAGCAGCATCAGATGGGGCGTTGAAAATCGTTGCTCCGGGGGGCGGAGAAACTTGGTCAGCAGGAACTCGGCACGAAATCAAATGGGAATACACGGGTCACTGCGGCTCTCATGTAACAATAGAGCTTTTTAAGAATGATACCTTCGATCGTAAGATAGAAAGACGGACATATATAGGAGATTTCGGTAATTCGACCATGTGGACAATACCTCGAGACCAGCCCCAGGGAGATTATACTGTCAAAATCGCCAGCCTCGGCTTAAAAAAGAGCGCCTGTGTGGGCATCAGCAACAGCTTTACGATCACTGCCCCTGGAGTTCATAAGACTTCTGATCAACTGGTAAAGGAAGCAAAGTCTGAGATAAAGGAAGTATCTGCAGATGACGTCAAAACTATGGTTGATACAAAGGAAAATATAATCATACTCGATGTCAGAGACAGAGAAGAATTTGAGCCTGGCTATATCCCAAGTGCAATCAATGTTTCTCGTGGCATGCTGGAATTCAAGGTCAATATGGTAATACCCGACAAGAATGCCAAAGTTGTTGTATATTGCAGTGATGATCGTAGAGGTCCGCTGGCAACAAGAGCATTGAATGATTTAGGGTATAAAAATGCCGTAAATATCATTGGCGGCCTCAATGCATGGAAAGAAGCAGGGTATCCGACAGCAAAAACAGAGCCCCCACTGTAAACAAGAATCGAGCCTGACAATTTCACTTATACTAGAACGCTCGCAGATCTGAGCCTGTCAAGGCGTTTCCTTATTTCTTTTCCCCCTTGAAAAAATGGAAGATTAACCCCGATTCTTCCTTAAAAAGGGGGAGGCGACGGCAATTGAATGACCCAAGAAGAAGTCTCAGGTAATCTGTATTACCAAAGAGAAATTTAGCGTCCCTGAAGGGTACGCTCTTGGGTAAAAGCTATTGTTTTGAAAAAAGATTTCTGCAATTTAAATCACACGATATTTTAGCGGTTTTTTCAACAATGCCCTGGTTGATGAACCAGAAAAAATTTAAACAACAAAGTAAAACCCCGGCAAAAAGCAACTTGACATTGCCCCATACAGTGATACCATTTGATTAGGGAGAGGAAGATAAACGAGGGCAGGGAAAAGGGGGTGAGAATACCAGGGTATTCCTTAACAGCAGGCTGATGAAGTTCATATA
>Ga0316630_10000179_pt1 | contig 16578 bp, 12 predicted proteins | sample OWC_May_M1_C1_D6_FD_207658 | JGI IMG/M metagenome (GOLD analysis project Ga0316630, IMG submission 207658) | Wetland soil microbial communities from Old Woman Creek delta, Ohio, United States - OWC_May_M1_C1_D6_A | ecosystem: Environmental > Terrestrial > Soil > Wetlands | place: USA: Ohio...
CTCCTTGATCGAGAAGGGCTTTGTGACGTAGTCGTCCGCGCCGAGCTCGAGACCCACGACCTTGTCGGATTCGTCGCCCCGGGCGGTCAGCATGATGATCGGAATGTCGGCGAAGCGCTCGGATCTCCGGATATGACGGCAGACCTCGAGGCCGTCGGTGCCGGGCAGCATCAGGTCGAGGAGGATGAGGTCCGGCTTCTCTCTCCCCAGATAACCGTAGAGGTCCTCCGCCTCCTGGAAGCCCTCAAAGCGGTAACCGGCCTTCCGGAGGTTGACTTTCAGCAGCTCGAGAATGTCGGGCTCGTCGTCGAGGGCGGCGATCACCTGCGGCATGGTCTCACCTCAGACCCTTGATGATGGGTCATTATAGACAATATTTCCTTCTTAACACAGCTTTTATCAAATCTTAACAATCCGTTGCTGTAATGACCCTGAAAGCATGCCTCTATGACTCCGATCGCAGCCGTTGTCGCCCTGCTCGTTTCGATCGCTCTTTCGGCGTGGTGTTTCCGGGGGATCGTGCGCCGTTACCAGACCCTCCTGGGGTTCCCCTGGCTTCTCTCGGCGGCCTTCGCGGCCGCCGCGGTCGTCGCGGTTTTCGCTCTCCATATCCTCCTCGATCCCTAGCCCGAGATCCCCCTGCGCGCCGCCATCGGGGTGAAGGGCGATCAGGCTCCGCCGGCGCAGCCCTTGAGGCCGGTCGCCCGGCCTTTCTCGATATGGTGCTTGATCGTCTTGCCCCTGACCATGTAGATGACATCCTCCCCGATATTAGTGGCGTGGTCGGCGATCCGTTCGAGATGCCGGCCGACGAGGATCAAGTCGACGGCCCGCGGGATCGTCCCGGGGTCCTGCATCATGTAGGTCAGAAGCTCCCGGAAGACCTGGTCGTTGAGCCGGTCCACTTTGTCGTCCCGCTCGCAGACCTCCCTGGCTAGCTTGTCGTCGCCGGTGATGAAGGCATTGAGGGCGTCGCGGACCATTTCCTGGACGATGAGGGCCATCCGGGGGATGTCGATGAGCGGTTTGAGCTGGGGGCTCTTGAGGAGATCGAGCGTCCGTTCGGCGACGTTGACGGCCAGGTCGCCGATCCGTTCCAGGTCGCCGGCGATCTTCATGGCCGAGGTGATGAAGCGCAGGTCGGCGGCCATAGGCTGGCGGAGGGCCAGGAGGCGGAGGCTCATCTCGTCGATCTCGATGTCGAGGAGATTGACGGCCGCCTCCCGCTCGAGGACCTGGCAGGCCAGGTCCTCGTCTCGGTCCTTGAGCCCCCGGACGGCGAGGGCGATCTGCTCCTCGGCCCGGGTGGCCATCTCGAGCAGCTTGGCCTTGAGGGCCTTGAGCTCCTCGTCGAAGGGGCGTTCGGTCGTTGACATGGTGTTCCCTCCGGTCCTCTCCGCGCCGCCGCTCATCCGAACCGTCCCGTGATGTAGTCCTCGGTCAGCTTTTGGGAGGGGTTGGTGAAGATCTTGTCCGTCCGGTCGAACTCGATGAGCTCGCCGAGCATCATGAAGGCCGTATAGTCGGACACGCGGGCCGCCTGCTGCATGTTGTGGGTCACGATGACGACCGTGTAGGCCGTCTTCAGGTGCTCGATCAGGTCCTCGATCTTGGCTGTGGCGATGGGGTCGATGGCCGAGCAGGGCTCGTCGAAGAGGATGACCTCGGGCTCGACGGCCAAGGACCGGGCGATGCAAAGGCGTTGCTGCTGGCCCCCCGAGAGGGCAAAGGCGTTGTCGTCAAGGCGGTCCTTGACCTCGTCCCAGAGGGCCGCGCCGCGGAGGCTCTTCTCGACGGTCTCCTCGATCTTCCGCTTGTTCTTCATCCCGTTGATCCGGAGCCCGTAGGCGATGTTGTCGTAGATCGACTTCGGGAACGGGTTGGGCTTCTGGAAGACCATGCCGACGCGGCGGCGGAGCTCGACGACGTCGACGTCGGGGGCGTTGATGTCGTGCCCGTCGAGGAGGATCTCCCCCTCGACGCGGGCGCCGGCGATGACGTCGTTCATGCGGTTGAGGGTCCGGATGAAGGTCGACTTGCCGCAGCCGGAGGGGCCGATGATGGCCGTGACCTTCCGGTCGTGGCAGTCGATCGAGACGCTCTTGAGGGCCCTCGTCGTCCCATAAAAGAAATTGAGATTGCGGGCTTGGATCCGGGCCCGGTTCTCTGCGCTGCTCATCGTTGTTTCCTTCTCAGCCGGTAGCGGACGATGACGGCCGTCATATTCATGCCCAGGACGAGGACGATCAGGACGAGGGCGGTGCCGTAGGCCAGGGGGCGGACCTGGAGGATGGCGTGGTGCTGCGTGGCCATGATGTAGAGGTGATACGGCAGGGCCATGAACTGGTCCCCGAGGGATGTGGGCAGGGACGGGAGGAAGAAGGCGGCGCCGGTGAACAGGATGGGCGCCGTCTCGCCCGCCGCGCGGGCCAGCCCGAGGACCGTCCCCGTCAGCATGCCGGGCACGGCGTAGGGCAGGACGTTGGTCCGGATCATCTGCCATTTCGTCGCACCCAGGGCCAAGGCGCCTTCGCGGTAGGAGTTGGGGATGGTCTTCAGGGCCTCTTCGCTGGCCGTGATGGTCCACGGCAGCGTCATCAACCCCAGGGTGAGCCCGGCCGAGAGGACGGAGGTCCCGAAGCGCATGACATTGACGAAGAGGATGACTCCGAACAGGCCGTAGACGATCGACGGGACACCGGACAGGTTGCGGATGGACAGCCGGATGAGCCGGGTGAGGCGCGTCTGCCGGGCGTATTCATGCAGGTAGATCGCGGCGGACATACCCAAGGGCACGGCCAGAACGGCGCTGATCGTCGTCACCAGGAACGTGCCGAAGATGGCCGGGAAGATGCCCCCGGCGGTCATCCCCTTGCGCGGAGCCTGGGACAGGAACTCCCAGGAGATCGCGCCGTGTCCCTTGCTCCCGATGTCGTAGAGGAAGAGGAGCAGCACGGCCAGGACCAGGAACATGGCCGTCCGCAGGGCCAGGAAGCCGAAGGCCTGGACGATCGTCTTCCGGGTGGCCCGCTTCACTGTTCGCGCTCCTGGTACTTCCGGAGGACGACGTCGGCGACGAGGTTGACGGCGAAGGTCATGACGAACAAGACCAGGCCGATGGCGAAGAGGGCGTAGTAGTGGGTCGTGTAATATGGGACCTCGCCCAGCTCGATGGCGATCCCGGCGGTCATCGTTCGGACCGAATCGAGGAGCCCGTGGGGGAACGACCGGGCGTTTCCTGTGACCATGAGCACCGTCATGGTCTCGCCGATGGCCCGGCCCATACCCAGCATGACGGCGGCGATGATGCCCGAGAGCCCGGCCGGCAGCTTGACCCGGACGAGGGTCTGCCAGCGGGAGGCGCCAAGAGCCAGGGAAGCCTCGCTGTAGGCTTTCGGGACGGCGTTGAGGGAGTCCTCGGAGATGCTGATGATCGTCGGCAGCGACATGACGGCCAGGAGGAGGCTGCCGTTCAGGGCGTTGAGGCCGTTGCCGGTGTGGAAGATCTTGGCCAGGGCCGGCCCGAACAGCATGAGGCCGAGGAACCCGACCACGACCGAGGGGATGCCGGCCAGGATCTCGATGACGGGTTTGAGGATCTCGCGGGTCCGGACGTGCGCGACGTCGGAGAGGTAGGCCGCGACGCCGATCCCGATCGGAACGGCCAGGGCCAGGGCGCCGGCCGTGACCAGGAGCGTGCTCATGATCATCGCCAGGAGGCCGTACTCGGCCTGCTCGGGCGAGGTGGGGTCCCAGCGGGAATGGCCGAGGAACTCGGCGATCTTGATCTCCCGGAAGGCCGGGACGGCGGTCGTGACGAGGGTCAGGAAGATGCCGATGAGGACGAGGACGGCCGTGATGCCGGAGGCGAAGAAGAACGCCTTGATGGCGGCCTCCCGGGCGTCCCGTCTCTTCCTGGTCATCGGCGCTATTTGAAGTTCTTGTCGTTGGCGGCCTTGTACTTGCCCTCGCCGACCGTGAAGAAGCCCTCGCGCTCGACGATGGCCTGGCCCTCGGGGCTGACGACCCACTGGAGGAACGCGGCGACGGCGGCCTTGGGTTTGCCGTTGGTGGCCATGTAGAGGGGCCTGGCGATGGGGTAGGCGCCGGAGTCGACGGCGGCCTTGTCCGTGGGCAGGTAGCCCGTGCCGTTCGGCTCCTTGGAGATCTTGAGGACCTTGAGGCCCTTGCGGATCTGGCCCTTCTCGTCGTAGAGGTAACCGACGCCGACATAACCGACAGCCCCCTCGTCCTGGAGGATGCCCTCGATGATCTGGGCGTTGCCGTTCATCTCCTTCATGTCCGTCGAGTAGTTCTTGTTGCCGAGGACGAACTCCTGCATGAAGACGTAGGTGCCGGAGTTGGACTGGCGGCCATAGAGGGAAACGGGCTGGCTGGCGCCGCCCACGGCCTTCCAGTTCTTGACCTCGCCGCGATAAAGCGCGCCGACCTGGGCCATGGTCAGCTGCTCGATCGGGTTCTTCTCGTTGACGACGACGCTCAGGCCGTCGACGGCGATGACGAAGGGCCGGGGCGTGACGCCCTTGTCCCAAGCCTGGTCGATCTCCTTCGGCTTCCACTCCCGGGAGCTGTTGGCGATGTCACAGGTCTGGTTGATGAGGCCGGTGATGCCGGTGCCCGAACCGCCGCCGAGGACGGCGATGGGTGTCCCGGAGTTCTTGGCCATGTACTCCTCGGCCAGGATCTGGACGAGGTTGACCATGGTGTCGGAGCCCTTGATCTGGATCATCTTGGCGCCCAGGAGGAGGCCTCCCAGGAGCGCCAGGGTCGCCAGGGCGATGAGGGCGATCTTTTTCATGTTCAGTCTCCTTGGTTGATTCGCTTTCCGGCGTGCCTCAGAAGGACAGGAAGAAGGTCAGGTTGAAGAGGATGTCGCTGTTCTTCGTCGCGCCGGCCAGGTAGCGGGTCCCGTCGGCGTAGTCCAAGAGCCAGATGTTCGGCTGGAGCTTCCAGCTGGGGTGGAAGGGGGCCCAGTCGAAGCCGGCGATGACCAGGCTCATGTCGAGGTCCCGGTCGAGCTCGTTCGGCATGTAGTCGTCGTAGCGGGCGAAGAGGGCGAGCTTGTCCGGCTTGACGATGTAGCGCCCGAAGACGGACCAGCCGCCGACGTCGTATTTCACGCCGCCCGTCTGGTAGAGGTCGTTCTTGAAGACGAACCACTCGGCGCCGAGCGTGAGGTTCTTGATCCTTTCGAAGAAGGCGTCGACCTTGATGATGTTCTGGACCGGCTTGGTCTCGTCCGGGAGAGAGGCCACGGGCAGCTTCCGCTCGTAGTCGTAGTAGCCGACGATCGAAAGCCCGGCGAACGGAGTGATCTGGGCCTGGAGCTCGACCTCTTTGTACTGGTCGGTCTCCTCCTTGCTGTAGTGGGAGCCGTTGTAGACGCCCGCGGCGACTCGGAAATACTTCGTGAAGGAATATTTCAGCGTGACGCCGATATCGGCGCTCGTCGTCAGGATGTCCTTCTTGGTGATGTCGCGGTAGCCGTCCAGGAGCGTCTTGGCCACGCTGCGGTAGCCCCAGCGCTCCTCAGCCGGCTTGAAGGTCAGGGTCTCGATCATGCCGACGTTGAGGACCATCTTGGGGACGAGGAAGTTCGAATATTCGAGATAGAGGTGCTTCATGAAGGGCCGCAGCTTGCCGTCCGTGCTCGTCGTGGCGCCCGTGACGGGCGAGCCGGTCAGGGTGACGCCCGTGACATTGGCCGTGTTGTCGGCGTCCAGGCGGAAGCGGAACTTGAGATTGTCGTTGACCTTGTTCTCGTAGGTGAAATAGGCTCGGCGGAACAGGAAGGCATTGTTCTTGTAGGCGGTGGTCGGCGCGGTCGGCTTGAAGGTCGCCGGCCCTTCGTTCGAGAGGAAATACTTATAGTCGAAGTAGATCGTGGTCGTGAACGTCTGGGGCGGAGGGGTTGTTGTCTGGGCCATCAGGCTCATGATGGCGACCATCGGCAGCATCAGCACGCCGAGGGCGATGTCGCGGAGCTTTCTCAGGGCCTGGCGCATTCTCGTTTCTCCTTTATGAGTCTTTCAGCCCCATGATAAGGAGATCGAGTTAAGGAACGATTAAGAACTGCTCAAATCTTGGTTAAGGAGCGCGCCAGAGGCGGCAAGCTCCCTGAGACGAAGGACTCCATCCTCATCGACGTTGGAGGCCTTCCGAAGTTGCCGGGCCCCATCTACGGGGCCAAATACAAACAATATTGAGGACTGTTGTCAGGCCGAGAGGATCTCGTGGGCGCGGACGAGCCTCGCCCGGACCGGAAGCCCATGGGGGCAGGCGCTCTCGCAGGGGGCGGCGCAGCCGGCGCAGCCAACCGGCTTGCGGCCCGCTTCGAGCTCGGCGTAATAATCCGCCGCCATCCGTTCCATGCCGTAGTCCTCGTGGTACATCGCGTAGCGGAGGACGTCGTTGACGGCGACGTTGGCCGGGCAGGCGGCCAGGCACTCCGTGCAGCTCACCCGGCAGTACCTCGACGAGGCCTGCTCCCGGTAGCGGGCGACCATCCCGAGGGCGGCCCGGTCCAGGGGTTGGCCCGAAGCTGCGACGTACTCCTCGACGTGGGAGTAGCTGGCCATGGTCGGGATGCAGGTGTCGAAGTCGGCGTTGGCGAGGACCCAGCGGACGGCCGCCTGCGGGTAGCTCATCTTCGGCCCGACCATGCCCTTGAGGTTCCCCTGCTGGTTGCCGGCGAAGATCTTCATGGCCACGGTTCCGATACCCTTGGCCCGGACGGCCTTGACCAAAGGCTCGATCTCCTGGCCTTCCATGTGGTTGTAGATGACCAGGACGACCTGCGGGAAGTCCGTCTCCAGGGCCTGCTTGAGGGTGACCTTGGCGTTATGGGTCGAAAAGCCCGTGAACCGGACCTTGCCCGCCTTCTTGAGCTCGTCATAGGCGCTCAGGACCTCTTCACTCTGGAGAAGCGGAGTCAGGTCCTCGATGCTGTGGACCATGGCGACGTCGACGTAGTCGGTCTGGAGCCGCTTGAGGCTGTCCTCCATTCTCTTGATGACCGCGGCCTTGTCGATCTTCCGGCGGAAGTCCATCATGTGCTTGGTGGTGATGACGACCTTGTCGCGGACGCCCTTGAGCCCCTGCCCGACGTATGTCTCACCCTTCTGGCGGAGATAGACTTCCGCGGTGTCGAAGTAGGTCACGCCGCTTTCATAGGCGTAGCGGAGAACGTTGGGCTCGAAAAGGGAGATGGCCCCGCAGCTGACGTCGGAGACCTTGAGCCCGGTCTTGCCGAGGTCGTTATACTTCTTGATCTTGGGCGCGGCCGTTTCCTGCCCGGCTGACGGGGCGGCGGCGGTTCCGGCCGAGAGGCGGCCGGCGACGCCGAGCCCGACGGCGCCCGAAGCGATCGAGGTGATGAACTGTCGTCTTTTCAAACCTGACATGTCATGTTCTCCTTCGGTCTCAATTCGCGGCTTTTTTCACGGAAACGGCGGCCAGCGGCGTGAGCTTGGCCGCCAGGGATCCGCCTTCCTCCCCCATGACCTGGATGGCGAAGGTCTCGCCGCCCCGGGGCATGGGGGCCAGCAGGCGCCCGACCTTGGCCAGCTCGTTCCGGGGGGGGAGGTCGCTCGCTTGGGCGTAAAAAGCGAGCGGGTATTCGGCCTCGCCGAGGAGGAGGACGAGCTTGTCGCCGGTCCGCAGTCCGGCCGCTTCGGTGTCCCTCCTGGTCCAGTTGGTGATGATGGTCAGGCCGAAGGGCGAGGCGTTCCAGTCCAGGATGTTCCCTTTGAGCTGGCCGGGAGAGGCCTCGGTCCGTCCGATGTTCGTCTCGGCCTTGTCGAAGAAATCCTTGCCCAAGGCTACGTTAGCCTTGACCTCGCGCATTTCCGTCAGGTTGCCCCTCGTCCCGACCTGGGAATCGAACCAGGACAGAGGCAGCTTGAAGCCCTCGACCTCCTCGAACGGCGCGAAGTCGTAGTTGATCTCGTACTTGTCCCCGTCAGGGGTCGTGCCGAGGAAGACGAGCCGCTTGAGGAGGAAGTCGTCGGCCCGGAGATAGAAATGGGCGGCAACGGGGCCGCCCGGCCCCTTGAGGGCCAGATGGTAGAGCTTTTCCGGGCCGAAGGACTTGACGCCGACGAGCTCGAGCTGGCCCTCGAACTTGGCCAGCGAGAAGAGCCCGGCGTAGAGCTTGGCCATGGTCTGGTAGACCGTGGCCTGCGGGCCGGTGACCTCGCTTACGATACCGAACGAGTTCCGGACGATCTTGCCCCCGGCGACCAGAACGACTTCGGTGACGACGGGGTCCTTGCCGGTCACGATCTTGAGTTCCCCGGCCGCCGAGACGAAGTTCTGCACCCCGCCCGTCCGGAAGGATAGGGTCTTGATCTCGGCTATCTTGACCTTGCCGCCCGAGGCCTCGACGTTCCTGCGGAGGATATCCTGCAAGGACAGGCTAGCCTGGGTCGCGGCCAAGGAGACCGCAGCGAGGAAGATGACGATCCCGGCGGCCCATCGCCGGCTGGATGTTCGCGGCATGCGTCCCTCCTTTACCGGAATAGGAAACGCTATTATAGCGGAAAGGGAGCGATCGCGCCCGTTCAGCCCTCCCCATGATGACAGGAATTGAATCCGATCCGCTGCTTCGAAGGCGGCTGGGCTATCCTCCCAAATACGCCGGACTGAACGGATTACGAATGCTGGTCCGGATAATGTGCTAAGGACTTTGCATCCGGAAAGGCGATTATCTGACGACCAGTGTTATCGACGCTGTTGCCTGAAAGTTCCCAGCTTGTCCCAGGATGTCAACCTGATAGGTCCCCGGCGGGGTCCTATAAGGATCATTTTCTCCGCTTCCGGCACTGCAGCTGGCTATCATCGCTATGAGGCAGACCATGAGGACCGCTGCGGCAAAGGAGCGTCTATAACGTCTCAAGGGGACGGGCCTCATGAAGCAGAGCCATAATCCCAATGCGGAAACGAGGATAAGGAAGCTCGGGGCGATAGGCATCGATGGAGGCGCGGTTAACACCCCTCCCGCCGCCGCCTCTGCACCGACCGAGGTCTTCAGCGTCAGCGTGGTTGATGCGGGGGCGGCCCCTGGCGTCAGACTGGTCGGCGAGAATGAGGCCGTGCAAGCTCGCGGAAGCCCTGTACATCGAAAAGACGCCGAGGAATCGAACGAGCCATACTCAGGAGTCACCTGGACGAGGCAGGTTGCGGATTGACCGGCCGAGACCGTTATGCTCGCGGGCGATGCTTCAATGACGAAACCGGCCACCTGAAAGGAGATCGCACTCGAGGTGCCTCCGCCGGGAGATGGGTTGGATACAGTAACCGGAAAATCTCCCGCGGCCGCAAGGTCCGTCGCCGGAATGGAAGCCCTCAGCTCCGTGGCGCTCACATAGGTCGTCGTCTTCGCGTTCCCGGCCCAGTTGACGACCGACCCCGTCACGAAATTCGAGCCGATCAGGGTCAGTGAAAGGCTGGATCCTCCCCCCGTCGCCCGGGTCTGGGACAGGGAGGCCAGGTCCGGCACGGGATTACCGACGGAGAACTCCAACGCGTTGGAAACCCCGCCGTCGGGATTCCAAACTGTGATCAGAACAGGCTTCACCGTTGCCAGGTCGGCGGCGCCGATCTCTGCCCTTAGCTCCTGTTCGCTCACATAGACTGTCGACCGATCGCTCCCGTCCCATCTCACGACCGCCCCCTCGGCAAAGGAGTCCCCGGTCACCTGCAGAACAAAAGCCGGATCTCCCGCCCTGGCGTCCTCAGGGACAAGGGTTAACGTGTTCGGGTCCGAGACATCGTAAGGCGAGATCTTGGCCACGAAAGCATCATAATCTCCCCCGTTAAAGGTCGGATCGGGGCCGACGACCGGGGGAAGCGCGCCCGAACGGGTGAAGCCGGTGATATAAGCGCTGCCTGATCCATCCACGGCGATTGCACAGCCCGCGTCCATGTTCTCACCGCCGACGTAGCCGGCGTAGACGAAGCCTGTGCCATGGGGATTCAATTTAGCCACAAAAGCGTCGCCCTCGCCGTTATAGGTCAGGTTAGGGTTGGCGGCCTCCGGGAAGCCCGATCCGGGAGGGCCGGCTGTGCCCGTGACGTATGCGAAGCCCGAATCATCCACCGCGATCCCGCGGGCGTAGCAACCGCCGATGTATCCGCAGTAGACCAGGGCCGTGCCAGCCGCGTTGACCTTGGCCGCGAAAGCGTTGATGCCCCCGACATCGTTATGGGACAAGTCCGGGCCGACCCTCACAGGAAAGGTGGCCTCCGTAGACCACGTCTCTCCCGTGATATAGGCGTTCCCCACGCCATCCAGGGCGATAGCATGACAGTAATCATGCTCATTGCCCCCGATGAAGCCGCAATAGACAAGCTCGGTGCCGTTGGGGGCCACCTTCGCGACGAAACCATTTGAAGTCGAATTCTCATAGCAGGTCAGACTCGGGCCGACCTTGACCGGGAACGTAGCTTGCCAGGAGAAAGTCTCGCCGGTGATATAGGCACTCCCCGAGCTATCCAGCGCAATGCCATGGGGGCCGTCGCTGCTGTCGCCGCCGATGAAACCGCAGTAGATGAACGCCGTGCCGGCGGTGTTCACTTTGGCGACAAAAATGTCCTGGGCGCCATTGCCCGTCCGGTCCGGTCCAACGACGACGGGAAAGCCGATATTCTCGTTGGAATAGGTCGTACCCGTGATGTAAGCGGACCCCGAACCATCTACGGCGATCGCGAACCCACGGTCCTCGCTCGCGCCGCCGATATAGCCGCAATAATCGAGCGCACTCCCGTCGGCTTTCACTTTGGCGACGAACGCGTCCCAGGAGAACCCTACGCCGTTAAAGGTCAGGTCCGGTCCTGTGGCAACCGGAAAGGTCGCCTCGGTGGACAAGGTTTCGCCGGTGACGTAGGCGTTCCCGAAGCCGTCCACCGCGATCCCGTGAGCATATTCAAAATCCGTGCCGCCGAGGTAACCGCAGTAGAGGAGGGCCGTGCCGGCGGCATTCACCTTGGCAACGTACACATCGAAATCGTAGACGCCGAACTGAGAGGTCAGGTCCGGGCCGACGATGACCGGGAAGGTAATATCGGTGGACCGGGTTGCGCCAGCGATGTAGGCATTCCCCGAAGCATCAAGCGCAATCGCCACGCCTTCTTCATCGCCAGCCCCGCCGAGGTAGCCGCAATAAACGAGGACCGCTGGATCAAGCACCAGCGGAAACCGTTCATCGTATGCGCCGACGTCGAATCCGTAGACGCGCGAGTGACCATCCGCACCGGCCGGTTCGGCCTTCAGCGCGTAGCTCGCCGGGACGGGGATCCGAATTCCCCCGCTCTCCTGCCAGGCCACGGGAACGTCGTCCTCGAAACCGCCCGCGGGCGTCCCGACCGCCAACCGACCTGCATCCGTCAAAGTTACGCTCTTCGCGCCTCGATAGGCGAGCTTGATCCTCGACGGATCCGCTCCCGGATGGACGGTGAATTCATACTTCATGCGGTCCACGGTGCCGGAGTAGGCGAGGTCGATCCCCGGCCAAAGGCCGCGATAGACGATCCGGGAACTGGCCTTAAGGCCGGCCTTCCAATCTCCGGGTATCCCCTTGAAATAGGAGACGACGGCGCCGGACTCCTCGAGACTCACGGGGATCGCCTGGGGATTCGCGTCCACGAAATCCAGCTTCACCACCCAGCGTCCCGGCGTCGACTCCCGCGTTCCGCTCAGGACGAAGGTCAGCCCCTCAGCAGCAAAATAGATCGTCTTGTCATGTCCCTGGACATAAAAGACCGCGGGTCCATCCACCTGTCCCGCGTTGGGAATAAAATTGAGCGGCATCCGCCCGAAGTCCGGAACGGCCTGAGCGTGAGGCGGGGCGAGAGGCTGGGGAGTCTTGGCCCCCAACTGCTTAGCGTCCGACGTTTCAAGGCCTAAGAGAACGGTCAGTATCGCACCGGCGATGAGAGTCGTTTTTTTCATTGCCTCCCCATGGTCATGATGAAATCGTTTTCTTCCGCCTGGCCACACTTCGGCTCCTTGATGGAGCCCGAAGACGCACGCACGAAATCGCCTCTGTTCCGACATCATTATAGCGGGAGAACGCGGGCAGGGTGTCAATATTTTGTCAAGAAAGACGGATCCCGCCTCTCCAGGCCTCACCCTGAAGTTGATGATCAATGCCCGCGAAGACCGGGGACGCGACGGCGTTAAGCCTTCATCCCCCGGCAAATTGGAGAAGCGCGCCTGGAAGGACTCGAACCCCCGACCCGCTGGTGGGAAGGCCGTAGATAAGGTCATTATGTAGGGATCCGTTGTTGACAATCCAGCCCTCGGTGACTAATTAATAAGCAGCGATGAGAGGAGGGATCGATATGGTCAATGTCTCGGAAGGTCAACCCGTTGCGGCAAAAGCAGAGATCAAGCGCACGGCCCATTGGATATCCTCGAGGAGAGGGCCGGGGTTTCTTGGACCGATAATCAGGCTGGGGGATAAGTCCATCCGGCGTGTCGGCCCTTACGTCCAAAAGGGCCAGGTGGCCGCGGACATTGGATGCGGATGGGGGTACTATTCATTCGTACTGGCCGATCTGGTTGGCCCCGAGGGAAGGGTCTATGCCGTCGATCTGGCCCGGAAATGCGTCCTGGCGATCAAGAAAAAAGCAGAGAAACGAGGTTGCCAGGTCGTCGAGGCCTACGAATCGACGGCCGCCGATCTGAATTTCATAAAGGGCGGATCTGTCGACTTCGTTTTTGCCAATGGCCTGCTGTGTTCCATGGCCGCGGACAGGCCGGCTGCCGTGGCCGAAATAAAGAGGATCCTCAAGCCGGCTGGACGGGCCTATCTGAGCCTTGGTGCCGCTCCTCCCTGGGGTTATGTTGACCGGGCCGAATGGTCGCAGATGCTCCAGGGATTCCATGTCGACGAGGGAGGCGCCTACGAAGGAAGATGGGCCATCGTAGAAAACCGCGTCGGCAAAGGTGATGTTGAGGGGCCTGGGAGATGAACCATATCCGGGATCATGCCTAAGCGGCAGATCTCCCGCGTGATAACGGAGCGCGCCTGGAGGGACTCGAACCCCCGACCCGCTGGCGGGAAGGCAGCTGGCTCACCTTCGCAATTGATGGAATATGAATGGTTTGCGAGATCGTTTCGGGTTGATGTGCTCAAAATCGTGCATACTTATATTTCACCCCGGAAGCGGCCACTGGAACATCGAGGGGAACCTTTCCCCGTCGCCACGCGTGTTTATATATGGATTCGCCATTCAGGGAGGGACCTCCATGCGAACTCGGTTGAGCCCTTTCTATCGCAGACCGGTCGCATTTCTCTTCGCTCTTCTGCTTTTTTCGGGCCTTGTTTTCCCGCAGGTCAATCCCGTTGATTACGCCGCAAAATACCCTGGGATAGAAGGTATCTACGAGGTGCAGACCCCGGGCGAGGGAACGACCATCATGGAGATCTATTTCAAGGACGGCTCGCTCCGGACGCTCGATAGCGGAGACTGGACATCCACGAAATTCGATCCCATCGAAGGCCAGGAGCTTCGATTCGCCCGTGTGTCCCCCAAGAACGGGCTGTTTCAATTCGAGTTCCTCAAGGATGAGCAAGGGCGCTTTACGAAGTTCCGGGTCACCAATGAGTCCCAAAAGCTGGACGTGATCGGGATCAAGGAGGCCGAATTCGACGACGCCAAGGCCGACCCGGCCTCTCCAAGCGACCGCCGGGGCTATTTCGAAAGGCATTATGGGAAGACGGAGCACATGGTCCCGATGCGGGACGGCGTCCGCCTCTTCACCCAGGTCTACAGCCCGATCGATCAGTCCGAACGGCACCCCATCATCCTCTTCAGGACGCCCTATGGGATCTCGCCCTACGGCCGAGAGTTCGGTAATTATACGACGCCCTCGCTTCTTTTTCTGAAGGAGAACTATATCCTGGTCAACCAGGAGATCCGGGGAACGTTCCAGTCGGAAGGGGAATTCCGGTACTTCCACCCCTACATCGAAAACAAAAAGACCGGCGCCGAGGCGGACGAAAGCAGCGACGCCTACGATACCGTTGAATGGGTTTTGAAGAACGTTCCCGGCCACAACGACAAGGTCGGCGCGTGGGGCATCTCCTATCCCGGGTTCACCACGACCATGGCCGCTCTGGCCGCCCATCCGGCCGTCCTGGCCGCCTCTCCCCAGGCGCCGATGGCCGATCTCTATATGGGCGATGACGGGCTCCACAACGGCGCGCTGTACCTGGCCCACTATGCGAACTATGTGTACACCATGGGTCAGGCCCGGAAGGGGCCGACCCAGGAGCCGCCCTCCAAGCTGCCCTTTCCCAGCCCCGACGGCTATTCATTCTTTCTCGGTTTGGGGCCCCTGAAGAACCTCACGGCTAAGGTGATCGGCGCGACGAACGAAGTCTGGAAGGAGACGATGGCCCACGAGTCCTATGACGCCTATTGGCAGGCCCTATCGACCTATCCGCATCTCCACGATATCAAACCGGCCATCCTGGTCGCCGGGGGCTGGTACGATGCCGAGGACCTCAGCGGCACGCTCCAGACATATAAGACGATCGAACGCCGCCAGCCGGGCCTCAGGAACTCGATCGTCATGGGCCCCTGGCTCCACGGCGGCTGGAATCACCTGGCCGGCGGGAGCGAGAGCCGGGGCCCGTTCGTCTTCAACGGGACCAGGGCCTATTTTCAGGAGAAGATCGAGCTCCCGTTCTTCAACTATTACCTGAAGGGAAAAGGGACTCTCGATATTCCCGAAGCCGTTATCTTTGAAACCGGAACCGACCAGTGGAGAACCTATAGCGCCTGGCCGCCGGTGGAGGCCAAGGAGAGGAAGGTCTTTTTCGCGGCTGATGGCCGGCTGTCTTTGGACAGGCCGGCGGGGCCTGGAGGCCGCGGCTTCGATGAATACCTTAGCGACCCGGCCAAACCCGTGCCCTATACCCAGCAGATCACGGCCCGGTACAACCGGGACTACTTCGTCGAGGATCAGCGGTTCGCTGCGTCCCGGCCGGATGTCCTGGTCTATTCCACGGAGCCGCTCGCCGAGGACGTCACGATCACCGGTCCGATCAAAGCCGAGCTCTACGTCTCGACGACCGGGACCGACGCTGATTGGGTCGTAAAAGTGATCGATGTCTATCCGGACGACGCGCCGGACCCCAAGCCGAATCCCCTCAACGTCCGGATGGGCGGCTACCAGAGACTGGTCCGCGGGGACATCTTCCGCGGGAAGTTCCGGAACAGCTTCGAGAAGCCCGAGCCTTTCGTTCCCGGCCGGGCGACCAAGGTGGCGTTCGAGCTGCCCGATGTCCAGCACGCCTTTCTCAAGGGACACCGGATCATGGTCCAGGTCCAAAGCTCCTGGTTCCCCCTATTCGACCGGAATCCTCAGAGATTCTGCGACATCCGGGCGGCCGATGAACAGGACTTCCAAAAGGCGACGCATCGGCTTTATCGGAGCCGCGAGTACCCGTCAAACGTCGAATTCCGCGTCCTGACGAATTAGCGGATAGACTCTATTATGCTCACTTGTCGCCTTAATAGAGCTTCATTCCCTCCCAGCATCGGGGGTTCAGCTCCCCGCCGGGGCGGGAGGTCAAGGCGAGATATCCGTTTAAATGCTTGATGAGAAGCGCGCCGGGAGGGACTCGAGCCCCCGACCCGCTGCTGAGAAGGCGGCTGGGCTATCTTCTTAATTGGCAGAAAGCCCGGATATTGGCTTCGGGAGTCCCCGGAGGCACCTCGCAGCCCGGCATCAAAATGAACCGCGAGCCTCCCTTGCGCAGGCACTCGCGGGCCGCCGTGGCGACAGTCTCTGGCGTGCCTTTGAGGAGAACTCCCACGGGGTCGAAATTGCCGCATAGCGTCACTCCGGGTCCGACGGTTCCCCTCGCTTTATCCAACGGAACCATCCAGTCCAGGTCGATGACATCGGCACCCGTCTGGGCCATGAGACCGACAATGGGGGCGGTGTTCCCGCAGATGTGGAGCTTCGCCGCCGCGCCGGCGTCATGGATCGCGGCGATGAGCCGAGTCTCGAGCGGCAGGACGAGGTCCCGGTAAAGGGCCGGGCCGACCAGGCTTGCGGCCGCGTCGCCGATGCCGATCATGTCGGCTCCGGCCGCGATCTGGGCCCGGGCGAAGGCCATCGCGTTCTCGACCACGACCTCCCCCGCCGCAAGGTAAAGCTCGGGCTTGTCGATGAGATCGAGCATGGCCCTCTCGACGCCGCGCAGGTCGGCGTATTCGGCGAGCGGGCCTTCGACCCATCCGAGGACGCTGTGGGTCCGGCCGACGGCCTCCGCCAGCTTGCCGACGGACTCTACGCGCTGGCGCATCCGGCCGCCGGCGGCGGCGTCGACGGGCCGCAGCTTGCGGATGTCGACGTCAGAGTTGATGAGGTAGCCGTGCGGTCGGCCGACACCCTCCTCGGGATAATCGAATTCCATCCCGAAGCCGGAAGCTTCCCGCCAGGGGTCGCTGATGGCGCTCGCCTGGTCGATTCCAAAGGCCTTCGTTACCGCCAGCTGGGCGCCGACAAGGACGTCACCGTCCAGATAATAATCCCGG
>Ga0316630_10000180_pt1 | contig 16576 bp, 26 predicted proteins | sample OWC_May_M1_C1_D6_FD_207658 | JGI IMG/M metagenome (GOLD analysis project Ga0316630, IMG submission 207658) | Wetland soil microbial communities from Old Woman Creek delta, Ohio, United States - OWC_May_M1_C1_D6_A | ecosystem: Environmental > Terrestrial > Soil > Wetlands | place: USA: Ohio...
CCAGGTGACGTGCCCGTGATGCGCAGATCGGCCACTTCTGCCGCAGCCCAAGAGGCGGTTCGGCTGTTCACCAAGATCCGCTCAGAAACGAATTGCACCGCCGCGCTGGATCAATTCGCCGAGGGACAACGTCAACTTGGACGCCTCGTCGAATTCATCGAAGGTGGAAGTAGGGGCACCTTGATGCAGTTCAAAGATGCTTTGGTGCAAGCAGCGGATGCATCCCGCTCGGCGCAGCGGACTATCGCGATTCGGTGCTTCTGCAAGCGGTGAATCACCGTGGCTCGGAAGCGTCCACCCATCTACGTCGAGACGAAACCCGGCCCCTTCCGCGATGATCCACATCTTGGCCGGATCGTGCGTTTCCGCTGCAAAGGCGATCGCCTCGCAACAGCCGAGTTTGCAAGCCGCCAGTATCCAGGGGAGGTTGCAATACTCCACCGCTCGACACACCGACGCGGGCAGTGGCAGTTGAGCTACTTCGACAAGTACGGCGCCATCGGCGACAGCCGCTCGAAGAGCTGCGATGCGCTCGTGCGTTCTCGCCTTGCACCCCGAGGTTGGAAGCTCCGGAAGATGCGGCTGTCGACCAAGGCGCCGAAGTAGGCTAGGCCAGGCGTTCGAGCGTCGGCGCCACGTCAGCGAACACCACACCGTAGTTCGCGGGGTGGAGACCATCGGCGCGCATGATCGCCATGGTATCGACCGGCGTCACGCCGGGCAGGTTGCGAATCGTCGCCCGTACCGAAACGATCCCGGAGAGGGCCTTCGTCGCCGGCGGCACGAGCCAGACGATCGCGCGCGGCCGTTGCGCCTGCAGCGTGGCCGCGAACGTGGGTAGCAGAATCGCCCCGGCGCTCGAGGTCGCATCGTTCGTGCCGAGCGAGACGAAGACCAGGGCGCCGGCCGGCACCATATCGACTGCCTGCTGCTTGGTGAAGCGACCGACTTTCGTGTCTTCGATGAAGCGGAGCCCCTTGCCGGCCGCCCAGGCGGCGAGGTGGGGCGAGAGCCCCACGCCGAGCGAGTCACCGAGCGAGACGAGCGCCGTCGCGCCAGTTCCCGTCACGCTGGCCGGCAGGCGCGGCATTGAAGTAGGCGCCGGCGAGCCGGCACGCCTCCGCAACGAGAGCCCCCAGACGAGCGCGCCGCTGGTGAAGAGAAATCCGAGGAGGAGAAGGCCTTGCATGATCGTCATAGCCTGATGAGTCCGAGAAGACAGCCGAGCCTTTTCCAGATCGAGGGCCCGGGGATATACGCTCGTTTGGCCAGGCTCGTCACTGCGGTATGGATGAGATCCAACTTCTTATCGAGAGCGATGACGCGATCATTCAGGGAGATCACCTCCCGTCGCAAGCTGTCAACTTCTCCGGACGACATCGTGACCACCCTATCACCGTCGGAAACCATGGTCAAACCAACCTCCTCCCCTAATCAGTAGTCGGCGCATAACTGCCATTGCGAGTCGCCAAGCAATGCGCATCGAAGTACAAAAGGCCAAGATTGCCACCGTAGGTGTCAGCGCCTACACCCTGCGAACGCCGCAAACACTTGAAAAACAACAGCGAAGAGTATGTTTGATTCGGAGGGGCCGCAATATTGGTGGCAAAAGTAACAATCGTGTGTTGCAATGCCGCCTCTCCGCCGACGAAATTGAACACATGTGGAACCGATGCCCAAGCGCCGATTAGCGGAACGGCTGCATTGATCGGCACCCAGGTGTATTGGATCTCAAGATTGATGGTCTGCCCGGCTGCCGGACTGGTTGAGAGCAGATAGTGCAAGTGGATATCCGCCAATACGGCAGGCTTCCCAAAACGGTGGTCAATCTGCGTTTTGAATTGGAAGTAGTCGTTTTGCCCTGCCTGCAACCAGTTAATGAAAAACCCAGTTGCGCCGATCTGCGCAGTCAACCACTGCGCGGCACCTGTTGGCGCTGTGGATATCTCGCCAAGGATATCTGTGAATCCGGGCGGATCGTAGGCCATCTATTCCCAGTCGCCCGGCTGGCGGCGCTCCACGTTGCGAATTTGCTTCTTGTGGATCGGGGAGTGCATACAAAAGCGCGTGAAGGTGCCTTCTGCCTTCTGCAAAGCGCGTGTGATTGGAAGGAAAGTCCCCATAAAGCCGCGCTTCTTGCTCGTTGAGGCGAAATGCTCCACCGCCGCAGATTGATCCGCGCGAGCTTGCACATATTGGCGCAGTGCCAAGTGACAATGCCCTGCTTCGGCCGCCTCCGCTGCACGCTCTGCCAGGTCGACAAGGCCGCGCAGCTTCGCCCGCACCTTGCCAATGTGCTGCATTGGTGTCAGTCCAAGAGAAACGCGCCTCCGTCGCCGTCGCTTTGCCATGTTCCTTACCTTTCACAGCGCCCGCGGCGCTTCGTCCAAGTGCACTTCATGTGGCAGGCCTGAATCAGCGCCCGGCGGGCCACCATACCACGGCCGGTCTGGCGAGCCCTCGAGTACGCTGCCCGAAGGCCCGAGCACGAGGGCCGGCAGTGCGGATCGCAGACCGGAAACCCCAGCCTAGTTGGTAAAAGAAAGCACCGCCGTCCACAAAGATCGGCCATGCGCTTCCGCGCGGACTTCGTCTTGGGTGGCTTCCAGCGCTTCATTTCACCTCGAAGCCTTGCGTCGACACGGCGAGCGCGCCCATCTTCCGCGCGAGGCCCGACCACTTGCGCGCGAGGCGCGTGTCGTTCCAAGTCTCGCGCACGTGGGCTGCTTTCTCGCTCGCGATCTCGCCGAGCGTGTCGAACACGTCGGAGACGCCGCCCGACCGATCCATCATGCGCTCGAGGGTGTCAGCGTCGTTGCGGGGCAGGGCACCGAGGCCGCCGCGAAACACACCCCCGCCACCTCGCCACTTCTGCGAGCCGAGCGCTTCCCGCTTCAACCAATCAAGGCCGATCGTCAGCTTCCGGCAACGCGCAGCCAGGTTGCGGGCCGCAAGCGAGCCGGGCTTCGTATTCGCGTGCTGCCGCCGACAGTCCTGCAAATCCCGCTGCGTGTCCTCGATTTGGGCTTGCAGCGTCTCATATGCTCCACCGAGATCGCAGCCGCGGAGCATCGGCCGGCCCTGCTGGCGCTTCCAGAGCAGGTAGAGCACCGAGGCCACCACGACGCCGCCGAGCCCGATGGATGCCCACTTCACGATCTGGGTCGAGCTGTCGGACACCGGCGCGGCCGTGCGCACCGCCACGGCCGCGGGCGCTGCGGCCGCGGGCACGAGCGCCGTGGTCTTGGCCCCGCCCCGCCGGGAGAGCTCCGCGTTGACGTAGCTCGCGAGCGAGGAGGCGTTTGTCGACACCTGCGACTGCGAAAGCGTGCCCGTGGCAAAGTTGGCCGGGGCGCCGCTCACGTACATCGCGAAGGCGCGATTGGCCGCCGCCGTGGTCTTGGGCCCGATGAGGCCATCGAGCACCAGGGCTGAAAGAGTCCCGTCGCCAACCTTCTGCCCGAGGGCAATCAAGGCCGTCTGCAGCGACGCTACGCTCGAGGAGTAGGCGCCGAGCTCGCCGAATCCATAGAAAGAGTCCTCAGCACCGTCAATGGCGAAGATCGTAGGCATAGGGCAAGCGTATCGCGCCACCCCGGGCGGTGTCTATTTTCCGCACCTACGGCGCCGAAACGAGCTGCACGCCGAACGGATCCCACACGGTCGCCGAGCAGGTGTCCGCCCCGCCGGCGGCCACGGCGAGCTGGACGCGGAAGAAGGCGTGCTCGCGCTTGAACTGCACGTCCTGCAGGTACGTCCCGGGCGGCAGGTTGGTCTGGTTGGCATTCGCCGTGAAGCGCCGGACCGACTGCGACATGCGCACGTCACCCGCGCCCAGGTTCTCCTCAGTCGTCTCACGGAACCACAGCGACGATGCCGCGTTGGGATCTGTCCACGTGAACTCGGGATACCACTGGATCACGGCCGCGGTCCCCGGCGGCGAAAGGGTATTGGCCACGATCAGCCGAAAATCGAGGACCAGGCGATCCCCATGCACCATCGACGGCAGCGACGGTTGGAATGCGTTCGTCAACGGACCGCTGAACAACTGCAGCGCCATGCTACGCCCCTCCGGCCAGGTACCGCGTGAGCTGATGCTCGTGGCTATCCACCGGCGAGGGCATGACCCGACCGCCGAGGATGCGGTGGAAATGCCCCGCGGTGATGTCCGTCGTTCCGTTCCCGTCAGCGTCGAATGCTGCGCGGTGGGTATGGATCGGCGTCGACCGCCCCCAATCCTGGGTGGTGATCACGGTCGTCCGAGGCCGCGGGAACATCTGCGGACGCGGAATCTTGTAGGGGTCGTACATCGACGACCCTCCTTACACGCCGCTGGGCTTCCGGCCGGCCGCGACGAGCGCGTTGGGGTTGACGCGTCCCGAACGGACACCGCGGACCGGCGGCATGATCCCGAGCGCCATGATGAGCGACGGCGGCATCATCCGCGCGTTCATCTTGACCGGGGAGGGAATCGAGGCCGGCAAACCCGCCTGATCCTCCGGCCGCGCTACCGGAGTCTCCGCGCCGGGCTCGGAGGCATGCGGCAAGGCAATCCCGCGCGGGACACGCGCCCCGGGGAAGTGCATGATACCCGGGAAGGGCTCGAACTCCGGCACGAACTGTGTGCGCAGGCTGCGCGGGATGAAACCGGGCCGCATGTTGCCCGGACGCTGGAAGGGGTTCCGCGTGGCCTGCGTGGACGCTACCGGAGGGGTGATCGCCGCCGCGGGCGCTACCGTGGCAGGGATGGCAGCGGCCGGAGCAACTGACGGCGCCGCAGCAGCCGCAGCTGCAGACGCAGTGGTATCAGCACCAAATGCAGCGAAGATCATGTGCCCAGGCTAACCCCGAGCCTGGATCCGAGTCAAATTGTCGGCCAGCTCGTGGAAAAGCACACGGGTCTTGGGAGATGCCTTGACGTAGGGTATGCGGGACTGGAGGTCACCAAGCGCCGCGAGCATGCCCATGCCCGTCTTGACGCGTACAAGGTCCAAAAGCGCTTCGTACAACTGCTCGGACAGCTTCTCCGGATCCATGACTTGCATCCTAGGTGACTATCCAATGTCGGTCAAATCTGCGCGAAGCCTGCTGCAGCGTCGGCAAACCGCGCAGGATCCTGCTCGATCCCAACGAAGGTAAAGCCCGCCGCCAGCGCCACAAGGCCCGATGCCCCAGCGCCCATAAAAGGATCAAGCACGCAGCCCTCGGGCGGCGTGACCTGCTGGATGAGCTCGCCGAGCGTGAAATCACCCAACGTGGCCTGATGCCCCCGCAGTACCTCTACGCCCTTGCAGGCAAGCACCAAGGGGCGCCAGCCTTGACGAAGATGATGATGCGACTCCGTCTTGCCGGCCACGATCTGCCCGAGCGTATCGAAGTAGATCCAGCCGCCATCTTCGATCGAGCAAGCGAGCCGGTGAAACGTGCGCGAGTTCCCGAAGGCGAGCAGGAAAGCCCCCGGGGCAGCAACACGGAAGATTTCAGCCCACACCGCCGGCGTGGGGGTCGTGTCGAGTTTCTGGGGCGGATCGCAGACCACCGATGCAAACGAGCCGTCGGGGTAGTCCTTCAACACCTCCAGGCAGTTGCCCGGTAGAAGCGCATAGCCATCGCCCTCGATCATGTTGGAATCTCGCCGATGGTGGTGGTCGTGTCGTCATCCTCGTCGAGCGGTATACCGCCCAGGGCAACCGGTTTGAGGCCGGCCAACGTCGCCAGTCCATTCAGCTCAGCTGCAACCATGCGCTGTAGCGGCTTGCATTCCTCACGTGTTGCAGATCGCAGCCTCAAGAAGATCGCGTTTAGTGCTTCAAGTTTGCCCTTTGCCTTGTCGTACTCCATTTTATCCCTTTCGTGCGCGGCCCTCGCGGAGCGCTCGCTCCGCGCCGCCTTCGCAATAGCTCAACCAGAATTCACCTGGGAGGTAAATCTTCGCAGCAACGTCGGCGCCCGGCAGGTCGGCAAAGTTGGTAACAATGAGTTTGCCGTCGTCGATGCATGCTAAAGTGATCTCTTCCATCTTGTATTCATTCACGATGAGTGGGTTGTTCTCATAATGAAGTATCCACCGCTGAGGCTCTTCTTGCCGCCTACGCGCGACTATCGCCCCCCATTCCGTTGGATAAGCATGGAAAGCATCGCGCTTCACCACACGTGCGATTGCAGCGTCTTGAAGCTGCGCCAGCCACGTAGGGCAAAGTACATCCTCCCAATGCGTAAACCCGATCGGCCCGACGACGCAATGGAATGGCGTTACCTTCCAGTCCTGGTCGTCGAGCTTGATCGTTCGCATTTCACTTGCCATCTTTCAACTCCCAATCCGCGTGGAAGCGCGGGAGCATCATCTCGGGTCGCCAGCTCGCCATGACGATTTGCAAATCTGAGCTGTCTTGGTACTTGCTGCCGCCGACACCATAGCACTTCAAGGTGTCGCCGACCGGCATGAAATCGATTTGAGCAAGGCGCATACCAACCCTCAAAGGAATGGTATGGTAGCGCGAGAACGACGTAATCTCCATCGTCCAGCGGTTGAAGAAGCCGACATCGCCCTTGCCGGCGCACTTGCAGACGCCGATCATCGAACGTCCGGCGCTGCTGCGCGCGTGCATCTGCGTGGTGTAGTTGCGGCGGGTGCCGATAAATTCCTGCGTGTGGGCGAGGATGGTTTCACCGGGTTCCAAAGGAATGAAACAGTCCCCGCGCTTCCAGCCATCGCGTTCACCCAAACCACCGCTCCAATAAACTGCATGTGCGGGACCGCCCCAAACTGCAGCTACCTCATCTCCATCAAAGATATTGAAGATGACATGCTTTCCGCGATCCTCTTCGTGATAGAAGAACTCCCCCAACCGCACGTCGTAGCTGTCGGTGCCCAACTGCCGCTCGTCGAACGGTTCGATTACGATGTCGCCGCGCTCTCTGGCTGCGAGGATCTCTTTGTCGCTAAGGGGCATCAGTACCTCCTGACTTCCCAGATGATAGCGTTGCGGCCGGGCGTGTCGCCAAGACACGACGCCCACACCGAGAGCTCAAAGACGTGATCGGGGTACTGCTCGAGCAGCACTTCGAGGTCGGCGTAGGACGAAGGGGTCATGTGAGCTTGCAGAAGCATCTTCGAGCGCAGACCGAAGCTGTAGGCGTGCACCTTCGCCAAGGCCTCGGGCATAGGCCCCGTCTCGAAGGTGTGAAGGAATTCGCCGGTGAAGTCGTTGGCGTACTGGCCTTGCAGGACGCGCCGACCATCGGCCATTTCGGAGAGACGGATCTGGTCGCGGCGGATACCGAGACCGCCCCACAGCTCGGCAATGATCTCCACGTTGCAGGGTGGAACCCGGAAGGTCTTCGGCCCACCGCCGAACTCCAAGGCAACCCGCATTGCCACCGGCTCGTCATACCCGCTCGCCGCCCAGGCCTCGATTGAATCCCACTGCAGAATGCGATTGCCGTAGGCCCCGGCGTGGCAAAGGGCGTAGTTCTGGCGCTTGGTCTTGATCATGAACCCTCCGTTTCGCAGGGGAGAAGCCAACTGATGATCTGTCCACGCTCGGTTAAGCGTTCTGTACCATCGGGATTGTAGCGACGTATACGCACCTGTGAGATTCCGGTAGTCAAATGGCCATTTGGACCACGCCAGGTGATACGTGTTTCGGCCGGCGGGAGCCCGTCAAACGCCGATTGATGAAGAGCTCGAGCACCGACATCCAAAGTGGCCAGCCAGGCGCGTCGTTTCGGTGTCAAGCGCGGCGCGCGCATTATGTCTCGCTCCATTGCTTGGCCGTCGCGCACTCCATCTCGAAGGGTACGCCGTTCCACTCCATATTCCAACAGGTATAGATATCCTGCTCGACCTGCGGCGCCAGCTCTTCACGGCAGAGGATGAGCACCGAATCGTGGCCGTTGTGGATGATCCGGGCGTCGAACTCCCACTGGTTCCATTTCTCCATGAACTTGCCCGCGCCGATGGCCCAGAGGTCGGCACCGCCAGACTGAGCCTTGTAGTTGTAGGCCACGTTGGGATCAACGCGCCCGAGCGGGAAGACCTGCCGGCGGCCGAGGATGGGCGAGCGGATCTCGCCAGCTTTGATCGCCTCGTTGAGCACGTTTGTCCGCCACGCCAGCACCTCCGGCAGCATGGCGTTGAAGCGCATGAGGAATTCCCGAACCTGCCCGAGCGTCGCCTCGGGGAAGTCCTTCGCGATGGCTGCGAAGAGCTTATCTTCCTGGCCACCGTAGAAAGCCCCATACTCGAGGTTCTTCGTACGGTCGCGCATCTTGTTGCGGTTCTGGCAATCGGGGCACGTGCACTTACCCCCAGCCGCTTTCTTGTGCTCCTTGAAGATCTGCGCGAGGCGCGGCCATTCGTTGGGGAAGCCGATACCGGCAAAGAGGCTATGGATGTCGTCGCCCTTGCGGAAGCAATCCATCATCAGCTTACATTGCGCCATAGCACCAATGAGCCGAGCTTCGAGTTGCTTCTGATCTGCACCAACGAGGGTGTAGCCCTCCGGCGCTTCAATCATCGTGCGGAGGTTCTCTGCCCCGCCGCCTGCGCGCTTGGACCAGTTCTGCACATTGGGATTGGAGCCCCAACGACCGGTGATCTTGTGAATCGTCCAATTGGCGTGCAGGTAGCCATCACCCGAAATGATGATCGGCTTTGCGCTGCCTTTGCCTTTGCCGGCGCGCTTGTCACCCTCAATGTACATGTTGATCGTGGCAGTTGTGAGTACGTAGGCCAGCAGTGCCCGAGCGGAAGTGTGGCGCCCGTACTGCTCAAGCACCTCCTTGTCGATCTTCGGCAGGCCGGTCTTCTCAGTGACCCGGTGGAGCGGCACGCCCGAGGCGCGTAGGATAGCCGCTTGCTGCACCTTCGCCCCGAAGTTGACGCCCTTCTTCGAAATGGCAAGATCGGCCTCGGCCCGCCGGATCGCACGTCGAACCGCCGTGGCGGTTTCGTCGGTGTGAGGTAAGCCATCCTCTTCGTCGGTCACATACTGCGCGACCTTCACGGCTTGCTTGGCAGCTTTCACCGCCAATTCGCAAACGATCACAGCCTCATCCGCATCCTGCAACAACATCCTGCCCACGCTGGCCGGATCAGACGAATCACACGCGACTTGGGCGCCTGCTATACCATCGGCCAGCAGCTCCTTACGATACGCTTTCCAGGCTGCCAGCTTCGCACGTGCCTCTTCGAGCTCTGCTGCCGCCTTCGTCGGCCCGATACGCACCGTGCCCGCAGTCGGCTCTCCGGTGCGCACCGTCTTGGCGAAGAACGTTGCCACCCAATCGAGGAACGGATCGCGGTACTCACCTTCGGTGAATGGCGTCAGCTCAGTGATCGCCTTCGCGCGCAGAGCGTAGAGGCGTTGGGCAATCTCCTCACGCCGTTTCGTGTTGACCGGCATCCCGATGCGGGTCATCTGCAATGCGAGATCGGCCATCAGCTCATCGTAGGCGTAGACGCCCTCGGCGCCGACCCGCTGTATTTCAGCGAAGATGTGCGGCACCATTCGACACATGGCCAAGGTGTCGCGAGCGTTGTATTTGGCGTCTTCGCGTTCGATTTCAGTCAACGACATCGAAATCTCTCCTTTGCAGCTCCCGACGCCACCAAGCTCTGTCCCGTTTCAGAACGCGCGCAATGGGAACTCGCACTGCAGCAGTAGCCGGATCTACCCGCGGGCACCCCTCGACAAGCGGTTTCAACCAATCGCCGTGAACCCAGTCTGCAAAGTGGACGCGCCCGAAAATCGTCACGCTCCGCCGCCACCGCTTCCGCTTGTGGCGTCTGTCGTGGGCGCGCTTGCACTTCATCAAGATCCCTTAGCTGCAGAGCTGCGACGGGAGCCGAAACGCTCCTTCACAGCCGCCTCAACCTCCGTCACTTCATCTACTACAAAGTAGACCCGCTCACCTGGACTGCAAGCAGCATTGGCGTCATCCCAGAAGACGTAGACGCTCCCGGCGCGAAAGCGCTCGCGCGCTTCATCGATCGACGAAGCGTGAACGAACGCCGATTCCTCATGACGAGTTTCGCGATTGACTACGGTGCCTTTTGAATCGTCCATTGTCAGATCCTCTCCAGCCGGCGCAGCTCCCAGAAGCATTTCACCAACGCGCCGACATCGTTGGCAGCGTTGTGGGCACCCTCGAAACCCTTCCCGAAGAGCTTCTCGTGCAGCTCGGAGAGCTTCGGCCACTTGAAGCCGCTGCCGCGCTTGCGCGGCAGCGCGCAAAGCTCCGTCGAAGCCTGCATGGTGCAGAGAGGACGCCGCCCCCACATTGCATTTTCCCACCCCAGGCGCTCGAACTCCTTGGCTACAACCTTCTGATCGAAGGGGATGTTGTGGGCGACTAGGCTCACGGGGAAGTAGCACGCCCCCGTGAATAGCGCCATGACCTCGCCGATGGGGTAACCCTCCGCGAGCGCGCGCGCCTGCGAGATGCCGTGAATTGAAGTCAGCTCGGGAGGAATGGTCCACCCGTCGGGCTTGATGATGAAATTGGCCGCCGCCAAGTCCTTACCGTCGTCGGTTTGCAGCAACCATGCGAGCTGGCAAAGGTGAACATTGTCACCACCGGGAGGCAAGCCGGTTGTCTCGGTGTCGAAAAAGAGATACATTGTTCACTTCGCTCCTTCCAACTTGGCTTCTATGGCCCGCAGCTCAAGCACCAATCCTTCTGCCCGCTTCAAGTAAACCGGCGCGCGCTGCTTGGTTTTATCAAGCAAAGCCCAAGCATGAAACTCTTGAATCGCCACGGGCAATTCCCGATGGACACGCACTGCCATCGTATGATGCTCCTGGCAGAAATGGCAAAGTGCACCGTGGAACACTTGATAACGGAGTGCCACTTGCGCACAAGCTGGTACCGCACACTGCATTCACTCCCCCGTTGTCAATTGCACGCAGAGGTATAGAAATCGACCACCACGTTCCAAGTAGGCTTCACCGGGCTCGGCCCACCTAAGCCAAATCTTGAAAGGCTCCGATGGAGTCGGGAGATCCTCTTTGGTGACCACATTCGCCATCTTGAGTCCCTCGTGGCCTCGTTCGAACTCAAGATAGGCGAGCTTCTTGGTGCTCATCATCCATCCTCCGGCTCGGGGTCGTAAGGCTCCGGTGAATCCAAGATGTCGGCAACCAGTTCATCGGCCATCGACGGACCGGCGTCTGATTGCGCCGCAGGCTGCTTCGGATGCGGCGCCGGGCGCGACTTGCGCGTCTTCTTCTCGGCCGCCAAGGTGGCATTACGCGCCTCATGCTCTGCCTGCCGTTGCGCCTTGCGGGCCTCGCCCTCGGCCTTGAGCCGAGCGTTGCGCGCCTCGTGCTCCGCCTGCCGAGCGGATTTCTTCGCCGCCTTCTCCGCCGCCTTCGCGGCGTTGCGCTGCTCGTGCTCGGTCATCTTAATCACCTTCTTGGCCGCCTTCTCCTTTTCCTTCTCGACCTTGGCGGCTTCACGCTGCTTTGCCTCCCACTCAGCCGCACGCCGGGCGTGGTCGACCTTCCAAGGCGGCACGCAGAGGTACTGCGAGGCCACCTGTTGCAGGTCGTGGTCGATACCCGGGCACGCCACGTGGTGCATGAGCATCGAATCCCAGAACTGGCCAGCGATCAACCCGACCTGCGCTTCCCACACCGCTTTGTCGGCCTGCTTGTTGTGCGCGAGCTTGGCAAGTCCTTCGAACTCCATCGACGCTTGCAGCAGCATCAACCCCGACTCCCCGCCGCCGTTCTCGCCGGTGTAGTCAGGCAGTCCCTGCCCGCCGTGCGCTCGGTAGTCGGCCATCAAGGCTTCCCACTTGAACGACACCGAGCGCTTTTGGCAGGACACGCCAACCCAGGAGATCTGCGCCCGGTACGCATCGGCGCCCAAGGCATCGAGCGCGTTTTTGCTGCCATCACATGTCCACTCGAGGTCGATACCGAGCACGCCCTCAGCGTGCACGTCCGCGAGGATTGCCATCATCTCCGGCACGACCTGCTCCGCCTCGTACACCACAAGGATGTCATCGGACCACTGCGCCGGCACCTCGCCCTTAGCGACGGCCAGAGACTTGGCGATGTCCGAGAAAAGGAACATCGCTTGCGCGTCGACATTCATCTTCTGTTTGCCACCCGAGGTCATCTCCCCGGCGCCCCCGTGGAGTAGAGCCGCGGGGTGGAGAGCGCCGATCACGGGGACACCGGGGAGCAGCGGGGACTCTTGGATGGTGCCACGGGCCTGCGAGACGAAACGCACCGGGAGTTGCAACGCCTTCATGGCCGTGCCGCCGAGCGCACAGATCGCCGTCGGCTGGCCCAGCTCAAGGTCATCGCGGAGCCGCTCGCGGCAGCACTCCACGGCGTAGTCGAAAGCTTCATCACTCGGCGGGCGCTGACAGAGCAGAGAGTTCACGACCCAGACCAGCGCCCGATCGCCGCCCGCGCGACGCAGGGCCTTGTTGACGATCTGCCCCGAAGGCCCGATGAAGGGAAAGCCCTGCGAGCTTTCTTGCTTGCCGGGCGCCTCGCCCACGATGCAAAGTGAACCCGTGCCGCCGAATGCCGGCACCGGCCGCACCGGCTTGCCGTCCCGAGCGCAGGGGCATTGCGCGCAGTAGGGCGAAACGCTTGCACCGCGGACGTTGATGGGCATCACGTCCCCTTCTTGCCGAACCGATCGAGCGCCCACCGTGCGATGTAGTCGAGCGCCGAGGCCACGATGGGATATGTCCCATCGCCGGTGAGGCCATTGGGCTCGAAGCGGAAGCCGACGAACTTCTCCATCGTCGCCTCGAAGGGAACTCCATGCTGCCAAGCCATCGACAGCGCGATTGCCACCGCATCGAGGGCGCCCGACGCGAGCGAGCCTGACTTGTCCGCCTTGATGAAGATCTCCCCCGGGCGGCCGTCCGGATAGGTGTTGATCGTGACCCACATCTTGAGGGGTTGCGGAGCAGCTTTGCCATGCTCGCACCGCTCGATCGCATTGGCGAGGTCGCCAGCGAGGGCACCTTGCCCTTGCCGACGCAGCCACGCCACGATCAACGCGCGCTCGTCAGCGCGGCTCGCCTTCTCCGGCCGCGGGATGTGCAGCTTGCGAGTCGCACCGGTGCGCAGCTCGGGAAGGCGCCTACGGTGCACCCGCATTTCATCGGCGCGCGGCTTGAACTGCTCGATTTCCGCCAGCATAGCCTCAACCGTCGCACCGGGATCCGGTTCGCTACCCCCGGTGAGAATTCGGATCGCGGTGCGAAGCCCATCGTCTTGTCCTTTACCGTGACTATCAGCAGCCACGTCGGGGAGTTTGGCTTCCAACTCCGCAATGCGCTTCCGCAGGCTCACCGTTGAATCATTTGACATGTTCAATCCCTCGCGACCTTCTTGGACCAGGAGGCAACCCGGACCCAGAGATCGATACGTCGATGCTCATCCGCTTCGAGTTGCTGCAATCCCCGAGCAACCGAAGCGCACGAAGCCCAGAGACCCGCATCGTTGTATCCGCGGACTTCCAGATCCGTCAAGCTGGCACCTTCAACAATCGCCTGCGCGATGCACTTCCGGCACCCCCAATCGGGCTCGGTGTGCTCGGGGCACTTGAAAGGCGGCTGTGGGATCGGGCAGGAGGGCGCCACAGCCATTTCGTGCGGATATGCCATCGAGGCTTGTACTGCCTCGTCATCGAGATCCGTCGCGCCGTACTCGGCCAGCGCCGCTGCCTTGACTTCGGCTGAAAGCTTAGCCTCGATACCCGACACCTTCCAGCGCTCCTCCTCGGTGAGCTCGCGGCTCATGAAGGGCAACGCTCCAGGATGGCGCTGCGCCTGCGGGCCGTCGAAATTGCCCGCGAGCTGCAGACCGCCGATGGTGTCGTGCACGAGGCAGTAGCGATCTCGGGGGACGTAACAGGGGAGCCCGCAGACCGAACCGGCCATGTGCCGACGGATGAAGCGGGCCGAATCGAGCGCAAGCGCATCGAGACGGGGAAGACTCTCCACGAGTCCCGTACACCCCATGTCAATGATATCCTGCCCAACACCCACACCTGCCTGATGTAGGAGATCGCGGATCTTCGCTTCGATGCTCTCCCCGGCACTCGCTGGCAGATCTGCCGCGAATCGGATTTCCCCCAACGGCCGCGTATCACGTTCTTGAGCCATGACGAATCCTCCAGGGGAAGCGGCCGGAGTTGAACCGGCACCAGGCCGAGGTAGAAAGCCTTCCGCACCATTGGGCGCTTCCAAAATGGGCCGGCACCGCTAGCCAAGCAAAACACGATGCCGGCCCCGAACAGGGATCACTCACTCGTTGCTACATCTACTTGCGGGGCGGAACCGGCAGGCGACGGGGCAGGTTGCCCGGAGCCGGCGCCGGACCCTTGGAGGGCGGCGCTGCCGTCTTGGCGGGCGCGGCCGAAGCCGCCGCCGAAGCCGCCGGAGCCGCCGCCGTGGCCGCGGGCGCCTTGGCCGCGGAGGCGGAATCGGCAGGAACGAGCCTGTCAGCCGCCTCGCCGGACGACCAGCCAGCCGACATCGGCCGTTCCTTGCGCATCTTGCTCGTGATCTTGGTGGCGGTGGTGCCGGTGTTCAGGTCGGGCTTCTCGAAGCTGTCTTCGTAGACCTCGGCGATGAACGACGTGCCCTTGAAACCGTCCGAGTCGAAACCACCGTCGGCATCGATGGCGACGCCGCAGGCGTCGAGCATGTTGCGGACGCGGCCCGCCGCGTTGGGCGACAAAGACAGCCAGTGCTTCTTGCTACTGCCGTCGTACTGGTCGGTGTCGGCGCCGCCGATCACGGTGAGGTCGAACTCGAGCTGTGGATGCTTGTCGGCCGATTTCGCCGGCAGGATGACGCAGTCCACGATCTCGAAGGCGAACTCTCCGGGCGGGAGGATGTTCGCTTCGCCATCCCAGGCGGAAGTCTTGTTGAGGTCAGTATCGGGGATTTGGACTTTCGGCATGGTATCTCCTTCGTTCGCACGGACACTGGGAGTCGACTAGACCTTCTAGCCAACCAGGTAACTAGCACCATCCGGATAAGAGTGCCCACCAAAATCCGGACAGGCGGGGGACTGAGGACGTTCGGACAAGCCGAGCAATTCGGCCATGGGTTTGAAGCTAGGAATCATGGGTGAAGGCGCCTCAATGCGACTGCGCCCACCAAGCCAATCGGCACGCATGAACGGCCGAATGTGCAATTGAAACTCGGGTAGCGCGTCGGGCTTCGTTGGGGCGACAACGTGGCAAAGCCACTTGTAGCTCATGTATGCCCACAGTGCCGCCGAGGCCCGCCCGGGTACCGTGAGCTGCATTTCATCGTCGATGTGGCAGAGCCAGACGATGTGCGCCGGCAGTGAATGTACACGGGCAACCAGCGAGGATAGTGCATCGGACAACTCACCATAGCGTTGCCGGCCGTCTTGGTGCGGGTTGGCCGCCTTCAACTCACGCAGAACGCGACCCGCGTAGATCGACAACGAGTCGACCACGACCGTCTGCCAGGGGAAGGACTTGCGCCCGATCAAGTCGGTGACGAGCTTGGGCATGTCGAGCATGTTTTCGATCTCCCAAACCTCGGGAGGTATCCCCTCATTCCACCACATCGACCGATCCATGCATTCGAGCGTGGCCGCGCCGCCCTCGACGGCATCCGAGATGAACAATGGCTTGGGCCAGGTAGAGGCGAAGTGCGTCTTTCCTGAAGAGGATTTCCCTCCAACGATCACACGAACCCGGCGCGGAGTAGCGGCTTTGCCGACGATGAATTGGCGCATGGGCTATTCGACCCCCTCTTCCTTCGGCGCCACCACCTCAGCTGCAAGCTCGGCCAGCTCTTGATCGAGCAGCGCTCCAACGTGTTCGTGCCAAGCCGCCCAGGTCAACCCCGATGGGCGGTGAACCAGCTTGCGATCGAGGCGCATTTGCTCACGCCGGCAGGCAGCCATCACCGACGAGTGGTCTTGCCCGCTGAACAGCTTCCCAATCTCGGGGAACGAGAGCGCCGTCTTCTTGCGAATGAGGAAACGAGCCGTGTCGCGCAGCTTGCAAAGCGTCGCATGCGCGCGCCGCCCGCGCAGATCCTTCACATTCACACCGCCCGCACGCGCCACAACGGCGATCAACAGATCAGCCAACCGGAAATCGTCCATGAGTTACTCCTCTTCGGAAACGATTGGAGCCGCGTCGAATTTCAACTGCGAGTTGTCGAGGTCGCGACAGTGTGCAAAGTAGCGGCAAAGCCGAAACTTCTTGCAACCAAGCAGCGCTCGCGGCCAAGGGCTTGCACCGAAGCGTTGCTTGCAATCCATCAACACCCGCAACCAGTACACACGATCTTCCGCATAGCGCCTCATATGGTCCATGGGCGGAACCGGCAACCAAAGCCGCTGGAAGCGAGGCGGGAGGGTCTTCGTTGGCTTGAAGATGACATTCAAGCAAACACCGGCGAGGGGCATTCCAAAGACATCATCGAGCCCGGAGAGCTGCCAGGAGAGCATTTCGCCGAGGATCTCCCCATGCATTCGATACTCTTCAGTGTCGGTGCCGGACTTCAGAAACTTGTGCTCGCCAATCCAGAGCCCCGGATGCAACC
>Ga0316630_10000181_pt1 | contig 16529 bp, 26 predicted proteins | sample OWC_May_M1_C1_D6_FD_207658 | JGI IMG/M metagenome (GOLD analysis project Ga0316630, IMG submission 207658) | Wetland soil microbial communities from Old Woman Creek delta, Ohio, United States - OWC_May_M1_C1_D6_A | ecosystem: Environmental > Terrestrial > Soil > Wetlands | place: USA: Ohio...
TTGCGCTCGGGGCTTGGCGCCCCAACCCCCGAGCGGAAAGGGTTGACATTGGTGGTGGAGGCCGCAGGCTAGAAGCCCGTCGCGCCGAACGCGCCGGCGTCCTGGATCTCGATGTCGGCACCGAGATCGCCGGCCATGCTCTCCTCGGGAACCACGGCGCCGATGACGCCGGTGCCGCCCGAGCCGGAGTTGAGTACCTCGATCGGCGACGCTTCGCCCATCTCGGAGGTGTAGGCTCCCATCTCGGAGGTGTACGCCCCGAGAAGATCGGTGTCGCTGCCCGAGAGCTTCGAGGGCAACAGCATGTCCTCGATCTGACGGGGGATGCCGATGAGCAGCGCCACGGCGATGCCGGCGATGCCCTTGTCGCGATCCCTGCGCATCAGGAGGTAGGAAGCCCCGACGCCCAGAGCGGCGCCGATGAGGCCGGCATACTTGGCCTTGGCCGGAAGAAACTTGCGCGTGCCGAGGATGCCGAGCTGGGCAGCGCCGCCGCCGACCAGAGGTCCAGAAATGGTTTCCATCGTGGGTCCATCGAAGAAGTCGTCCATGACTTTTCTCCTTGTAGAGGTTGATCTTTTGCCCAACCTACTTGCGGCTCCGCCGACGACGGCGCCGCTTGCCGGACTTGACGAGGGTTCCGCACACCACGCGCTTGGCGGTGCGCACACAGGCCTTGCGAGCCTTTCGACGACGACGACGCTTTGTCATTCTTGCTGCTCCTGGTTGAAGGATTGCCACCCAGAAACGCAAAACGGGCGCTCGAGACGGATCTTCGGGAGATCCGCTTCGAGCGCCCGTGTTGTCGGGTGGCTCTCTACGTTGGCAAAATCACTTCACCACAAGCCAAAGCCGAGGTCAAATTTGCGTGCAAAGCCCGCCACCGCTACGCTGCCAGGTATGGACGAAAAGCCGTGCGCCGTGACGTTTCGCGCGTTCGCGATCCCCGTGATCGTCGGCAATCTCGCCGCGCTCGGTGTCGGCGCCGTCGCGCGATCTCTCTACAAGGACGAAACGCTCACGACCCGCCAAACGGTGATGTCCTTCACCCGCTGGGGCACATTCTGGATCGCCGCCGGGTTGACCTGGGTCGCCCTCAACCGCCGAAATGGAGCCTCAACATGAACTTCGCCGCGAGCGATCCTCTCATCTGGACACCGAGTGCCGTCGCCTCCGAGCTCTCCCGCATCCTCGGCGTGCTCGACATCGTCAACGGTGACGTGTCCGCCGCAACCGGCGCGGGCAAGATCTCCAATCCCGAGTGGAACACCTGGCGCGCGTTCTACCTCTCGACCCACGAGTTTCTGACGACGGCCAGCCACCTATGGGGAAGCAACGTCAACACGGCCCGCCAGTATGAACAGGAGATGGGCAAGTGGCGCGACCTCGTGAAGTCGCGCGGCCAGGCCGTGCAAGGCCCGACGAACATCATCCGCCCCGACACCGGTGGCCCGTCGGCCGGGATCGACTGGTGGACTGTCGCGCTGCTCGCCGGGGCGGCAGTCGGCGGCATCTGGATCTACCGGAAATTCACGAAGAGGGCACCATGATCACGACCCAGACTTCCGAGAAGCAAACCGGCGCGTTCTCGCGCATTCAACGCCCCTTTGGCCCCCTCGCCCCGAGCAGCATCTTCGCGCACACCCGCCGGGCCATGATCAAACCCCCGAAGCGCAATATGCTCTCCGGGGGCGGTTGGACGCCGATCAGCATCGAAGGCCCTGGCGCCGGAGTCTTGAGCCGGATCCGGGCCTGGTTCCGTGGCGAGATCTAGGGGCAAGCGCCCGTTGTGTTGCTGGGCCAACCCGCAAGCGAGATTGTTGTGGGTGTACCCGCAGCGGCCCGAAACACCCAGAGGCCGTCCACGGCAGTTACGGCCGGCAGATAGCCCGTCGTCTCGGTTGCATTCACGGCGGTAGCTACACCGTTGATCGTCACACGCGACGACGGCGGTGTGAGGAAGACCGACGCCAGGGTACCGCACGCCGTGAAGCAGACGGCGTCGCTGCCAATCTGAACCGTGAGCATCCATCGATCCGATGCTGGGTTTGGATGTGTCCACGCGACGAACGGGCACGTCGGAGCCAGGTCGGGTGCCGGCAGCACGTCAGGTGTTGCCGGACGCAAATCCGACGCCGGGCCCGTGTCGGTGGGGCGCGCAAGCCCGTCGAGCGCGGGCCCGGCGTCGGGTGGGAGCAAATCCGGCGCCACGCCGAGCAGGTCAGCAGCGATACCATCCATGCCGGGCGTGGCGTCGGGGGAAACAGGCAACACGTCGGCGCCGCCATCAAAGACACCTGGGCCCTTGATCGGCGCGTGCGAGTCGGTGGATACCGGACGGAGCGCATTGGCGTCGACCGAACAGCCGAGCCCCATCAAAGCTACGAGAACGAGCAAGCTACGCATGATTGATCTCTCCCTTCCCGAGGTTTCGCCGAGCCGCGAGCAGCACGCGCGCGTCGCTAAACGCTTGCATAGCCGCCGTGGCCATCTCGCCGAAAAGCTGCGCTGCCCCCTCCTCATCGACCATAGGGTACGCCTCGCGCCAAGTTTCCACCGCCAGGGCAAGATACCCATGCGCCAAGTACGTAGGGATCTCCTGCTCCGGAATCTCTTGGCAGCGGAGCAGCCGCTCAACCGGCCGCTTCAGCGCATCGCGCTGCGCAATCAAAAGCTTCGTCGCGGCATCCAAGGTTGTCATGTTACCCCTTGGACGGAGCGTATCCACAAGTTATTCACTGCGGTAAAAGCGCAGTGATTTCGAGGACTTGGCGGGTTATCCCCGGAACGCTATCCACAACCCGGCCGCGACCGCGATCAAGGCGGGCGCGAGCACGAGGTTTGACCCCATGGCCGCATCCTGCGCCGCGCGCAGATCGGCCGCGTCGACTCCCGCGAGCCCGAAGGCCAGGGACTCGGGATCGGCACCCGAGAAAGCGGCCACCATGCCTAGGTCATCCGCCGTCACGCCCTGCACGCCCGACAGCTCGAGATAGCGCTTCATCGCGCCCTTCTTGCCGCGACGGCGCTTGAGATCTTCGAGCGGCCCCCCGAACCCCGCGGCCGGCATGCCACCTTCTTGCATGTAGCCCATCCGGAAAGCGTCGGCCGCGAAGACATTCGTGGCACGCGAGGCGATCTGCACCGCGGACGGCAAGAGCCGGCGCACGGTCGCATTGTCGCCAGCCGCAACCGCCTGGCAAAGCGAGCCGGCAACCTTGACCGCCGAAACGCCGCCGATGGCGTTGAGCGCCGGGGCGGACATGCCACAGACGATCCGCTGCGCCGCCGAGCCGACCGCTTTGGCCGTGCTCTCGGTCATGGCCGCCGGAGCGGCCGCTTCCTCGGCCACGCCGCGGAACCCGTCGAGCATACCGAACCCGGAGAGAGCGCCCTCGACATTCGACGCCTCATCCTGCACCGCCGCCTCTTCGGCTTCGACCGCGGGCTCGGCCGCCACCTCTTCTTGGGTCACCGGCTCGGCCGCTTCCGCTTTGACCTCATCCTGAATCTCCCGCGCCGTCCGATACACCTGCCCCGCAGCCGTATCCTGCTGCACGGCCGCCGAAGCGCCAGCCGAGGCACCCGCCTTGGCGGCATCGGCCGGCGCGAACTTGCTCTTGGCCGCGTCGTTGATGATCTTGACCAGCGACGCGGTCAATGCCGTCGCGATGGCAGCCAAAGCCGCATCATCATAGCCAACCACACCGAGCTCGCCGGCGAAGGTCGGACCGGCCAACCACGACAGCATCTTGCCGTGCGGGCCCTTCGAGGAGAGGTGCGCCTTCACGTCCTTGCGCGCCTGCGCCTTCTCAACCGTCGTCGGCAGCGTCGACTTGCGGCGGTTCCACGCCAGCAGCTTCGCTCGGCGATCCTTGAGCGTACCCAGGCGCGATCGGATCGGCTTGAGCGCGAGATCCGTCACCGCCTTGGAAGCCTGATAGGCAGCCTTGGCTTGCTGCTTGGTCAGCTCGGCGCCACCGCGCACGGGCTCGAGACTCGCCTTGACGAACGATCCGGCCGCCGCCCTGACGTTGCCGCGCGCAAGTTGCTTGCCCGCCTGCGCCGTTCCTGTCACCATGCGCCCGGTACTCTTGGCAACGATCTTCGTCGGCTCGACGAGGGTTTTCTTCACCGCGAACTTCGTCGGAGCAACTACGGTGGTCTTGACGACACCTTTGGCGGCGCCGCCCACCTTCTTCACGAGGGACTTGAGGCCCCAACCGAGTTCAGTGCCCTGCATGTTCGTGGTCGTCAGCATGTGGCCATCTTGGCAATTTGACGAGACGCTGTCAAAAAGGGCATCTTGGAAGCGTGGAACCAGCACCCACCCTGCAAGCCCATCGCGTCGGTGAAAGCCTTCAAGACCGCGTGAAAATCCTTCGCGGCCTTCTGTGGTCACCAAAGAACGGATTGCAGCACCCGACGATGCTCGCGCTCGCCCGCCGTGTAACAGACCACTGCCGCGGGCGCGATGCCATGTGCGAGCTGCAAGCCATCTACCAATTCGTGGTCACGAACGTTCGCTACACCGGCGACGTGGCAACTGTTGACACCTTCTCCGCTCCACTGCGCACCTTGCAGATGGGTGGAGAGGATTGCGATGGGCATTGCCTCGTAAATGCAGCGCTCGCTATTGCAAACGGCTTCCAAGCCAAGGCGCGAATCACCTCAAATCGCGGCTTGACCTGGGATCACATCTACTGCATGGTCGGGATGCCGAAGGGCCGCACCGAGCGCTGGATCGCTTTGGACACCACACTCGCGCGAACGCGAGGTGATACCAGTCGCTTTGGCCAAGAGCCTCCGCGCGCAAAGTACCAGGATTTCGATTTGGTGAAGCGATGAAAACAAAGAAGCTCAAGCTGCCCGGTGGTGGAACCTTCGATCTGCAAATGCCGGCCGACTTCGGTGATTCCGAGATCGGCGCGGCCACGTCCATGGGGCGAACCAGCATGTATGTCGTCGGCGCCGTCGGCGGCGCCGTCGCGGGCTTCCTCATCGTCTACGCGGCTACCAAGATCGCCAACGCCATCGAAAGTCGCTGATGGCCACACCGACGACCATAACCCCCGCTGCCAAGCTCGCTGCTGGCATCCTCACTCAGATCGACAAGATCATTCGAGAGCGCGGGCATGGTGCGGTGATCATTCGAGTCCGTGACGGCAAAGTGCAGCCGATCGAAGTGCAACGTTCGTATTTGCCCGAGAACCTGCCGGAGTGAAAAGTTGCACGCTGGCGCACCTGCGCGCTACCGTGGGTGACAAGGAGATCACCCATGGCAAAGAAATGTCGCCCCTGCAAGCCCTGCCACAAGCGCCGCGGAAGCCCCCGATTCAGCGCCACGTGCAAGACCAAGTTCCGCGAGTGCATGCGCGGCGAGCTGCGCAGCACCGGATCGATGCGCTCGGCGGGCCGAACCTGCATGACCATCATCCAACAGTGCCAGGCCGGCCACGGCCACACGCGCGCCCTGAAGCGCAAGACGAAGTCGGCCAAGAAGCCCCACGCCCCCTCGTACGCGCGCCCGTCGGCTTGGCGTCGCTAAGCGACAGCCGGCTCGAAACCCCGAACTCCTCCCCCACAACCGTCACGTAAGGAAACCCAGCAATGCTCACTACCACCGGCTTCGGAGCGTCGAGCGGCCTCATCTTCACCGAGGGCTTCGGCGCCGCCAAGAAGACGACCGTCAAGACCACCTCTGCCTCGAAGGCCAACGTGAAGCGGCTTCAAGCCGCGCTCGTGGCCCTGGGCAAAGCCGCTGGAAGTAGCAAACTGACCGTGGCCGTCGATGGCGCCCTTGGCGCCAAGACCGTCGCGGCGGTCAACTGGGCGTTCACGCAACACATCGGCTCGGGGCAGGCTGCTGCGCAATACCGCACTGGCAGCCTGTCCCAAGCTTTCGTGGCCGCCAACGCCGCCACGCTCGCCGGCCTCATCGAAGCCGAAGTCAAGCGGCGCGCCAGCGCGAAGGCCGCGCCGGCAACCGGCAAAGCCGCACCCGCAACGGCGATGGTGGCCACTGCCTCGAGCGCTTCGAAAGCCGACGTGAAGCGCCTGCAAACTGCGCTCGTCACACTCGGCAAGGTGACCGGCAGCTCCAAGCTCACCGTTTCGATCGACGGGGCCATCGGCCCGAAGACGATCGCGGCCGTGAACTGGGCGTTCACCAACCACGTCGGATCCGGTCAGGCCCCGGCGCAGTACCGTACCGGCAAGCTCACCCAAGCCCAGGTCTTGGGCAGCATCAACACCCTATCTTCGCTCATCGAAACCGAGATCAAGCGCCGTGGCTCCGCTGCTCCGTCGGCGTCGGTCGCCAAACAGGCCGAGCTCATCAAGGGCATCAAAGCCGCGCCCACGCCGATCACGAAGGAGATCGCCAAGCGCCTGCAAGGCGCCCTGGTCAACCTCGGCAAGATCACCGGCAGCGCCACCCTGAAAGCCATCAAGGTCGACGGCGCCATCGGCGCCAAGACCGTGGCCGGCGTGAACTGGGCGTTCACCAAGCATCTGGGCCCCGGACAAGCCGACGCCGCCTGGCGCACCGGCAATCTCGACCTCGCCACCGTCAAGAGCTATGCCGGCGAGCTGGCCCGGCTCATCGAAGTCGAGATCAACCGTCGCGGTGGCACCCCCGCCGTGGCCAAGACCGCGACGAAGAAAGCGCCGAGCGGCTCCAAGACCGTGGCCACGGCCACCGGTCGCACCTCCGGCGGCACGACCGTGCAGGTCAAGAAAGTTGTCGAGCCCTCCGGCGAGGAAGGCTACGAAGCCACCGAGCCGAGCACCGGCAAGTCGGGCTACGCCAAGACGCCCGATGCGGCCGCCTCGACGGCCGAAGACGAAGCCGTCGCGGCCACCGTCGCCAAGATCCCGAGCACGGCAACCGCGCCCGACGAAGATAGCAGCGGCGGCGATGGCGGCGGCGCTGACTTCTTCTCGCAATACAAATGGCCTCTCTTGGGCGGCATCGCTGTCCTGGGCCTCGGCGCCGCGCTGCTGATGCGGCGTAAGGGCAGCTCGACGAGCCAAGCCTCCTACCCGGCGCTCCCGGCGCGCACGCGCGCCCCCTCACAGCGGAGGGCCGCGTGATCTTCGGCGCAGTCCCTGCCCTCCCGGGCGTCCTGAAGACAGCCGCTACGAAAGTCGCTCTCGAAACGGTCAACGATCCCAAGGCCACCGAGACGCAGAAGCAAGCCGCCTTGCAAGTCCTCCAAGCGACCGCTCCCACGCCGCCCTCGCCTCCCGGACTCCCGTCTGCAGGCTTCTTCGCCGAGAACAAGACGGCGCTGCTTGCAGGCGGCGGCGCGATCCTCCTAGCCGGCGTCGGATACTGGCTCTACAGCCGCCGCCTCCACCGCCGGCGCTAACCGCCCGGTGGCTTGGGCAGCCCACCAGCGATGAGCTTGCGGGCTGCCTGCTTGGACAGGTGGATACCGTAGCGCCAGATCCACACGCCCAAGCATGCCAGAGAGCAGATCGTCGCCGCGTGTGTGGCGTGCTCCCCATCGGGGAAGTGCAGCACGCGAAAGCGCCCAGGGCGCTTGCAGATCACGCACGGTTTGAGCATAGCCAATGCCGAGCCGCCGCCAGGGCGTGAATCGTGGCCGCGCAACATACCGGGCAGTCCCAACCACCCGGAGGAATCACCGAGGTGCCGTTACGTGCCTGCTGCGCCTTCGGCCCAAAGTGCCGAAGGCGCAGAACATGGCCGCATACCAACTGGTAGTCGACGATGGCGATAGGACGCTGTCCGGAAGCAAACGACGGGGCGCAGAATTTGATTAGGTGCCAATCTAAGACCCGTCGCCGGACACGCATGTACTACTCCGGGTTGTCGAAATTGAGCTCGTCGCCCCCTTCGGCACCCTCGCCGGCCGCGTTGCTATCGTCGCCGTCGCCGTCGCCCGCGCTCTCGCTCTCGCCCCCCTCGTCCGCATCCTCGGTGTCGTCCTCGATCTCGTCCTGCGGATCCAGATGCATCCGATTGACGACCAGGTTGGTCCGCACGTCGCCGATCGGATGGAGCTTGACGAAGCCGCCGACCTGAACCACGACCTCGAAATCGTTGGTCTTGCCGTGCAGAACCTCGTTGAAATGCGCAGCCTTGATGCACACGCGCTCACCGGCGGTGAAAGGCTCGGTGATCGCGCGCCCGCGAGCCTCGGTCGGCTTGAACTCGGTCTTGGCGAGCAGGCCCGTGGTGAGCAAAGCCCGCTCGATCAACGGCGAGGCGCCCTTGAGCTGCACCACGATCTCGTCATTCATCGCCTTCTGTTCGTCGCTGGCCTCGCCGCGCCAGTTGCCGATCAAGCGCAACGCTCGACGGGTGTTCTTGTCCGCGAGCCGGACGAATTTCAGCGCGCGATCCATCGGCGGGGAACGCTTGCGGGGGGCTTTCGCGTGCTCGGGCTTCGCAGACTCGGGCGCGGGCGGCGGCGGTGGCGGGGGCGGGGGAGCGGCCGACCTGGACGGGGCGGGCGGCGTCGGGGCCCGCGAGGGCAACCGAGAGGCGATCCGGGTGGGCGTGGTCGGGGGTTTGCGAGCGGGTGTCGATCGTGATGCCATGATGTGAGCCTCCAAACTGTCAAACAACAGCTTGAAGGAAGGTAACCGCACACAACCGACAACGTCAATAGAAAAGCGCAGAGTGGATATATCCACTCTGCGCGCACGCGCAAACTTGCAAATGGCGTGCTAGCCGCGCTTGCGGATCTGCCTACGACTGGGCCCGCTTGCCGCGCGTAGGAGATCTGCCCCACGAAGCACGAACGCCGAAGCCGGAATCAACCCTTGCCCCAACAACACTGCGATCCGCGCCGCAACGCGGTTGCGGCCAGCTCTGCGCAGAATGGCAATCTGCTCCCGGGTTAGCGCGTGCATGGCGCACCTTCCAGCGCATCCGCCCGACGGGCATAGGCGTGAATGTAGGGCGAGCAGGCATCCGCCTCGCGAGGCCCCAAGGTGATAGCCCATTCTTCTAGTAGGGCATCCAGCGTTGCGTAGTAGAACCCACGGGATGCAAGGCCTTGGTCCTGCCGATTCATGAGCCAGTATTCCGTAGCGCGCCCGGGGTACTCCAGGACGCGGATCACGGTATCGCTGAAGAGCCGCTTCTTCTGTTGTGGTTGCATGTTAAGCCACCCGCCCCTGCGAGGTTGCTTTGATGACGATCCGCTCGTGCACAGAGGCATCCGGATCGGCATCGTACTCCTCGACGCCATGATCGCCCGCCCAAACCCGGGCGGCGGCGCGGGACCACGTCACTACATCTATCGTTACATCCCGCCCGTGCATGATAGAGTTGTTGATCGCCGCATTGGACGCTTCCGCAAACGTACGAAACACCGCGTTGTCAATGTGGAATTCCAGATCCTTGTGCTTCATTCGCATCGCATTACCCCTTTACAGCCCATTGCATCTAACGCTTTGCTGCGCTGGAATGCTCCAGGTTGCACCAAAGCACATTGCAGCCTTCATGCCAAAGCGCAAAGCGGTGCAATCTGGCGCCATGATGCTAGATGCCATGGGACCTAAAAGCAATACTGCCACACTCGCATGTGGCGCTTGTGTTGCGAGCGTAATGCAAAGGGCGCGTTAGAGCCCCTAAGATGTTGATTTTGCTATGATGCCACCGCGTCAAAGGGCTGGCATGGCGCCTGCAATAGCCTCTATTCGTCCGGCAACAACGAAACAACGAAAGGTCCCGAATAGAACCCAGTCCTCCCGCTCTCTGAAAACTGAATCCCCGGGAACCTAGCAGGCAAAGCGCCTAAACTCGGAAGCGCCCAAGCGGCGAATACCCCTAAAGCATAGTTACATGCGAGGGGCTCTAACGAGACGGCAATAAGCAACCTGACGGAAAGGCTCGGGGCTATAACACGGTAGCAAGGCCCATTCGGTCACACCGGACGGCTAGCAAAGCTACTAGGCGCCAGAGTCGCAACCTGGCGAGATAGGAGAGGCGATCGCAAGGTCGCCCCTCTCCACCCGCTTCTAGCAATAGAGGCGGACGAAGGGGGAACAAGATGCAAACCGAGTATACAAAGCAGCGTGAGGCGTTCGATCGTAACTGGCAAGACGCCATCAAAACCGCGTATCAGCGCATGATGCGAGGGGATGAAAACGCTTTCCACCTCTACTTCATTCCGCGAGGCGAATGCTTCGCCGCCTTCTCCGACATGGACACAATCCCCGCCGGCTTCGAGATTGTCACCGGGGAACGTATTTCGGGCTTCAAGACCTTGGAGCAACTTTACGCTTGGGCGCGTCCGCTTGTCGGCAAGGTGCCCTATTTCAAGTCGTAGCAACGCGCGCCTTGTGCGCGCTATGCCCTCTCCGGAGGGCGTAGCGGGCACAACGCCCAAAAAGGGGTAGATACAATGTCACACGAAGTAGAACGCATGATGTATGTAGGTGAGAAGCCTTGGCACGGTCTTGGAATCGAGTTGGCCACGGCGCCCGCCACGATTGAAGAGGCAATCAAGGCCGCTGGGCTGGACTGGACAGTTAGCCGCGTCCAGCTGCAGTTGCCCAACGGAACCGAGGTCGATCGCTGGGCCGTGGTTCGTAGCAGCGATAACAAGGTGCTGGGCACGGTCGGCGCCGATTGGCGCCCCATCCAGAACACCAAGGCCTTCGAGCCCCTGACCCCCTTCGTGGCGGCGAAGCAAGCCGCGATCGAGACGGCGGGCGCCCTCTTCGGCGGCGCGCGGGTGTGGATGCTGCTCAAGATCAACCGCCCCGACGCCATGATCGTTCCCTCTGCAGACGATCGGGTCGCCAAGTACATCCTAGCCGCGAACGGCCACGACGGCACCTTGGCTTTCACCATGGGGATCACACCGATCCGCGTGGTATGCAACAACACCTTGAGCGCGGCCCTTGGGCGCGGCGCCCGGACGCACTTCCGGATCCGTCACACCCAAAGCGGCAACGCCGCCGTGGATGCCCTGACCGCGACGATCAATGACGTGGACGCGCAGATCGAGCAAGCCGCCACGGTGTTCCGCGCCTTGGCCGGCCGCACGATCAAGACCTCTGCCGAGCTTCGCGCCTACGTGGACGCGGTTTTCCCACCCGCCCCCAAGAAGATCGACGCCACGCCAGCCCCCACCGTCGAAAGCTTCGCCGATCTGCTCGGCCGGCCGGCCAAGCTCAACAACGACGCTACCCCCGCGATCAAGACCTCCGGGCTCGCAGCCTTCGAGGTCACGCCCGACAACGCCGAAGAAGACGCGCGCCGCATCTTCGACAAGATCGAGCATCTCTACGAGTTCGGCATCGGCAACCGCCCGGCGGGTGTCCGGCACACGGCGTGGGCGGCTTACAACGCCGTGACCCAGTACCTCACCCACGAGCGCGGGCGCAGCGCCGATACCCGCCTGAACAACGCGTGGATCGCGCAGTCTGGCCCCAACGCGCGTGCCCTACCTGCCGCGGTCGATACCTTCCTGAAGGCGGCAGCGTAGATCAAGACAGGGCAAGGGCGCAACCCTTCGGGGTTGCGTCCTTCATCCACCTGACAACAATTCTTGTCGGGTGAATGAAGGGGTAAACCATGCCAATCAAAGAAAAGATTTCTGCTATCACTCACCGCAAAGTCAAAAGCGTTGCATTGCCGCTCGTATGCCCTAACCCGAAATGCGGCGTTGATCTGACCGAAAGCTGCGCTGTACAGCAAGCCGGATACGTCTATTTCACTTGTGACGGGAACATCGATCCGACAATCGGCTTCGACGGCAACGGCAGTTCGGAAGCGCAGTATGAGAACACAATCGTTACCGCCTACTACTGCACCAACTGCAACCGGAAACTCGCGTAAACTGCCAACCATGACGAACCAAGGAGATGGACCTATGGAAAAGACCACAGTGGGCTACAACGCTGTTCGCATCCGCGACGCTCGCAAGGCCGCAATTTCGCGGATTCGCGAAGTTCTAAGGCCAGCATGTATGGCGCTCGCGCGGCTCGGCGACGATACCAAGGACAACCGCATTCTGGCGCGCAAGATCTCAGGCTTGCCCGCCGATGATGACAGCAACTGGGTATACCTCGGTGCGGTCGGCGTCGATGCGGTCGGGGGCACGGACATCGACGATGCTGACAAGGACCTGTCACCGGCCGCGCTGGATGCGGCCATGGCAGACGCGCGCAAGCTCGTGCGCATGGTCGAAGACGGCGTCGCTGCCTACATGGCAGGACATGACGCCGAAACGGCCGAGACAATCCGACAGCTCGATGCGTCCGCGCAGTAGCTGCGCCGCCCGTCTGTCGCCGAGTTCAGCCTCGGGACGGGCACCAATAGCAATTTGCCAACCGCCGGCCCGCCCCGTGCCTACCCCTCATGGGGTGGGCCGGCGGGAAGGTGCAACACTGAAGGGGTAACACCATGAAGAAACCAACTCGCCAAGAACTGGAGACCTTACTCCAGAAGCGCACGACCGAATGCGATCAACTGCGCTGTTTTCTCTACGACTTAATCAACGGGAAAGCCCTGCGCAGCACGATCGGTGACTCCACTTGGCTCATCTCCCGCCCAGCAAGCCCTGACACCGGGATCGCGGTCACGTTCTTCAAACGGGAGGACACCCAAGGAACCTACTGGGGTCTTGATAGTGTGGGCACGATCGAAACAGTCAAACGGGAAACCGATTGCATGCACGCCCATAGCTTCAACTTCACGCAGCCCAGTAAAGAGCAAGCGCACAATAAGTGGCTGCTCGCCGACGCGGCGCGATCGGTCCATGTCATGGCACTGGATGAAGGTTGCAGTGGAACACAGGTTCCGACGAAACACCGCTTCGGCTTCGAGCCGATCACAATCAAGTAGCGCCCGCCGTGGTGGGTTGGATTGTATCCACACTACGGCACAAAGGCTGGTTCGACTCCAGCTCGCTTGCCGAGGTCCGAAGAGACGGGAATCGGGTTCAAATCCCGATGATTTGTCCATGGGGTAATAGCCCTGTGGTAACTCTGGTGAGACAAACGGCACGGGCGGCCCGCCCGTCCAATGCGCCGGCGGAATCCGGCCAAGGGGCACAATCGACAAAGGGGTAACGTCATGCCAATTTCTGCCACCTATGATCCTGCCGACGACAAGATCCGCATGCGCAGCACCGAGCGCCTGGACGCCGAAACCTACGCGCGCGTGAAGGCGGCGGGCTTCGGCTGGGCACCAAAGCAAGCGTGCTTCTTCGCCGTGTGGAATCCCAAACGGGAAGACCTCGCGCGCGAGCTGGCCGGCGGGCTGGAAGATGAAGATACTACACTCGTGGAGCGCGCCGAGGTCCGCGCCGAACGCTTCGAGCAGTACCACGAAAAGCGCGCCGAGGAATCGGAGCGCACGGCCGAAGCGGTGAGCAGCATCGCCGACGCCATCCCCCTGGGTCAACCGATCCTCGCCGGGCACCATTCCGAGAAGCACGCGCGCCGCGATGCCAAGCGGATCGAGAACGGCATGCGGAAAGCGGTCGATCTCTGGAAGACCGCCGAGTATTGGGAGCGCCGCGCCCGCGGCGTGTTGTCGCACGCCGAATACAAGGAACGGCCCGAGGTCCGCGCCCGCCGGATCAAGACCCTGGAGGCGGACGCGCGCCGCTTCGCGCGCACGAAGGCGCAAGCGGAAGGCTTTGCGCAACTGTGGCAGAAAGCTACCACCGTCGAGCAAGCCCGCGCCATCGCCAATCACGATCACGACTTCGAGGTGTGGCGGAGCTTCGATCACGGCGGCACCGTCGAGCAAGCCCGCGCGCGGCGCTTGCCTGCCCTCGCTGCAGTCATTGCCGGCGCCGATCGTTGGCTTGCCCACCTCACCAATCGCCTTTCCTACGAGCGCGCCTTGCTCGCGGCTTCGGGGTATACCCCTCCCCAGAAGCCCGCGGGCAAGGCGGCGCTCCCCCTTCTCAACATCCGCGGCAAGGTCACGTATCGCGACCTCTACGGATCGGAAAAGACGCCGGAATGCCAAGCCGTCGAGATGACAAAAGCCGCGTTTGCGGCAATCCCCGACGACTGCAAGGGCACGCGCATTTCTGCAGATGGCACACATCGCTTGCGCTATACCTGCCGCGTGAACGGTGAATACTGCCGTGCGATCGTCTTCCTCACCGACTCGAAGGAGCACGCGCGCCCGGGGCAGGACGAAGCCGCCGCGCGTGCCTCCGTCGAGCAGGAGGAGAAGCGCCAGGAAATCGAAGCGCGCCGCGAACGCCAGGTCACCAAGCGCCGCGCGCCCAAAGCAAGCCCTCCACCCGCCGTGGCAGCGGTACAGAACGCCCTCAAGGCGGGCGGCGTCCAAGTCACTGTGGCGCCGCAGCTCTTCCCGACGCCGCGTGAGCTGGCACGCCGGATGGCCTACCTCGCCGACAAGTGCGGCTTGGCCGGCAAGCGGGTCTTGGAGCCCAGCGCCGGCACGGGGAATCTCGTGCGCGCGATCATCGATAGCGCCACGGGCGCCAACAACGTGCAGATCGTCGCCGTCGAGATCGCCGCGCCCTGCATCCTGAAGTTGTGGGAACAGCGCCAACACACCGTTGGTGCCAACGAAACCGACTTCCGTATTGAGCAAGGCGACTTCCTGCAATACAGCCCCAATGATACAGGCGAGCGTTGGGGCCTCGGCTGCTTCCACGCCATTCTAATGAACCCGCCGTTCAATCACGGCGTCGATATCGCGCACATCAAGCATGCCCTACAGTTCCTCAAGCCGAGCGGAAAGCTCGTCGCCATCTGCGCGAATGGGCCGCGCCAGCAAGCCGAGTTGAAGCCGCTCGCCACGACGTGGGAGGAGTTGCCCGACGACACTTTCGCAGCCAGCGGCACGCACGTGCGCACCGTACTGCTCACAATCGACAAGGGAAAATAACATGGCAAAACGGGCAAAACGCATCGCACGGATAGACGAACGCATGGGCTTCCCCAAGATCGAAGACGAGCCTTCACTAGAAGAGTGGCTCGCCGAGCACCACGCCGAACTAGTATGGAAAATCTACAGCAAAGGTAAGATCAACGGCGTGCCCGCCCTGTTGATCGCATGCTATCGCTTCCCCAACGGCCGATCTGCTCTAATCACAATCGGCGCCCACGGTGTGGGCTGGGACATCGCCACCACCAGCGGCAGCACGGAGATCGATCGCGTCCTCGGCGATGCGGAAATTCGCTTGGGCCTCTAATCCACCCAACTGAAGAGGTAGAAGGATGACGGCGAGGGAGCACCGAGAGAACGCAGCCAGGATCCGAGCAGCATACACAACAAACAACAAACCAGCAGCATTCGATCATCTACTGCCACGACTTGCCGCAATCCATGACAAGATCGCCGATACACTAGATGGCAAAAATACCGATAGCATACTCTCAACCGGCACGATTGAGAGCTGGGCGAATAGCATGCACCGGCGCCTACTGGGCGTAACGCCCCGACCCCGCTTGATTACCAAGTGGGAAGTATGGACACAAACCCTTAAAGACGAGTAAATCCCATGTCGAACAATCAAATCACCCGTTACGGGATCGCCAACAGTTCAGGCGGTCACAATCTAGGCCTTCGCGTGTCAGGCATTCAGATTCTGATCTGCCCAACGCGCGATGAGCAGATCCGCGCCGAGCAGCTGGCGCAAACCCTCGCCGACCTGGATGCGGCGTCGCAACAATCGTGGTGCGGCGGCACTTGGCGAGGCTACCCCTGCGCCGAGTGCCACATCAAAACCACGTGCAATAGCCCGCACAAGCAAATTCTCTCGGAAACGCCATGACCTCCAAATCCTGCACCGTCAAACGCGCCGACCTCGGGCCCATCGTAGCAGGCCTGCACAAGGTGACGAAGGATGCCAAGGACGCTTGGCGGCGTATGGTCGCCCTGGAGATCTCCGCGGGGCATCTCTGGTTGCGTGCGAGCGGCGAGAACGGCCGCGTTGAGATCCCCGTGCCGTGCAAGGCGGGCGCAACCTTCCAGGCTACCGTCGACTGTAGCATGCTCCACCGCGCTTTGCGGAGCCGGTTCAGCGGCGCGGCGGATCTCGAGCTGCAGCTCACCGACGCCGCCCTGTTGATCTTCGATGCGGCTTGGTCACCCTCACAACGCGGCTTCCCCGAACGCCTGCAAACCCGCATCGTCTCACCGTCGCGGCTCACCAACGCAAAAGCGGTCGGCACGGTAGCCGCGCAAGCGCTACGCTTCGCCGCAACGAGCATCGCGCATGCCCGCTCGGTCGACGAAACCCGACCGCACATGACCGGCTTCCAGGTCCGCTGCGACAAGGCGGGCATGCGCCTCATCGCCACCGACGGGCACCGCCTGGCCGTTGCGCCACTTACTATCGCCTGGACGCAGATCACGGACGTGGATCTGTGCTTGCCAGGCGACGCCGCCGACCTGCTGGCGTTGCTCCCGAGCGAGGGCGACGCGACTGTGTACATCTCCGAACGTGGCATGGAGATCGAGCAGCCGAAGGCCTTCTACCTCGATGCCGTAGGGCGCCCGGAAGGGTTGTTCAACTGCGAGCAGGTGATTCCGCGAGATCGGA
>Ga0316630_10000182_pt1 | contig 16513 bp, 18 predicted proteins | sample OWC_May_M1_C1_D6_FD_207658 | JGI IMG/M metagenome (GOLD analysis project Ga0316630, IMG submission 207658) | Wetland soil microbial communities from Old Woman Creek delta, Ohio, United States - OWC_May_M1_C1_D6_A | ecosystem: Environmental > Terrestrial > Soil > Wetlands | place: USA: Ohio...
ACCTCGACAAGGACAACGTCATCCGCAACGCCGTGTCGACCGGCACGATGTGGCGCGGCCTCGAGGTCATCCTCAAGGGCCGCGACCCGCGCGACGCATGGGCGTTCGTCGAACGCATCTGCGGCGTGTGCACCGGGGTGCACGCGCTGGCGTCGGTCCGCTCGGTCGAGGACGCGCTCGGGATCAAGATCCCGAAGAACGCGAACATCATCCGCAACCTGATGCACTCGACGCTGTATGCGCAGGACCACCTGGTCCACTTCTACCACCTGCACGCGCTCGACTGGGTCGACGTCGTCTCGGCGCTCAAGGCCGATCCGAAGAAAACCAGCGAGATCCAGCAATCGATCTCGCCGTGGCCCAACAGCTCTCCGGGGTACTTCCGCGAGGTGCAGAGCCGTCTGAAGAAGTTCGTCGAGAGCGGTCAGCTCGGCATCTTCGCCAATGCCTACTGGGGTAACCCGGCGTACAAGTTGCCGCCGGAAGTCAACCTGCTGGCGACGACGCACTACCTCGAGGCGCTCGACTTCCAGAAGGAGATCGTCAAGATCCAGACGATCTTCGGCGGCAAGAACCCGCATCCGAACTGGCTGGTGGGCGGTGTGCCATCGCCGATCAACGTCGATGGCACCGGCTCGGTGGGCGCAGTCAACATGGCCACTCTCAACATGGTCAAGGACATTGTCGACCGTACGATCGAGTTCATCGACCAGGTCTACATCCCCGACCTGATTGCGATCGCCGGGTTCTACAAGGACTGGGCTAAGTGGGGTGGCGGCCTGTCGAGCCAGAACGTCATGTCGTACGGCGAATTCCCCGATATCCCGAACGACTACAGCAACAACAGCATGCTGCTGCCGTCGGGCGTCATCCTGGGTGGCGACCTGAAGAAGGTCCACGAGGTCGACCTCAAGGACCCCGAGCAGGTGCAGGAGTGGGTTACGCACAGCTGGTACAAGTATGCCGACGAGGCCAAGGGCCTGCACCCATTCGACGGCGTGACCGACCCGAAATTCGAACTGGGCAAGGCCACCAAGGGCACGAAGACCAACATCCAGGAAATCGACGAGTCCGCCAAATACTCGTGGGTCAAGTCACCGCGTTGGAAGGGCTACCCAGTCGAGGTCGGACCGCTGGCGCGCTACCTCGTTGCGTATGCCCGCGGCCACAAGGAGATCCAGGAGCAGGTCAACGGCGCGCTCAAGGCGCTTGACGTGCCAATCACAGCGCTGTTCTCGACGCTAGGACGGACCGCGGCGCGCGGGCTCGAATGCCAGTGGTCTGCACACAAGATGCGCTATTTCTACAACCAGCTGATGGCCAACATCAAGGCCGGCGACCTGGCCACTGCCAACGTCGACAAGTGGGAACCGTCAACCTGGGCCTCCGAGGCCAAGGGCGTCGCCCCCTGCGAAGCGCCGCGCGGCGCGCTGGCACACTGGGTGAAGATCAAGAACAGCCGCATCGACAGCTACCAGTGCGTCGTGCCGACCACGTGGAATGCCGGTCCGCGCGATGCCAAGGGGCAGATTGGGGCGTATGAAGCTGCGCTGCTGAACACGCCAATGGCGAAGCCCGACCAGCCGCTCGAGATCCTGCGCACCATCCACAGCTTCGACCCGTGCCTCGCGTGTGCGACGCACGTGATGTCGCCGGAGGGTGAAGAGATCGTTTCCGTGAAAGTTCGCTGACAAGGAGTCGTCAATGTCAAACGGAACGGCAGTCGGCAAGCCGACCGGCCACGGCTACGGTTCGATGCAAGTCGATCCGGTCAGCGGTGCAGTGCTGGGCGGCAAGCTCAAGCAGGTGTACGTCTACGAGGCGCCGGTGCGCATCTGGCACTGGGTGATGATGATCGCGATGTTCGTTCTGATCCCGACCGGTTACCTGATCGGATCACCGTGGAGCGGACCGCGCGAAGAGGCTTCGTACACCTACTTCTTCGGCAACGTGCGGATGATCCACTTCATGGCCGCGATGATCTTCGCCGTCGCGTTCGTGGCGCGGGTCTACTGGGCGATCGTCGGCAACCATCACGCGCGGGCCATCTTCATTCCGCCACTATGGAGCTTCAGCTGGTGGAAGGGACTCTTCAGCCAGGCGATGTACTACCTGTTCCTGAAGAAGGAATCGGCGCTGTGGATCGGCCACAACCCGCTGGCCCAGTTCGCAATGTTCGCGATGTACGTGCTGGGGTCGCTGGTGATCATCCTGACCGGGTTCTCCATGTTTTCCGAGCAGTTCGGCTGGGGCTCGACCTGGATGAACGTGTTCGGCTGGGTCAACACCCTGCTGGGAAGCTCGCAGATGGTGCGCACGGTGCATCACTTCACGATGTACTACCTGATGATCTTCGCGGTGGTCCACATGTACATGGTGTTCCGCGAGGACATCATGAGCCAGGAGACTGTCGTCGGCACGATGATCAGCGGCGTTCGCTCCTTCAAGGCTGGGGCGAAGATCGAGAAGGTCTGAGCGCCGCCGAGTCCCTCTTGTGGACGTCATGATGGCAACCCAAGGTTCCCGGCGAGGCCAGATGGCCTCGTTGGGAATTCCCGCCCGCAGGCCGCCACAGCCGGGCCAGTTCCTCGAATCGAAGTTCCTGAAGCCGCTCGGCATCAGCCAGACCGAGCTGGCCCAGGCGCTCGGCGTGTCGCGCCGGCGCGTGAACGAACTGATCAATGGTCGCCGTTCGATCACGCCGGACACCGCCGTGCGACTCGCGATGTTCTTCGGCAATGAAGCCGCGTTCTGGATGCACCTCCAGGTCGCGTGGGACATGCACACCGCCGCCCGTGAAGTGCGGGCCTCGATGCGCAGTCGCTGAATTCCTGTCGTCACGCGGGGCCTTTGCACGCGCACCGTCGGCGCGTTGACGTAGCGCAATCGCGCCTGCCACCCCAGTCGTTACAGTCGCTGTAACCCGATGGGTTACACGACAATGGACGTACAACGCGAAGTGCTGGTGCTGGGGATCGGCAATCTGCTGTGGGCCGATGAGGGCTTCGGCGTACGTGCGGTGGAGGCGCTGAACCAGGCGTTCCGCTTCCCCGCTGGGGTCGAACTGATGGACGGCGGCACGCTCGGACTGAGCCTGCTGCCGTATATCGAAACCAGTCGCCGCGTGCTGGTGTTCGATGCAGTCGACTTCGGTTTGCCACCAGGCGGGCTCAAGGTCCTGCGCGATGCCGAAGTGCCTGCGTGGGGTGCGCGCAAGATGAGTCCGCACCAGAACGGCTTCAACGATGTGCTCGCGCTCGCGCACCTGCATGACTGTGCGCCCGAGCAGATCATTGCCATTGGCGTACAGCCTTTGACGCTGGACGACTTCGGCGGCAGCCTGACCGAACCGGTGCGAGCGCGGCTCGACGAGGCCGTGGCGCTGGCGGCTGCCGAGCTCGCCCACTGGGGGTTTGCCGGAGACCCGCGCGCCGCCGGCGAGACCGCCGATCCGTTGAACGCCGACTCCGTGGCACTGACCGCGTACGAGGGCGAGCGGCCGACCGAGGATGCGGCCTGCCGCATCGGCGACGCCCGCCTGCTCGAGATCCGCCAGCGGGCAGGCGGCTGATAGCGGCTATCCCGATGTGCATCGGCATACCCCTGCAGGTGATCGAGTGTGACGAGCAGATCGCCGTCTGCGAGGCGGACGGTCGCCGCGAGCGGCTGAACATCATGCTGGTCGGTCCGCAGGCGGCTGGCACCTGGGTGCTCGCGTTCCAGGGCTCGGCCATACGCGTTATCAGCGCGGACGAGGCGCAGCAGACGCGCGCTGCACTTGCCGCGCTCGATGCCGCACGCAACGGGAGCGACGACCTGGATGCGTTCTTCGCCGACCTCACGGCACGCGAACCGTCGCTGCCGCCCCATCTTCGCCCTCAACCGAAGGAGTCCAGTACATGAGTGCGCTCGCCGCAACGACGGCCGTGCTCCATCCGCTGCTCGAACAGCTGGTGTCGCACCACGGCTTCACGGCCCTCGACATTGACTCGATCGATGAATTCATCGACGCCCCGGGGCACGCGATGCTGGTGTTCACGGAGGATCCGGTTCGTTACAAGGAAACGCTCGACCTTGCGGTGATCGCACCCGAGGTCGCCAGCGCGTTTGCCGGCCGCTTCCGCGTCGGCGTGCTGTATCCGGCGGTCGCGCGCAAGGTCGCGCCGCGCTTCGGCTTCGCACGCTGGCCCGCACTGGTGATGCTGCGCGACGGCGCCCATGTCGGCGCGATCGACGGCCTGCGCAACTGGGACGAGTACCTCGCGGAGACGCAGCGGCTGCTGGAGTCGGAGCCAACCCGTCCGCCGTCGGTGGGGATTGCAGTCAGGTCTGCCGGTGGCGACGCCTCCGGCTGTGGTCACTGAACAAGCACATTGGACACGCCGATGAAATCATTTCCACTCCCCATCCGCATGGTGGGCCCCGGTTCGCAGGTCGAGGAAGAGGAAATGCAGTACCTCGACATACCGCGCGACATGCGCACCTTCGAGATGCCGCGCGTGCCCGAGACCGGTGACACGCAGGCGCTGGCAGCCGCTCGCGACCTGCTGGCCGACATCCTGTCACGGATGAATCGCTGGACACCCTCCAACGGCAACCTGCGGTTCGACCTGCGCGACATCGCACCGCAGGCGCTGGCCGTCACCAACGAAATGCTCGGCGACGGCGAGGTCAGCATCCAGGTCAGCGGCGCACGGCGCCTGCGCATCCAGGAGAGCGTCTTCACAGGCGTGTGGCGGGCCGTGGAACTGGACGGCGACGGCCGCCTGATCGACGACTGGATCGAGGCCGGAGCCCTGCCCGCTGTCGCTATCGACGCGGCGCGTGCCGGATCACGCGCAGAACTGCCGCTGGTCGAGATCCCGACGGGCGCAATGAACTCGCCGGCACTGCTGCACGAGTTGCGCGCGCAGATCGAAACCCGTCGGCCGGGTGATCCGGCGCACGTGATCAACCTGACGCTGTTCCCGCTGACGCCGGAGGACCATCAGGTCCTCGAGCGCGCGCTGCCGGTCGGATCGGTCGCGATCATGTCGCGCGGCTTCGGCAATTGCCGCATCACCTCCACGAAGGCGCGCAACATCTGGCGCGTGCAGTATTTCAACAGCATGAACACGCTGATCCTGAACACGATCGAGGTCGTCGACGTCCCTGAAGTGGCACTGGCGGCCGATGAGGATCTTGCCGACACGCGCGTGCGACTCGCCGAGCTGATCGACTGGATGAGCGAGTCCTGCCCGGCCTGATCGTGACCACCGAACGGCAGGCAGCCATCGCGCCGATGACGCGACTCGAGTGCAAGGTGTGCTGGCATGTGTACGACCCGGCCGAAGGCGACCCGGCCTGGCAGGTCCCGGCCGGCACTCCGTTCAATGAACTTCCCGTGCACTGGACCTGCCCCGACTGTTCGACGCCGAAGGACGGCTTCCTGGTGCTCGACGATGACCACTGACACCGTTACGCGGCCCGATCCCACGGACTCGCTTGAACTGGCGTTCAGCGCCGTCGCGGAGCGCATGCAGGGGCTCGGCTTCGTCAACCCGGCGCTGCGCGTGCAAGCCGTCGGCTTCGAGCCCTGGGAATCCCATTGGCTGGGCGTCATGGTGACGCCGTGGTCGATCAACCTGCTGTTACTGCCGTGCGATCCTGCCGCCTGGCGTCCGATCCGGCCTGGCGAGAAGCAGCGCTACGCGTTTCCGGCCGGTCGCTACGACTTCATCGATGCGATCGATCCCGCCGTCGGCGAGTACCGCATGTGTTCGCTGTTCTCGCCGGCTCTCGAATTCGAAGACCATGCGACCGCCGTGATGGTCGCCGAACTGGCGCGCGCGGCCCTGTTCGACGCCGGCCATGCCGAGCCCCCCGAGCCGGAGACGGCTGAGGCAACGGCCAGCGGGCCACTGGCGCAGCTCGAGCAGCAGGCCACCGCACCGATGAGCAAGCGCGACTTCCTGCGCGGTCGCTTTCTGCGGCCGGAGGAACCCGATGTTCCGCGAAGGTGAGCTCACCGTGCGCCTTGATGTCCATGGAGGGCAGATCGGGTCGGTGCAGATTGCATCGACACGAACGCCGTTGCCGCCCCGACTGACCCTGGGACGCCCTGCAGACCAGGTTGCGCACACCCTGCCGTTGCTGTTTTCGATCTGCGCGCGCGCCCAGGGCGCCGCGGCTGCCAGCGCGCTCGACGCGGCCCGCGGGTATGCGGCGGAGCCAACGAAGCTGCGTCAGCGCAGCAACGAAGTGCAGCGGGAGGCCGTCATCGAACTGGTTTCGCGCCTGCTGATCGACTGGCCACGCGCGATGGGCACCGCGCCCGAGGTCACTGCCGTGGCGCGCGCCCGGCAAGCAACGCCGACTCAGGCCGCGGACGTCTGCCGCGACATCGCGCGCGACCGAATCTACGCGTCGGACCCGGCGCAGTGGCTGGCCGACCCGACATTGGAGGCGCTCGATCGCTGGAGCTCTGCTGCGGCAACGCTGACGGCACAACTGCTCGGGCGTCTGTTGCGCGCGGCGCCCGGCCTTGGGCGCAGCGATATCCGCGCGATGCCCGAAGCCAGCTGCGCGGCGATCTGTGCGATGCTGCCGTCATTCGACGCCGATCCGGGATTCAGCCGCGCACCCGACTGGCACGGCCTGCCGGTGGAAACCGGTGCACTGGCCCGCCGCGCACGCCACCCGCTGGTCGCCGCCTTCATGGCGCGCGATGGCAACAGCGTTGCCGCCCGCTTCGTTGCGCAGCTCGTCGATCTTGCGGTGCTGCTCGGCACCCGCGACGACGGGCACGCGGTGCGTCAGCACACCGCGGCCCCAGGCGTCGGCATCGGACTCGCCGAAACCGCACGCGGGCTGCTGCTGCACCAGGCCCAGATCGACACTGACGGGCGGGTCGAGCGCTACCGCGTCATCGCGCCTACCGAATGGAACTTCCACCCCGCGGGTGCGCTGACCCACGGCCTGTTGGGCCGCCGGGTCACCGACGCGGACGCAGCACGTCGCGACGCCACGCTGCTGGCCCAGGCGCTGGATCCCTGCGTTGCCTTCACGGTCGAGGTCGTCGATGCATGAGATGTCGCTCGCCGAGGGCATCCTGCAGATCGTCGAGGACACGGCGCAACAGAACGCCGCGGCCAGGGTGCGGGCGGTCGTGCTGGAGATCGGCAGGCTGTCGCATGTCGAGGAACAGGCGCTGCGCTTCTGCTTCGACGCCGTGACGCGCGGCAGCGTGGCCGACGGCGCACGCCTCGACGTGCTCGCGACGCCCGGTCGCGCCTGGTGCATGCCGTGTGGCGAAAGCGTGGCGCTGCAGCGCCTCGGTGATGCCTGCCCCCTGTGTGGCAGCTACCAGCTGCAGGTGACGCACGGCGAGGAAATGAAAGTCAAGGAGATCGAGGTCGCCTGAGGCGGCCGCGGGAGAAAGCAATGTGCACGACCTGTGGTTGCGGTAACGGCGAAACCAGGATCGAAGGCGCGAACCCCGGTGAGCATGAACACGTGCACGCCGACGGCACCGTGCACCGCCACACGCACGACGGCGACCACACGCATGAGCACGGTCACGAACATCGCCACGCCGACGGCACCGAGCACAGCCACGACCACGCCCACGACGACGCGCACGGCCATGACGAGGCTCACGATCACTTCCACCATCACGGCCATGTCCACGACGGCAGCGTGCCGCATCACCACGAACACGAGCACTTGCACGTGATGCCCGATGGCAGTGTCGTGCGGCACGCGCATGCGCACGAAGGGGCCACCGACCTGCACTATGGCCAGGGCGCCGCGCACGCGCATGCGCCCGGCATGAGCCAGGCGAAGATGGTGCAGATCGAGCAGGATATCCTCGCCAAGAACGACCGCCACGCCCGCTTCAATCGTGAATTCCTGGCCGAGCGTGGCATCTTCGCCGTCAACCTGGTCTCGAGCCCGGGCTCAGGCAAGACGACGCTGCTCACCGAATCGATCGAACGCCTGAAGGCGTCGATCCCGGTCACGGTCATCGAGGGAGACCAGCAGACCACGAACGACGCGGACCGCATCCGCGCCACCGGCGCACGCGCACTGCAGATCAATACCGGCAAGGGCTGCCATCTCGACGCCAGCATGGTCGAGCGGGCGCTCGAGCGGCTGCAGCCGGATGAGAACTCGGTGCTGTTCATCGAGAACGTCGGCAACCTCGTATGCCCGGCCGCCTTCGACCTCGGCGAGGCGCATAAGGTCGTCGTGCTGTCGGTAACCGAAGGCGAGGACAAGCCGCTGAAGTACCCCGACATGTTCCGCGCCGCCTCGCTGATGCTGCTGAACAAGGTCGACCTGCTGCCTTACGTCAGCTTCGACGTCGCGAAGTGCATCGAGTACGCGCGCCGCGTCAATCCGTCGATCGAGGTGATGCAGGTGTCGGCCACCAAAGGCGACGGCATGGACCTGTGGATCAACTGGATCCGGCTGCACTCCGTCACCACGAGGCATGCACGCGACCAGCACGTCGCGGCCCTGAAGCACCGCGTCGCCGAGCTCGAAGCCAAGCTGGCCGAACGGCACTGAACACGCCATGGACCGCCGTGCCACTTCGACGATCAGCCGCCGCGCCGTGCGCGTGCGCGGCCAGGTGCAGGGCGTGGGATTCCGTCCGTTTGTCTATCGCCTGGCGCAGGACCTGGCGCTGTCGGGCCGCGTACTCAACGACGGCGCCGGCGTGCAGATCGAAGTGCAGGGCTCAGCGGCTCAGCTGGATGAATTCATCGAGCGGCTTGGCCGCGAGGCACCGCGGCTGTCACGCATTGACGCCCTGGAGACTCAAGCGGCCGAACCACGGGCCGGGGAACACCAGTTCGTCATCGATGCGAGTGCGGGTGGCCAGGTATCCACCGGAGTGACGCCGGACTCGGCACCCTGCCCCGACTGCATCGCCGACATGCTCGATCCAGCGAATCGCCGCTGGCGCTACGCGTTCACCAACTGCACCAACTGCGGTCCGCGCTACACGATCACCGGCGCGCTGCCGTATGACCGTCCCAACACCAGCATGGCCGGGTTCGTGCAGTGCCCGGCGTGCCAGCGTGAATACGACGATCCGCTCGACCGCCGTTTCCATGCGCAGCCGAACGCCTGTCCGGTGTGCGGCCCGCAGTTGTCCTTGTGGGATGCCGAGCGCCATGCACTGGCGGTCGAAGACCCCATCGCCCTGGTCCTGGACCGGCTGCGCGATGGCGACATCGTTGCGATCAAGGCGCTCGGCGGTTTTCAGCTCGCCTGTGACGCGCGCAATACCGCCGCCGTGGCGCGGCTGCGCCAACGCAAGGCGCGCGAGGAGAAGCCGTTCGCCGTCATGGTCGCCAATGCGGCCTCATGCGCCGCGTTGGCGAAAGTGAGCCCGGGCGAACGTGCGCTGCTTGAATCTGCGGAGCGCCCGATCGTGCTGCTCGACCAGCAGCCTGGCTGCAACGAGAGCTTGCGTGGCATCGCGCCCGGCATGACAACGCTGGGCGTGATGCTGCCGTCCTCGCCGCTACATCTGTTGCTGTTCCACGAGGCGTGCGGCCGGCCCGAGGGAACCGCCTGGCTCGACGCTGCCCAGGAACTGGTCCTGGTGATGACCAGTGCCAACCCCGGCGGCGAGCCGCTGGTGATCGACAATCACGAGGCGGTGTGCCGGCTGGGTGGCATCGCCGATGTCCTGCTCCTGCACGACCGGGCAATCCGGATCCGCTGCGATGACAGCGTCGTTCGCGAGGTATCGGCGCGCGGCGCGGGACCTGCCTTGATCCGTCGCGCGCGCGGCTACACACCGGTGCCGATCCGCCTCGCCGGTGGCGGCGCGTCGATCCTCGCGGTGGGCGGCTACCTGAAGAACACGATCTGCCTGACGCGCGGCGACGAGGCGTTCCTCTCGCAGCACATCGGCTCGCTGGACAACGCACCGACCTGCCGCGCACTGGACGAGGCCGTGGAGCACCTGTGCGACGTGCTCGACATTGCGCCGCAGGCGGTCGTGCATGACCTTCATCCAGACTTCTACAGCACGCGCTATGCCGCACGTTTCGCACAGGAGCGTGATCTGCCGCTGCTCGGCGCGCAACATCACCATGCCCATATCGGTGCCGTGATGGCGGAGCATGCGGTCCGCGGACCGGCCCTTGGTCTCGCGCTCGACGGCGTCGGCCTGGGCACCGATGGCGGCGCCTGGGGCGGTGAACTGCTGCTGGTCGACGGCGCCCGTTTCGAACGCCTCGGTCACCTGCGCGAGATTGCGCTGCCCGGAGGAGACCGCGCCGCCCGCGAACCGTGGCGCATGGCCGCCGCCGTCCTGCACGAGCTCGGACGCACCGAGGAGATCACGACCCGTTGCGCCCAGCCGGCGGCGCCGACCGTGCAGCAGATGCTGCGGCAGGACACGAACTGCCCGCGCACCAGCAGCATGGGACGCTGGTTCGACGCCGCGGCCGGCCTGCTCGGCGTGCGCGCTTTCCAGGCATTCGAAGGCCAGGCACCGATGCTGCTCGAGGGCCTCGCCGCCCGCCATGGCCCCCTCGATGGTCTCGCCAACAGCTACCGGCTCACAGAGGACGTACTGGACCTGCTACCCCTGGCGGCGCACCTGGCCGACGAGCGCGATGCATCGCGCGGCGCCGCGCTGTTCCATGCGACGTTGATCGAGGCGCTGGCCGCCTGGTGTGTGCAGCATGCGCGGGCGCGCAGCATCTGTACCGTCGCCTTCGGCGGCGGCTGCTTCAACAACCGCATCCTGGCCGACGGACTGCGCCAGCGGCTGCTCGAGGAACGCCTCGACGTGCTCGAAGCGCGCCAGGCGCCGCCGAACGATGGTGGCCTGAGCCTCGGCCAGGCGTGGATCGGCCGGATGCTCGTGGCTGCGCCCTCACTGCATTGAAGGAAAGCTAATGTGCCTTGCCCTCCCTGCCCGCGTCGTTGAACTGCTCCCGGCCTCCGAGGGGACGATCGACCTCGGTGGCGTACGCAAGCGCATCTCGCTCGAACTCGTGACCGATGTGCAGCCCGGGGACTACGTCATCGTGCACGTCGGCTATGCCCTGCAGAAGCTCGACCCGGCCGAGGCGGAACGTACGCTCGCGCTCTTCGCCGAGTCTGGGCTGACGGACGGCACCGCATGAAGTACATCGAGGAGTTCCGCGACGGGGATCTGGCGCGCAGGATCGCCACGCGCATTCGCGCCGAGGCGCGTCCGGAGCGCAGCTACAACCTGATGGAGTTCTGCGGCGGCCACACCCACGCGATCTCGCGATACGGCATCAAGGACCTGCTGCCGGGCAACGTCAACATGATCCACGGGCCGGGCTGCCCGGTATGCGTGCTGCCGATCGGCCGCATCGACAACGCGATCGAACTGGCGACCAAGCACTCGGCGATCGTCTGCACCTATGCCGACACGATGCGCGTTCCGGCGTCGCCCGCCGCCGGGCCGCCCCAAGGCGGGCAGCACCCCCTCGGGGGTTGCGAGCCACGGGCGAGCCGGGGGTCCGGTGAATCGCTCTCGCTGATGAAGGCGAAGGCACGCGGCGCCGACATCCGCATGGTGTACTCGGCGGCCGACGCGCTGCGAATCGCACAGGACAACCCGGCGCGCGACGTCGTGTTCTTCGCGATCGGATTCGAGACCACGACGCCTCCGACCGCCATCATCATCCGCCAGGCCCAGGCGCTGGGACTGGCGAACTTCACGGTGTTCTGCAACCACGTGCTGACGCCGGCGGCGATCACCCACATCCTCGAGTCACCGGAGGTACGTGAACTCGGCATCGTGCCGCTCGACGGTTTCATCGGGCCGGCGCATGTCAGCACCGTGATCGGCAGCCAGCCGTACGAGTACTTTGCCGAGGAATACCAGCGGCCGGTCGTCATCGCCGGGTTCGAGCCGCTCGACGTCATGCAGGCGATCCTGATGCTGGTGCGGCAATTGAACGACGGCCGGGCCGAGGTGGAGAACGAATTCACGCGCGCCGTCACCCGCGAGGGCAACGAGAAGGCCAAGAGCCTCGTGGCCGACGTGTTCGAGCTGCGCCGCTCGTTCGAGTGGCGCGGGCTCGGCGAGGTGCCCTACTCCGCGCTGCGCATCAAGGAAAGCTACGCCGCCTTCGACGCCGAGCGCCGCTTCGGTATCGCCTACCGTTCAGTGGCCGACAACAAGGCCTGCGAATGCGGTGCCATCCTCCGCGGCGTGAAGAAGCCGACCGACTGCAAGGTATTCGGCACGGTGTGCACGCCGGAGAATCCGATCGGCTCGTGCATGGTCAGCTCCGAAGGCGCGTGCGCCGCCCACTACACATACGGCCGCTTCAAGGACATCGAGGTCCGCGCGGCGTGATGCGGGACGAGCAGCGATGACCAAGGTGCGCAGCGACTATGTCCGGCCGGTGGACTTCAAGCACGGCCGCGTCGACATGACGCACGGCGGCGGCGGACGCGCGATGGCTCAGTTGATCGAGGAATTGTTCGCCCGCGCGTTTTCCAACGAGTGGCTGGCACAGGGCAACGACAACGCGCTCTTCACAGTGCCGGCCGGCCGCATGGTGATGGCGACCGACAGCCACGTCGTGTCGCCGCTCGAGTTTCCCGGGGGTGATATCGGCTGCCTGGCCGTGCACGGCACGATCAACGACGTGGCAATGGCAGGCGCGCGGCCGCTCTACCTCGCCGCGGGCTTTATCCTCGAGGAAGGCTTCCCGCTGGCGACGCTGAAGCGCATCGTCGAGTCGATGGCCGCGGCATCGCGCGAGGCTGGCGTGCCGGTGGTTACCGGCGACACGAAGGTCGTCGAGCAGGGCAAGGGCGATGGACTCTTCATCACGACGACCGGCATCGGTGTCGTGCCGCCGGGGGTGGAGATCTCAGGAGACCGTGCACGCGCGGGTGACTGCATCCTGCTCTCAGGAACCATCGGTGATCACGGCGTCGCGATCATGTCGCTGCGCGAGAACCTGACGTTCGAGACGACGATCCGTTCGGATACCGCGGCGCTGCACCGGCTGGTCGCGACGATGGTGGAGGCGGTGCCAAGTATCCGTTGCCTGCGCGACCCGACGCGCGGCGGACTTGGGACGACGCTCAACGAATTCGCGCGCCAGTCAGGTGTCGGCATGCTGATCCACGAGTCGAAGATCCCGGTGCGGGCCGAAGTCAACGCCGCCTGCGAATTCCTCGGACTCGACCCGCTCTACGTCGCCAACGAAGGCAAACTGATCGCGATCTGCCCGCCGGAAGACGCGGATCGACTGCTCGCAGCCATGCGCGCGCACCCGCTCGGCGCCAAGGCGGCGATCATCGGAAAGGTCGTCGCCGACGCGCACGGCTTCGTCCAGATGGAAACCAGCTTCGGCGGCCGCCGCGTCGTCGACTGGCTGACTGGGGAGCAGCTCCCCCGCATCTGCTAGCGGTACCTCACGCGATGCGCATCCTGCTGCTCGCGCATTCGTTCAACAGCCTGACCCAGCGCCTGTGGATCGAACTGGAAGGCCGGGGCCATGAGGTCTCACTCGAACTCGACGTCAACGACGCGGTCACGATCGACGCCGTGCGACGCTGGGCACCCGACGTCGTGGTGGCGCCGTTCCTGAAGCGAGCGATACCAGAAGCAGTCTGGAGCACCGTGCGTTGCCTGGTCGTGCATCCGGGGATCGTCGGTGATCGCGGCCCCTCGGCGCTCGACTGGGCGGTACAGGAGGGCGAAGCTTGCTGGGGCGTCACGGTACTGCAGGCGAATGCCGAGATGGACGCCGGCGATGTCTGGGCCAGCGCCGAGTTCGACATGCGCGCCGCGAGCAAGGGCAGCCTCTATCGCAACGAAGTCACCGAGGCCGCGGTCACCGCCGTGGGTTCTGCGCTCGACGCCATCGCGCGAGGCCACTATCCGACACCGCCTTCGGCGATGCCGGCGGTGCGTGGCCGAGCGCGCCCGTTGATGCGGCAGGCCGATCGCGCGATCGACTGGATAACCGATTCAACCGACACCGTGCTGCGCAAGCTGCGCGCTGCAGACGGCACGCCGGGCGTCGCCGATGACGTCCTCGGGCTGCGCGTGCACTGCTATGACGGTCACCCCGAAAGCACGCTGCGCGGCACCGCGGGCGAGGTCATCGCCCAGCGCGAAGGCGCGATCTGCCGCGCGACCATAGACGGCGCAGTATGGATCACGCATCTGAAGGACTCCCTGAACCCGGACCGGCCGTTCAAGCTGCCGGCGGCCACGATCCTGGGTGATCGGCTGGCCGATATGCCTGTAGCAGCGATGCCCGCGGACGCTCCCGCAACCGCGGCAACCTGGCGCGAGATCGTCTACGAGGAGCACGGCGCCATCGGCGTGCTGCACTTCCCCTTTTACAACGGCGCGATGTCCACCGCGCAATGCGAGCGGCTGACAGCGGCGTATCGGGCCGCGACCCTGCGCCCGACGCGCGCGATCGTGCTCGCCGGCGGACCCGACTTCTGGTCCAACGGCATCCACCTGAACGTCATCGAAGCGTCAGAGCAGCCCGCCGAGGAGTCGTGGCGCAACATCAACGCGATCGACGACTTCGTCCTCGCCGTGCTGACGACCGGTCACCAGCTGACGGTCGCCGCGATGCAGGGCAATGCCGGCGCCGGCGGCGTGTTCATCGCCCTGGCTGCCGACCGCGTCGTCGCGCGCAGCGGCATCGTGCTGAACCCGCACTACAAGGGCATGGGCAATCTGTACGGATCGGAATACTGGACCTACCTTCTGCCGCAGCGCGTCGGCACTGCGGGTGCGCGGGCCATCACGCAGGGACGACTGCCGATCGGCACCCGGGCCGCGCTCGATCTGGGCCTGATCGACGCGCACTTCGGCATCTCCCCGGCTGCTTTCCTCGTCGAGGCGATCGAGATGACCGGGGCGATGATTGCCGATGGCTTCGACGCGCGCCTGGCCGCGAAACAGGCGCGGCGACGGGCCGATGAAGCGTTGAAGACGCTGGCTGCCTATCGCGCGGAAGAACTCGAGAAGATGCGTCTCAACTTCTTCGGTTTCGACTCCAGCTACCACGTTGCGCGTCACAGCTTCGTCTGCAAGATTCCGAAGGCGCGCACACCGTCATTCCTCGCCCGACATCGGGCGCTCGCGGGATCGCGAACGCCAGCTGGCGCGGGCGCCTGACGCCCGCTTCGCTCCCGGCCCGGCTGCGGCGCCAAATTTCCCAGTTGGCCTGCGCCGGTGCGTCGACGGAAGCCCTGTCATGTGAATTTTCCTGCGCGCGCTTGCACAAAGTTCCGTCGCCCGCGGAGGCGCGCATCGATGTAATGCGAACCATCCGCCGAGGGGCGGGCAACCCAAAACCAAAGAGCGAGGACACCATGAACAAGAACCTGATGCAGCGCGCCGCCGCCGTACTGGCCGCCACCGCCACAACCCTGGTGCTGTTCAGCGCCGTTGCAGGCCTCGCCGACGAGGACCGCGCACTGCTGCTGGCCGCGAAGACCATGCCGACACAGGTCGCCGCAAACAGCAGCGGCAGTGTTCAGCGCTGACGGACTGACGGCATCCCAATGAAAAAGCCCGGCGCATGCCGGGCTTCTTCCTTACATCGTCCGCGTTTGCCTGCGCGCTGCGCCCCGGGGACCGGGCGCGGCGCAGCGTCAGGCCTTAGCGTACAGCGGTGGTGTTGATGGTCGTGCGCTGCAGAGCCAGCAGGCTCGCGTTGGCGTCGTCGCGCGGCTGCATTCCGGCGACCGTGCTTCCGAGCACCATGGCGCTGGTAAGGACGGCGCCGACGAAGGCGGCGATACGGGCGGTGGCGGGCGTCGTGTAGTTGGTGTTCATGGTCCGGTCCTTTCGTTGAGCGGTGTTCGGTGTCGATGGGTGAACTGTAGGCAGCCGCCTTGCGGTGCGCGAGCGACTTGCGACGAGCCGCAGAAATCGCGTAGTGAACTGCAAACGCCGTTTCGTCGCTTCTGCTGCGGGTTTTGCGCTTTATCCGCGTCCGCGGCAGTTCGTCGCGCATAGAGGCGGTTCATTCCGCTTTCGGCGGTAGCGCGCGGGTGGCCAGCGCGGCTGCGACCGCCGCCTCATCCGACCCCGCCCCTCCCGAACAACGCGGGCGGAGCTGCGCCCGATACCGCTCGGCGGCGCTCCTGCGCCGATACCCTGCGCGGTTGCTCTGAGGCAAGGGGTCTCGAGCCACCCGCCCGTATAAAGGGGACGGAGGCGCGGCGTCATTCCCGGAGCCTCCATTTGAAGGCAGGCACGATGCCGGCGCACTCTCAGACCCCGACGACCCTGGCCGTGGAGGAAGCGATCATCCGCGTGCTCGAGGCGGAGAGATCGGCTCGGGCCGAAGTTGAACAGTGCGCGGCCGATGCCGAGCAGATTCGCCAGCAGGCACGGCTGCGGGCACGCGCGATCGCCGAGCGCGCCGCTGAACGTGCTGCGAAGGTCCATCGCTGGATGGACGCGTCGATCAGAACGCGAGTCGAGGAATTGAACCTCGAGCGCGCCTCCCTGCAACAGCCCGCGACGCCT
>Ga0316630_10000183_pt1 | contig 16510 bp, 15 predicted proteins | sample OWC_May_M1_C1_D6_FD_207658 | JGI IMG/M metagenome (GOLD analysis project Ga0316630, IMG submission 207658) | Wetland soil microbial communities from Old Woman Creek delta, Ohio, United States - OWC_May_M1_C1_D6_A | ecosystem: Environmental > Terrestrial > Soil > Wetlands | place: USA: Ohio...
GGGGCAGCAGGGGCAGCACCAGCCGGGGGGTGTTCGCTTCGCCTTCCTTGAAAAACTTGGGGATGTTCACCATGGTTTCACCGAAAAAGAAGCCTCAAGGCCGACGCCCGAGGCCGAATGAAAAAGGGTTAAGATCTGGTGCTAGGAAATCGGGCACCGCCCGATTTCCTCAGGCTTGTTTCTTGGTCTGTTCGAACAGCAGAATCGGGTCTTCCTTGTTCAGCACGACATCCTCGCTGATCACGCATTCCTTGACATTCTCCAGCGAGGGCAGCTCGTACATGATGTCGAGCATGCAGGATTCCATGATGGCGCGCAGCCCGCGGGCCCCGGACTTGCGCTTGATCGCCTCGCGCGCGATCGCCGAGAGCGCGCTGTCGGTGAAGCGCAGGTTGGCCCCCTCCATTTCGAACAGCTTCTGGTACTGCTTGATCAGGGCGTTCTTCGGCTCCTTGAGGATGCGGATCAGGCTGTCCTCGTTGAGCTCGTGCAGGGTCGCGATCACCGGCAAGCGCCCGAGGAACTCGGGGATCATCCCGTACTTGATCAGGTCTTCGGGCTGCACCACCTTGAGCGTTTCACCGACCGTGCGCTCCTTTTCCTGGACGATCTTGGCGCCGAACCCCATCATCTTGGGCCCGAGCCGCCGCTGGATGATCTTCTCCAGCCCGGTGAAGGTCCCCCCGCAGATGAAAAGGATGTTGGTCGTGTCGACCTTGATGAAATCCTGCTGGGGGTGTTTGCGGCCGCCCTTGGGGGGCACGCTCGCCAGGGTCCCCTCCAGGATTTTGAGCAGCGCCTGCTGGACCCCCTCGCCCGAGACGTCGCGGGTGATGGAGGGGTTGTCCGCCTTGCTGGCGATCTTGTCGATCTCGTCGATGTAGACGATGCCCCGCTTGGTCTTCTCGACATCGTAGTCGGCGTTCTGCAGCAGCGAGAGGATGATGTTCTCGACGTCCTCGCCCACGTACCCGGCCTCGGTCAGGCTGGTGGCGTCGGCGATGGTGAAGGGCACGTTCAGGAAACGGGCGAGGGTCTGGGCGAGCAGCGTCTTGCCGCAGCCGGTCGGGCCGATCAGCAGAATGTTGCTCTTCTGGACGTCGACGTCCCCGGCGTTGAAGGCGGACTCCAGGCGCTTGTAGTGGTTGTAGACCGCGACCGACAGGATCTTCTTGGCCGGCTCCTGCTCGATCACGTACCCGTCCAGCCGCTCCTTGATCTCCTTGGGCGTCAGGATGTGGGTGGTGTCCTTGGTGTCCTTCTCGGTTTCCTCTTCGATGATTTCGCTGCACAGCTGGATGCACTCGTCGCAGATGTACACCGCCGGTCCGGCGATCAGCTTGCGGACCTCGGACTGGTTCTTGCCGCAGAAGGAGCAGAAGAGATTGTCGTTGTCGTCCTTTTTCTTTGCCATTCTATTTCTCCGGTTTATCCAAGCGGTCCAGATCCTGACGGTTGGCGATGACGTGGTCGATGATCCCGTAGCTCTTGGCCTCTTCGGCGCTCATGAAATAGTCCCGGTCCGTGTCGCGCTGAATGGAGTCGAGCGCCTTGCCGGTGTGGCGCACCAGAATCTGGTTCAGGTGGTCCTTCATCCTCAGGATTTCCTTGGCCTGGATTTCGATGTCCGAGGCCTGCCCCTGGAACCCGCCCATCGGCTGGTGGATCAGGATGCGCGCGTTGGGCAGCGAGTAGCGCTTGCCGTGCGTGCCCGCCGTGAGGAGCAGCGCCCCCATGCTGGCGGCCTGACCGATGCAGACGGTGGCGATGTGGGGCTTGATGTACTGCATGGTGTCGTAGACCGCCAGGCCGGCCGTCACCAGGCCGCCGGGGGAGTTGATGTAGAAATTGATGTCCTTGTCCGGGTCTTCGGACTCCAGAAACAGGAGCTGGGCGATCAGGAGGTTGGCGACCTCGTCGTTCATCGCCGAGCCCAGGAAAATGATCCGGTCCTTCAGCAGCCGGGAATAGATGTCGTAGGCCCGCTCGCCGCGGCTGCTCTGCTCGATGACCATGGGTATCAGTGGCACTTACGTTCTCCTTTGCGAAAAAGGCGTTCCGCGAACGCCTGGAATTTAAGCCGGCCGCTCACGGCGCGGCCGGCGGCTCCACGTCCTGGATCACGCTGCTGTCCATGATGAGTTTGGACGCCTTTTTTTCCAGCAGGGCATGCTTGAAGTAGTCCATTTTTTCGGGGTTTTCCCGGTAGTAGCGCCGGATCTCCGCCACGGGCTGCTTGAAGCTTTCGGCCATGTTCTGCAGGGCCGTATCGACCTCTTCCTCGCCCACCGAGAGATGCTCCTGCTCGATGATCTTGCCGAGGAGCAGGTGCCGTTTGACCTGCTTGAGGGCCGTGTCGCGGTATTTTTCGACGATGATCTCGCGGCTCAGCCCCACGTCCTCCAGCGAGGTGTTGCGGTAGGAAAAAGACCGCTCCGCCTCCTCGACGATGCCCTCGAGCTCCATCTCCACCAGGGCCTCCGGCACCTCGAAATGAACGCGCTCCAGCAGCGCGCCGAAGGCCTGCTCGTTCAATTCCTGCTCAACGCGCTTGTTGTAGCCTTCGGTCAGGTTCGCTGTGATCTCCTGTTTGAGCGCATCAAGGGTCTCGTAACGGCCGACGCGCTTGGCCAGTTCGTCGTCGATTTCCGGCAGGATCTCCCGCCGGATTTCAGTCAGGGAAACCTTGAAGTTCAGGCTCCGGCCGGCCAGGGTCTTGTTTCCGTAATCGCCGGGGAAGGTCAGCGGGAACTCCTTGGTCGCCCCGGGGGTCATGCCGATCAGCTGCTCGTCGAACTCTTTCAGCACCCGGCCGTCGCCGAGCTTCAGACTGAAGTTCTCGGTCCGCGGGGTGTCCGCAAAGGGCTTGCCGTCTTTGAACCCCTCGAAATCGATCAACACGTGGTCCCCTGCGGCGGCGGGGCGCGTTTCGGGAATTTTCTCCAGCTTGGCCAGGTTTTTCTGCAGCATCTTGAGCTGCGTGTTCACCTCGGCGTCGTTCACGCGATATCGGTTGCGCTTGAGGTTCAGCCCCTTGAACTGCACATCCGCGATGGGGGGGGTCACCTCGACGGTGGCGGCGTAGGTGTAAGGCTGCTCGGATTTGAGCTCGGGCGGCTCCAGCTTGGGGCGGCCCACGACCCTGAGATCTTTTTCCTTGATGGCGTCGATGAACGAGTTCTGAATCAGACGGGAGGAGACGTCGGCTAGGATGTCTTTCTTGAACATTTTTTCCAGGACCGAGCGTGGGGTCTTCCCCGGCCGAAACCCTTTGATTTTGGCCGTCCGCTTGACCTCATCGAAAGCCTTGTCGATCTCCTTGGCGACTTCCTCTTTGGAAATTTCAACGTGCAACGTTTTTTTGACACTGCTGATATCTTCGACCGTAACCTGCATTATGCCTGTACCCTTCCTCCGAATATGATAGTGGTCCTGATCAATTCCCGCCATGGCGCAGCGGCGGGCCTGCTACGCTGGTGCGAGAGGGGAGACTTGAACTCCCATTCTGTCGCCAGAGCTGGATCCTAAATCCAGTGCGTCTACCAGTTCCGCCACTCTCGCGTACTGAAAGGTTCCCGCCCCCGAGACAACAGAAATTCCCCTGAGCCCCACCCGGGGCCCTAACAGCGGGCAAAAACTACATAAACACAATTTTTTCACGCTTTTGGTTCAGTATAAAGTCAATTACCAGCGATGTCAACAACGGCGGGCTTCCCGAGGGATCGGCTGCCGGGACGATGTGCCGCGTGCTTGCGCAAATGACCGAGCCGTGTTACAGATATCGCCTGATCGGGGCGTGGCGCAGCCTGGTAGCGCACCTGCTTTGGGAGCAGGGGGCCGTCAGTTCAAATCTGACCGCCCCGACCATAATAGAACCAGAATTCGGATGGTTGCCTTGTAAGCGGCGAAGGCCGCGAACCCCTTGACCGGATCGTCCATCGGCTCGTTCTTGAAATTTCATGGTCTAAGATTCATCTCGCCTTGAGAAGAGTCAAGGTGTCTGAACAAATAGTTCGAACCAGGCGCCGGCGGCAGACGGCTTGACTCTTGAGGGACGATAAGGGAGATCGGCCCCCATGGAGACGCCCGGCGACATCGCCGCCATCCACCGACGGTTCAGGACCGCCGGCACGGCGCTCATGCGGGCAAACCTCAACAACACCCACAGCGGCAACCTCTCCTGCCGGGACCCTCGCGACCCGGGTCGCTTTTATGTTACCGCCTCCGGCACCCAGTGCGGCAACCTATGCGCACGGGACGTGGTTCGGGTGCGCTTCGACGACATGAGCTGGGAGGGGTCTGCACGGCCGTCGTCGGAGGCGAACACGCACCGCCGCGTCCTCACCCTGCCCGACGTGAACGCCTGCGTGCACTGCCACTCGATCGCCGGCACCCTGGTGAGCTTCGAATCGCCCAGGGAGCCGGCCCCCCTTGCCGCGCGGGGACCCCGAACGACGGCGCCGGAGGAGCGTGTTTTTCAACCGGTGGACTATTGGGGTGCGGGGCTGCTCGGCCCCGTCACGACGGGAATCTACCAGCGCTCGGTCGGTTCGGTCGAAATGGAGGAGCGCATCCCCGGCTACCTGCGGCAGGCGCCCCTCACCATCGTCGCGGGCCACGGCCCGTTTGCCCGGGGCGCAAGCCTCGAGGAGTGCCTGCACCATCTGAGTGTCCTCGAAAACAGCGCGACAGTGGCCATTGCGCTGAGCCGGCGCGGGGTCGACACCCCGGCCCTTCAACGCGCCATCCGGGCCCACGGCTCCCACCCGGCCCTCCCCTTGCCGCCCCGCCGCCTGGGCGGCGGGGACCTGCTCCCGGATGCGGCGGCCGACGCGGCGACCCGCCCCGATTTCGCCTACTGGCTGTGCTACCATTTCAATCTCGGATTGGGCGCCTTCGGCACCGGCTCCATGAGCCGCAAGCGGTCCGCCGACGAGATGCTCTTCTGCCCGATGTCGGCCGCACCGGAGGGCGTTGAGGTCCCCCTTTACCGCATCCCGCTCCGCGCCGGGGGGCCCGAGGCGGCGGATGTGCGCCTGCACCGGCTCATCTACGCGCACACGCCGTTTACCGCCTGCATCCTGGCGTCGAGCCCTTTGGCGACCGCCGAGGGCATGGCGGCCCTGGCCGCGGCCGACGGGATAGGAAGGCTGACCGGCGCGCCGTGTCCAATCGCGCGGACTCCGGGCCGGCACCCGGTGGTCGTTCCGATCGATGCGGAGGCGCTCCACTGCAACGTCCGCCTGCCGGTGGCAGGCCTGGACGCACTCGCGCCCGGCCCGGCGGAAAGCCCGGTTCCGGGCCTGCTCCTTCTCGGAAACGGCTGCTGTCTCGTCGCCGGCGGGGGGGTGATCGCCGCCGGGGAGGAGCATCTCGACCAGGCGGCCTACCGGGTGTCCCTGGCCGAGCGCATCGCGCGTTTTCGCCATGAGGTGGGGCTGAACCATCGCATCCTCGGCGGACCGGCGGTTTCGGCGTTCGAATGAAGCGGATGCTTCACTGCAAGCGCTACGGCGCCGGCAAACCCGTTTTGATCCTGCACGGGCTCTTCGGTTGCTGGGACAACTGGCACCCGGTGGCAAAGGAACTCGGACGGCGCTTCTGCGTGCATGTCCCGGACCTGCGCAACCACGGGCGCTCCTTTCAGAGCGCACGCTTCGACTATGAGGTCATGGCCGGCGATGTGCAGCAGTTGATGGACGAATTCGCCCTCGACCGTGTTTCGCTCCTCGGCCACTCCATGGGCGGAAAGGTCGCCCTGCGGTGCGCGGCCCTCTTTCCCGAGCGGCTGGAGCGGCTGGTCGTCGTGGATATCACCCACCGGGCCTCCCGCCCGGTCTATGCCGAAGCGGTCGAGGCGCTGGCGCGCCTGGACCTGAAATCGATCACCCGCCTGAAAGACGCCGAGGAGAGACTCCGGCCGGCCATCCCGGACCCCGCCGTCCGTCTTTTCCTGCTGAAAAACCTGGATCACCTCCCGGACGGGAGCTACCGCTGGAAAGTCAACCTGGATGCCATCCGCCGCACCATCGACGTCATCTGCGGGCCGGTGGCGGTCCCCCGAACGCCCGTTCCCTCTCTTTTCATCCGCGGCGGCCGGTCCGATTACATCCGCGACGCGGACTGGGTTGAGCTCAAGCGGGCCTTGCCGCAGGCGGAGCTGGCGACCATCCCCCGCGCCGGCCACTGGGTGCACGTGGACGACCCGCCGGGCTTCCTGCGGGTCGTCCAGGAGTTCATGGCGCGCCCGTAGCGATATTCGACCCGGCCCGGCCGCAAACGCCCCCGGTTGCTTTACAAGCTTTTCGTTTGGTGGTAGCTAACCATCTTCGCAACGACCCGGGCGGCAAGGGGCCCAAGGGGGCCGCCGGTTTCCCGGGATTGCGGTGATCCGTCGTCTGAACCCGCTCGATGGCCCATGGTGGCGAGACAATACTCATGGTTCGACCCAGCGTCTTAGAAAAGCTCCAGGCGGTCCAGCCGCTGGCCGAGCTGTGGTGGGATTCCTCGCCGCTCGTGTACGACGCTTGGCGCCGGCGGATGATCGCAAAAGCCGACGACCCCCGGGAGATGACCGTCTGGCTGGACCGGCTCTTCTGCGACGCCAACCCGCCCGAGCAAAACCTCTTCCGCGGCGTCACCACCAACCCCCGGCTCACGCTCAACGCGATCAAGGACAACCCCGCCTACTGGTCGGGTTGGATCGACGATGTCATCCGTGCCGACCGGCGTGCCGATGCCGAGGCCATCTTCTGGAAGACCTACAAGGAGATCGCCCGCCGCGGCGCCGGGGCCTTTCTGCCGCAGTTCGAGGCCAGCCGGCGCAAATACGGGTTCTTCTCGGCCCAGGCCGACCCGCGCGCCCGGCACGATGCGGACCGGATGACCGCCCAGGGAATCGAGCTCCACGGATTGTCGCCCAACATCATGATCAAGATACCGGGCACCGCCGAAGGCTACGAGGCCATCCGCCGCCTGACGGCCCGCGGGGTGCCGACGAACAACACCGTCTCGCTCGTCATCTCCCAGGTCGTGGCCTGCATGGAGGCCGTTTCGCTGGGGTTGCGGGAGGCCCGGGCCGCCGGGGTCGACCTCTCCGGCTGGCGCTCGGTCATCACGGTGATGAGTTCGCGCTTCGGCACCCTCGGGGCCCTGCAGCCGGAGGCGGAGGAGATCGGCCTGGACCTGAGCGAAAGCGACGTGCGCTGGGCGGAGATCGCGCTGATGAAGCGGGCCTGCCGGCTGATCGAGGAAAACCCGGCCTATCCCGGCAAGATGCTGCTGAGCTCGATGCGCGTCAGCCCCGTCGTGGACGGCTACACCCATGTCTGGCACCTCGAGAAGATCGCCGGCGCGGACATCGTCTACACCCTGCCGCCCTCGTTCCTGGAATCCCTGCTGTTCCAGGCGCCGGACTTGGAGTTCACGAACCAGTGGGCCGAGCCGGTGCCGCCTCCGGTCCTGGAGAAGCTCCTGCGGATCCCTTACTTCGAGCGGGGATACCGGGAGGACGGCTATTCCAGCGGTGAGTTCACCTCCCACCCGGCCCTTCAGACCACCGCCAAGGAGTTCAGCCTGGCCGCCCGCCACATGGTGGAGTTCATCGCCGAGCGCCTTCGTCTTTTTTCTTGACTTAACCATCAACATCATCAATTTGTATGAGTTCGTCGGGTCGGGGACCCGACCGATTTGCGATTTTCGAGGCGGCTTTCAGGCAACGATGACCTCGCGGCCGGATGCCGCCCCCGCAAGAAAAGCCCAACTTCACAGAGATCCTTCATGAAAAAAACGACAGACAGGGGCGACGGCGGCGCCGGGCAGGTCCCCGAGTCCATCCTGCTCGGCATGTACCGCAACATCTATGCGACGCGGCAGTTCGAGCTGGCGTGCGTCGAGTACTACCGCCAGGGGCTGATCCGCGGCTACCTGCACCCGTACATCGGCGAGGAGGCCGTCGCGGCCGGCGCCTGCGCCGCCCTCCGGCCCGATGACTACATCGGCAGCACGCACCGCGGGCACGGCCACTGCATCTGCAAAGGCGCCGACCTGCGGCTGATGATGGCCGAGATCATGGGCAAGGCCACCGGCTACTGCCGGGGGCGCGGCGGTTCGATGCACATCTCCAGCACGGCGCTCAACCACTTGGGGGCGAACGGCATCGTCGGCGGCGGCATCCCCATCGCCACCGGGGCGGGCATGGGCATCAAGGTCAAGGGCACGGACCAGGTGGTGGCGGCCTTCTTCAGCGATGGGGCTTCCAACAACGGCGTGTTCGCCGAATCGCTGAACCTGGCCGGCATTTACCGGCTCCCGGTCGTCTATCTGCTGGAGAACAACCACTACGCCGTCTCGACCCCCATCGAGTGCGCCACGGGCTGCTGCGACCTGGCCGGCCGGGGCCCGGCCTACGGCGTTCCCGGGGTTTGCGTGGACGGCAACGATGCGCCGGCCGTGTACCACGAAACGCTCAAGGCCGTGGAGCGCGCGCGCCGGGGCGAAGGCCCCACCCTGATCGAAGCCCGGACCTACCGCCACGGCGGGCACCACGTGAACGACCCCGGCCTCTACATGGACCCGGACACCCTGGCCCGGTGGAAGGCGCGCGACCCGCTGATCCTCATGCGCCGGGCCATCGCCGACGAGGGCCGGGTCGCCGCCGCCGAGGCCCAGGTGGACGCCGAGCTGAAAGCGGCGGTGGAGTTCGCCCGCAGCAGCCCCGATCCGCCGGTGGAGGAATTCCTCTCCACCCTTGAGGAGTGAGGACAAACGAAATGGCTGAAATGATGTACCGCGAGGCCCTGCGCCGGGCGCTGGACGAGGAGATGCAGCGCGACCCCCTGGTGTTCCTCATGGGCGAGACGATCGCCGAGCGCGGCGGCTCCTACAAGGTGACGGAGGGCCTTCTGAAAAAATACGGCCCCCGGCGGGTGATCGACACCCCCATCGCCGAAGCCTCCTTCACCGGCATGGCGGTCGGGGCGGCCCTCATCGGCTGCCGCCCGGTGGTCGAGATCCTCTTCGTCGACTTTGCCATGCTGGCCATGGACCAGATCGTCAACCAGGCGGCCAAGCAGGAGTTCATATCCGGCGGCCAGAGCCGCGTGCCCATGGTGCTGAGAACCCAGGGGGGCGCCGGCAACGGCTTGGCCGCCCAGCACTCCCAGAGCCTCGAGGCCCTTTTTTACCACATCCCCGGCCTGAAAGTGGTGATGCCCTCCACCCCGCGCGACGCCTGCGGGCTGCTCAAGGCCGCCATCCGGGACGACCAGCCGGTCATCTTCATCGAGCACAAGCTGCTCTACATGACCCGGGGCCCGGTCCCCGAGGAGGAATATGTCATCCCGCTGGGCCGGGCCGAGGTCAAGAAAAGCGGGACGGACGTCAGCCTGATCACCTATTCCCACATGACCCTCAAATGCCTCGAGGCGGCCGAGGCGCTGGAGGCGGACGGCATCAGCGTGGAGGTGGTCGACCTGCGGACGCTCGCCCCGCTGGACAAAGAGACGATTCTCGCGTCCGCCCGCAAGACCGGCCGCGCGATCGTCGTGCACGAGGCGGTCAAGCGCGGCGGGGTGGGCGGGGACATCGCGGCCATGCTCATGGAAGAGGCCTACGACGACCTGGACGGTCCGGTGCTGCGCATCGCCGGCCGCAACACGCCCATCCCGTACAACCTGAACATCGAAAAAGCCTGCGTCCCGTCGGTGGAGGACATCGTCGCGGGCGTTCTGCGCATGGTGTAGCGGCTGATGATAAATACCCATCTGCGGCGTTACGCTCACCCCTCGTCATTGCGGCGTACTGTGCGTACGCCTCATTCCTCGGGATTTCGCGTGCCTTGCATCTGGGCATTTCTGATCAGCCGCTCGGCTCCAGTGAATGTAGCAGCACCAATCTATTTCTGTGAGGACGTTGGATAAGGATGGCGGTTAAAATCATCATGCCCCAGGGCGGGCAGGACATCACCGAGGGTTACGTCGTCCGCTGGTTCAAGAAGGAGGGCGATCCGATCCGGCGCGGGGACGTCATCTGCGAGGTGGAGACCGAGAAGGCCGTTTTCGAGGTGGAAAGCCCCAGCGACGGCGTGCTGCTCAAGATCGTCGCGGCCGCGGGGACGAAAGTGCCGATCTTCGCCGTGATCGGCGTCGTCGGGGAGGCGGGCGAGCCGCTCGACCTCGACCGGTTGCTGTCCGAGCCGGCGGCGGCGGAAAAACCCCTGGACCTCTCCGCCATCCGCAGCCGGCTGCCGGGTGCGGGCGGTGAGGCAGGCGACCGGCCCAAGATCACGGGGCGGGCCAGGAAACTGGCCTCTGAAAAGAGGGTCGACCTGTCCGGGGTCGCGGGCAGCGGCCCCCAGGGCCGGATCACTGAAAAGGACGTGCTGCTCCACGTGGAGAAGCGCAAGCTGTCCGTGCAGGCGCTGCGCGGCCAGGCCAAGCCCCTGTCCCGCATGCGGCAAGCCATCGCGCGCCGCATGGTGCAGAGCAAGCAGACCATCCCGCACTTCTACGTCACGGTGTCGGCGGACGTCACCGCGGCCCTCGCGCTGCGGGACCGCGTCAACCGCGAGGAGGGCGCCGCCGTTTCCATCACCGACCTGATCGTGAAGGCCGCGGCCCTGGCCCTGCGCGAGACCCCCGCCGTGAACTGCCGGCTGCTGGAGGACAGGATCGTTTACCTGGAGGACGTCAACGTGGGCATCGCGGTCAACCTGGACGAGGGGGTGCTGGTCCCGATGGTCGCCCGCGCGGACCGGCTGGCCCTGGCCGAGATCGCCCGCAGGTCCCGGGAGCTTGCGGCCAGCGCGCGCCAGGGCAAACTCACCGCGACGGAACCTGCGTGCTTCACGGTGAGCAACCTGGGCATGCTGGGGATCGAGGCCTTCACCGCCATCATCAACCCGCCCGAAACGGGCATCCTGGCGGTCGGCGGCGTGCAGAAGCGGCCGGTGGTGCGGAACGATGCCGAGATTGGCATCCGCGACATGCTGACGATGACCTTGTCCGTAGACCACCGCGCGGTGGACGGCGTCCTGGCGGCCACGTTCATCGCCCGGATCAAGCAGCACCTGGAAAACCCGGAGGCGTTGACGGCCTGAGGCGCGGGGACGCTACCTTGAAGCCGCACCGGCCCTGCGGGTGCAGCGAAACATGGCGGGGGCGGCGCACAGAATGAGGAGGTCCCCCAGCGGCCCCCCGCAGACCTGCACCACCAGCGACAGGACCACCGAAAAGAGGAAGACCTCGGAGTCGACCAGATAGGCATGGATGCTCTGGGGCACCCCGATCAGCAGCAGCAGGTCGGCGGCCGCCAGCACGGTCAACCCCCAGGCCGCCCAGCGCTCGCGCCGCCACAGCCCGACCCCGCACGCCAGCAGCGGTGCCGCCCCCAGGAGATACTTCCAGCCGACCAGCCTCAGGACCGCATCGGGCACCGCCGGCTCGTAGGCGAGCCAGAGGACGGCTTTGAAGATGGCCAGCCAGCCGACCGCCCACAGCTGCCACGGGAAATCGGTGTGCATCCGCTCAGCGGGAAAAATTTGAATCGCCATATTCTTTGCTCCACGCTCGCAATCTTAATAAACCGACAATTGAACCGGTGCAACTGCAGCCGTTGTCAGGCGGTTCGGGGTGCCCGCCGCAGCGCGCCGAAACCACCCGTTCAACGACCCTGCGTACGGCAGCCGCCCCGCTGCATACTACCTCAAACAGCCCCAGAGGAACCGCTTCCAAGGAGCCGCCGGCCGTCGCTGCCTGCCGTCGGTTCCACGAGACGGCTGGGGGGCGTGGCAGCGTCGCCTGAAACATCGGTTGCGGCGCGCTGCGGCGGGCACCCCGATCCGCCTCTGCGTGAAAGGAGGATATTCGACATGTTTACTTGCCGGAGAGATAACAGCCCCCGTTCCTTATGCGATTTCCCGCAGCGTGTCAAACCCATCCCGCATTTCTCAAACACTGGTTGAAGCGGTTTCAAACCCCTGAATCACGCCCGGGGGCAAGGCGCCCCGGGGGTTGAAAGCGGAGCGTACACGCCGGTACATGAGCATTTCAAGCCCCGGGGCAACACCGCCATCGGGTGCGAGGCAGGGGGTTCAAACCGCTTCAGCGGAGGAGGTTGATAATCGAGATCACAATCAGCACGCTGGATATGGAGCCGACCAGCAGGCCGAAAAGAATGGGATAGCGAAAGAAAAGGGTGTCGAGGCTGTAGATGGGCCGCTGGTACTTTTCGATCCACGAGCGGGTTTCATAGCGGACGTTCATCTTCTGCTCCAGGGAGCGCATGCGGCGAGGTGCGATGATCAGGCCGAGGCCGGTCAGCAGGCCGAAGAGGCAGCCGATCTTGCCGATCCAGTCGACGGTTTGAAAGATGATCTCGCCGTAGAACACATGGTTGTGGGACCCGAAAAAAACCTGCGCAAACTTCGCGGCGTCGAACCGGCACAGGAAAAAAAAGAGCGCGAAGACGGAACCGGCGACGAGTCCGCTTCCCATTAGAATCGGGTGGCCGTAAATCGCCTTCTCCGTCCGGATGTCCCGGTCGAGGAGGCCCAGTTTCTTGTCGACATCCACACTGCGGTTCAGAACGCCGCTCACGCTTTGGGCGACCCGGGGCGCGAACAGCAGCAGAAGTGCGAGCGTCATGCCCAGCATCCCGAAGAGCAAGGTCATGATTTCAATGGCTTGCAGCCCGATTTCCCACAACAGGTTCATGTCGAAGCCGATCGATTCAGATCAATTGTCGCGTCAATGAGTTGAATGGTATCACACCCGCGGCGGCAGTTCAATTGCGCGGCGCCCTTGAGCGGACCGGCCGCCGGGTTTGCCGAGCAAGGCGGCCAGCTCCTGCATCTCCCCGTCGGCAATGGCGGCAAGCTTTTTTTTCACCACCCGCGAATAATACTCCCGCTCGGTCTTGGTCAGGTGCTGGCCCCGGAGTTTCTTGAACACCAGTTCCTTCTGCTTCTCGGAAAAAAGCAGATCGAGCCGTGTCGGCAGGTGGTCCGACCAGACACGCCGATCGCCGGCGGCCGACGGCTTTTTCGGCGCCTTGGGCGGCGGGTCGACGGCGGCCGCGAACTGCGTCAAGGCCGCGCGCAGGTCGGCCACGGCGACGCGAGGGCCGCCGGTCAACTGGACCTCGCCGGCCGAGGAGAGGCCCGCATGCCTGGACTTTAGGCTCTCAGCGATCTGTGGAAGGTTGCGTGGAGCGGGAATCCCGGAGCGCTGGAAGAGCTCGGCGCTGATATACAGCAGCTTTTCAAGGTTTTGGCGCTTGGGGCTGGACTCCCAGTAGCGCCCCAACAGGTTCTGGCTTCTCAGCTCGATTTCACGGCGGGCGCACAGGGCCAGGACTGCCGAAAAACGCGCCACCAGGGCCGGGTCCTGCGCCCCGGCCAGGGCATCCAGGATGATCATGACCTGGGTTTCCGACACCTGCCGCTGGCCGGAGGGTTCCAGGATCGAATTCAGGATCGCGACCGCATCCCTGGAAGAATCTTTGGCGGCAGCGCTCTTGGCAACACCCTCGTCATCCACGCCGGTCACCACCTCTCAGACCCTCCGTCCGAACCCTGTCCGGATAGCGGGAATTGCCCGCATTGTTTTGTTATTTTATTACAAACCGCTTGAACCGGCAATAAAAATTTGTACAAATGAATACAAAATATGACGCGCTTTGTACGCGCATACCCGGGAATTTGGGACGGAATTGCCGACAGGGGTGTCTGATGATTGCGGGAGATGGTTCAAGCGGCGGTTTCAGGTGCGCCGGTAAACCCGCTGCCGGGCATTCGCCGCCTTGACGAGAGTTTCCACGTGCACGTCGATGTAGTCGAACACCCGGGCTTTCCCCTTGCCGGGCGCCGGGCGCAGGATCCGCCCGAGATACTGCAGCACCCGCCCGCTGAAGCGGACCGGCGTGGCCATGAACAGGGTGGACAAATTCGGGCAGTCGAAGCCCTCGCCGATCAACTGGCCGGTGGCGATCACGACCCGGGCGCGGCCGGCATTCAGCCGCTCCACCACGGCCCGGCGTTCCTCGGTCGGCAGGTCGCCGGTCAGCAGTTCGGACTCGACCTTGTACCGCAGCCGCAGCAGCGTCTGCAGGTTCTCGCAGTGCGCCTTGCGGTCCGACAGCACCAGACAGATGCCGGGGCTCTCGCCGGCCTCCTGCGCCACATCCCCGGCGATCAGCAGGTTGCGCTCGGTGTCCGCCGTGAGTTCGGAGAGCATCTTGCTGTATTCGACCACCGGGTCGTGGTAGGGCCTGAACCCGGTTTCACGCTCGATCACCTCCGCCGCCAGCACCACCCCGGTCGCCACCAGGTGCGAGGTGTCGACCTGGTGGTGCACGTCCCCCAGGTACCAGAAGATCAGCCGCGAAAGGTTGTCCCGACGCCAGGGGGTGGCGGACAGGCCGAGCATGTACTTGGCGTCGAAGCCGGTGACCGCCTCGGTGAAGGTGCGGCTCGGGCAGCGGTGGCACTCGTCGACCACGAGAAACCCGGTCCGCTCGGAGACCTCCTCCGCGCACTTGTAGAGGGACTGGACCAGGGCCACGCTGACCGCATCCCCGACCCGGGCCCGCCCGCCGGCGATGAGCCCGCACTGCGCGGCGGGAATGCCGAGAAAGGTCTCGATCCGCTGCACCCACTGCGCGGCCAGCTCCTTGGTGTGAACGACGATCACGGCGGGCTGGCGGCGGCGGGCGATCATGCAAAGGGCCATGACGGTTTTGCCGGACCCCGTGGGGGAGCTCAGCGTCCCGAAGTCCCGCGCCATCATCCGGTCCAGGGCGGTTTCCTGAAAAGGGCGCAGCCGACCGTGAAAGGTGAAGTCCACCGGCGGCAGGCTGCGGCGCCGGTCCTCGATGCGGTGATCGACGCCCATCCGGCGGCACAGCAGGATCAGCTGCCGCAGATAGCCGCGCGGGATCCACAGCCCGTCGGGGCCCACCTTGTCGTAGAACTTCAGCACGCGCGGGGTCCCCCGGTTCCAGCGCCCCATGCGCTCGTTTTCGAGCCACTTGGGGTTCGGGAACTCGAGCGTCTCCATCAGCGTCTGCTTGAGCTCGGCCGGCACCCCCTTTAGCTGCAGGGTGTTGGCGATGCGGATGGTCAGCGTCCCCATGATCGCGTCAGGGGTTTTCGTCGATCAGGGATTTGGCCAGCTCGATGTCATAGGCCCGGCGCGGGTCGAAGTTCTTCCCGGTGTACATCTCGGTCGCTTTCAGGATCGCGCCGTAAGGCACCCAGTCGTGCTGTTCCCAGAGCTGGGGGTCGTCGGCATTCCACATCCGGAACCAGATCGACCCCGCTTCCGCCTTCACGTACATGCGCACGCGATGGTTGTCGGGCGAGGGGTAATAGTACAGGCCGCGTTCGTCTTTCATGATTAAAAAACCGTTTCAAGTTGGAAGCGTTACGTTTTAAGCTGCAAGCATCCATAAAATCCGCTTGGCCCGCCTCGATCGCTTAACACGTAACACGCAAAACTTAAAACTTTCTTTGTTAAAGCCTATTCGCATCGAGGAAACGTACGATGGCCGCATTCACCTCCGAAGGCTTTTCAATCGGCACGAAATGCCCGGCGTCGCGGATGTGGGCCCGGGTGCTGTCCGGGATGTGCTGCTCCAGGAACTCGGCGTATTTCGGCGGCGTGAGCGCGTCGTCCTCGGCCGAGATGACCAGGACCGGCACCCGGATGGCGCCCAGCCGCTGCATCACGTCGAAATCGTCGCAGGCCTTGAAGTCCCCGTGGGCCACCCGGGGGTCGGCCTTGAGCGAATCCTCCAGAAAGGGCTGTTTCACGGCGGCCGGCGTCTTTTCGGAGAAGCCCAGACGGTCGATCATGTCCGCATAGCCGCGCATGTCGGCGGCGATCTGGTCTAAAAGCGCCGGCAGGACTCTCAGCCGCGCCCCCGAACTGACGATGATGCCGGCCTGAAACCGGGCCGCCGCAGGGTCAAGCAGCAGCTGCTGGGTGATGGCGCCCCCCATGCTCAAGCCGCAGGGGATCGGCCGCGGCGCTTCGATCGCCGTGATGAAATCGACCAGGACGGCGGCATAGTCCTGCACCGCCTGCCGCGCGCGGCCGCCGCTGCGGCCGTGGCCGGGCAGGTCGAGGGCGACGGTGTTGGCCCGCTCCTTGAGGCCTTCCACCTGGGCATTCCACAGCAGGGAAGACTCCCCCGCACCGTGGATGAAGACGAGGGTCGACCGCCCCGGGTCGAGCGGCCAGCGCCCGCAGGTGAAAGCGACATTCCGGCTGGTGCGTCTTTCCATGCAGCCCCTCCCGGCTTCCATTGAAATTCACCCAACAGAATCCGGCCCCCGTCTTAATAGAAAACAGGCCCCTGTCTGTCAAACCCTTTCATTTAAACCACCAGCGAGGTGATGAACTCCAGCAGCTGGTTCAGGTTCTGGCAGGGCCGGACTTCGTCGCAGACGGCTTCGAACACCCGCATTTCGCTGTCGCCGCTGTACCAGAACTGCCGGGCCTCCGGGTTG
>Ga0316630_10000184_pt1 | contig 16483 bp, 9 predicted proteins | sample OWC_May_M1_C1_D6_FD_207658 | JGI IMG/M metagenome (GOLD analysis project Ga0316630, IMG submission 207658) | Wetland soil microbial communities from Old Woman Creek delta, Ohio, United States - OWC_May_M1_C1_D6_A | ecosystem: Environmental > Terrestrial > Soil > Wetlands | place: USA: Ohio...
CCCTCGGGCGGACCATTCGGAACGTGACGTCGGAGCTGGAGCCGTTCCGATGCGCGATGCCCTCGATGCCCTGCCAGGGGCTGAGCTTCGAGCGGCCCAACCGGATCTGGTTCGTCCACGACGGAGCCTCGAACCCGAGGTACCCGGACCTCCCTGGGTCCTTCCTACCGTTCGACGGGTCGATCCTCGACAGGGCTAAGAAGTCGGCGATCGGGTTCCGGATGACGGAGAGGGAGTTCGTCGAGTCGATGAAGGAGGAGTTCATCGAGAGGAAGCGTGTCGAGAAGGAGAGGGCGAGGAAAGCCCTGGAGGCGGATCTGCAGGACCGGGAGAAGGACTTCCAGGGCTACGCACAGAAGCAGTGGGAGAGGATCTCGGAGGTCGAGGCCTCGGAGTTCCAGAGGTCGGTCGGGCGGAGAGGCCGCTCGAAGAAGCCGATGGTCGTGGTGCCGTGAGAGGGCTGGGGACTACCCTCCGCCCGAGGAGAACGAGATGAGTCAGGCTGGTGCGTACATTCCGTCGATCGGGTTCAGCCCGAACAAGTTCACGCTGCACAACGCCTCGCCGGAGCCGCTGACGTTCCGGTGGGCGGGGCTGCAGTTCACTCTGCCGGCGGTCGACGAGGTCGGGAAGAGCCCGGCCCTCGACGCGGACGGGCAGCCGATCCCGGGGTCGCTGGTCCTGCAGGACGGCTACTCGGTGGACCGGGACGGGAACCTCCCGGCCCCGGGGAGCCCTCCGAACTGGAGCGCCTTCGACGCGATCCGGAACGTGCTCGGGGTGGACCCGAACACGAAGCAGGCGACCGGGGTCATGGCCAAGGCGGGGGTGAGCTTCCTGCCCAACACGCCGTCCAAGGACCTGATCGAGAAGGTGCGGGAGGACGGGAAGCGGCGGTACGCGGAGAGCCAGGTCGATTGGGCCCAGTACACCGTCTCCGCCTACGAGTCCAGGGTGGCGGCGGCCCGAGCGGTGGGGCAGACGGCGGCCCCGCCCGACCAGGACTACGCCAAGGCGATCCAGATCCTGAAGAGGCACCAGGCCAGGCTGGCTCAGGACAACAAGATCGAGGAGATCCCCGGTGACGAGGAGATCCGGCTCAAGGCCTTCATCGAGGCGGAGGCCATGGAGATGGCCAAGGAAGCGGCTGCAGGGAAGGACGTGGACAAGGCCGCGCTGGCCGAGAAGCTGATGCAGGACCCCAAGGTGAGGGCCTACCTGGGCCGGAAGTACAGCATCCGGCAGCGGGGCTACGTGGGCGTCCCGGAGGTTCCGGAAGGAGACTGACATGTACACGGACGTCGACACCATCGTCAACGACATCAAGACGATCTACGACAACACGGAGTCGGCGTCCCTCCAGAACACCACCGCCCGAGACGCACGCATTCTCCACTATCTGCAGCGCTCGGTGGAAGACGTGTGGTTCCATCGGGCCTGGCCTTTTGCCATGGCCTCCGCTTCCATAACCATGGTGGCGGGGGCGAAAGCTCTGCCTGCTGACTTTGCTCGGGTTAGCATCGAGGGGGGTCTCTTCGACTCGAACGGTATCTCCTGGGTCGAGATCTCCTACCAGGACATGGCCTATCTCAGGGGGCGCAGGCTGAGACAGCAGGGCAAGCTATACACGGTGGGCTCGACGCTGCAGGTCGTCGACGTTGGGAGCACCGCTACCTTCACCTTCGTCTACCAGACGCAGGCTCCGATCCAGGTTGCGGCCGGAGACACCGGGTTACCCCAGACCTTCGGGCAGGTGCTGCTCCTGGGGGCTGTGGCGAAGCTGAAAGAGGAGGAAGGGGACACCAGGCCTATCTGGCGGGCGGACTACCAGCAAGCGCTCGCCAAGATGGGCACGCTGTACGTGAAGGCTTCACGGCCTCAGCAGATGCCGCAGACCGTGGGAGGGATGTGGTAATGGGCTTCGGAACTTTCAGGCCGGGCGCGAGCATCCAGGCTCAGGCCCTGGGTGGGGCCTTGACGGGTAGGGCAGGAGGCCGAGGTCTCGGGGGCGGGGGGACGGGCGGTCAGAAGACCCCGAGGCTCAACCTCATCGACGAGCTTCTCCTGGGCGGTGCCGGGCTCCAGCCCACCGACAACTTCACCTACCAGCGTGGAAACGACACGTTCAACTTCGGGGGCGGGGGAAACATGACGGCGACCCGACTGCCTCAGACCCCGACGACTCCTGGGCCGATGGTTCCTGGCCCGACGAACGCGCAGCTCCCGAAGGTCCCGGGGCGCAGGCCGACCGGGTCGGGAGGAGTGAGCAGGCCGAGGTTCTAAGTGCCCAACCACCCCTTGAAGCCGGGCGGGCGGTTCTTCCGATTCCGGAACGGAGTCGGCGGCTTCTATTGGAAGGGGATGGCGACGAGACGGGACCTGGGAGCACAGGAGCCGGATCAGCCGAGGCTTGTTCTCAACGGCCGCTACTTCGGGGGCCACATCGTGGCGAGGCCTCCTCTTGGAGCAGACGTGGCCAGCGTCCCACTTCGGGACCTGTTGGGGCGGACGGCAGCCTGGATCCCGATGTTCACGACCGAGCACCACTCCTACGCAGGTGTTCGGATCTGGTGGGGGGCGGAGACGACGAAGGCGGCGACCGGCGCATTCGGTGGGGGGAAGATCGGGTTCATCGACACCGATTGGGACAACGAGTACGCCGACATCGCCAACTACTACCACGCCTTCGACTTCACCCCACCCATCGAGCGGTTCGCCAACTTCATCTACGTCGGCGACTACGAAGCGCTGCGCCGTGTCTACCGAATCGACCCAATGGTGGGAGGGACAGGCCCGGAGTACGTGGAGGTCGTTCCCGCCGACGAGGTCGTCGTCTCTTTCCCTGGGTTCCGAGCCTCGGCGATCCTGGCCCACGAGGGGCGGCTCTTCTACGTCCTGACCGACCCGGCCGGAGTCGCAAACGGAGCCATCTACTCGTGGGACGGTTTCCAGTCCACCCTGGAGTACAACCTCACGGTGTCGGGAAACCAGGGAGTGGCGATGGCTTCCTTCCTGGACCGGCTCGTGGTGACCGTGCGGGGCCTGGGCTCGATCATCCACAAGAACGCGGCGGGGACCTGGGCAACGGCCACGGTTGGGGGCTTCGACTCTAGCCCCTTCCTGAACTCGATGGCGGCGGTGAAGGACAAGCTGTACATCGCCAGCGGGAGTGACAAGATCTACTCGTGGACGGGCTCGACCCTGGCCCTGGCTCGCACCGTCGTCGGGACCGGGACCGAGGAGGTCAACTGCCTGGCTGCCTTCAATGGCCGGCTCTACTACGCCTGGGGAGACTACACGGGAGCTGGTGGGGCCTATGGCTACAGAGTCCCTCACCTAGGGGTGTTCGACCCGGACACGGTGGATGCCTCCTACATCTGGCACGATACCTACAAGTCGTGGGCCAGTACCCACTGGGGAGCCCCGCTCGCCATCTGCTCGTATCGGCAGAGGCTTATGCTGTCGATCGGGGTGGAGACTACAGACGGAGGTAGTTACACTCTACATAGCAACATCTACACTCACGCAGTAGAGAACAACCCCTATTCCACCTGGTACGCAATAAATAGCGTAGCTCCCAGTGGACCAGTGTACGTAGTCCTTGGAAATCCCATGATCACGAAGAACATGAAGGTGATGTGATGTACGTGATCGGGGTGGGGACGGGAGATGCTACCTGTCGAGGGTCGAAGAGTGGTGCCCTCTTCATGTTCACCGACAGGTCGAGTGGGCAGTGGATTCAGAACTACAACGTAGGTACGGGAAGTGGGCGATTCCGGACTCCTCTTCCTTACGGGATCTCGGTGGTGAACCGACCCACGAGCACTGCTACTTACGGGGGAAGGACCTACATCTGCGGGTGGACCACCTACAACCTGGTCCTCGACGAGCACCACCGGCTGTGGAAGCAGGGGATGCGGGGACCCGAAGTCCCCCCGACGGTCAGCGGCGCGTCGGGGACCGGGGCCATCGCCTTTACCTCCTGGTTCGACGAGCTAACCGGGGAGCGCAGCCCTCTCAGCGAGGGAACGGTGATCTCCACGGCGGTTCCGCGCACCTGGACGCTGCCGGCTCGGCCCCCCGACGACGTGTTCGTCTCGGACGGCCTGGTTTCGGGGAGCCCGGTGGCCCCACAGGACAACGCCGCCAGGACCCTGTACCTGAGGCCCGGGGACAGAGTGGCCTTCCCCGATCTGGCCGCTTCCATCTCCTACAACCTGGTCCACGAGACCTGGGAGGATGGGGTCTTCACGACCGACCAGACCGGAGTCGTCCCTGGGGCAGTGACGAAGATGAAGATGCTGCCCTTCTGCCGGGCCACGCACTGCGAGACCTGGCTGAGTGTTGCGGGTGGTCTTCCCCGTCTCGTCATGCGGGTCCCGATCGGGATGACGAGCCTGGTGGAGTCGATCGCCACGGCCGACCTGGGGGAGTCGTTCATCGGGTCGTTCGAGCGGTTCCCCCGGTGCTCCATGAACGTGGTCTGGAACGACCGGCAGATCATGGCCGGGGACCCCGACAACCCGGACACCGTCTACATGTCGGACCTCTTCTACCCGGAGCGGTACGCAGGCCTCAACTTCCGTACCCGGGACGGAGCCCCGGTCACGGGGATCCTGGCGCTGCGGGACTACTGCCTGATCTTCAGCCGAGACAAGACCTACATGCTCCAGGGCTACACTCAGGATGACTTCTCGTTCTCGATGGTGGAGCAGAGCCTGGGATCGATCGGGCACAACTGCAACGCCGTAGTCCATGGATCTGGGTACGTCTGGACGGAGAAGGGCCCCTACATGTACAACGGGAGCTGGCACCCGCTCAGCCCCGACAACCTCTTCGCTCCTCCGATTCCTTCCCAGTCGACCGCGATCAATCGGAGCCGGGCTGTCGTCGACCCCGACTCCAACACCTTCATCCTGGTCCCGGACGGGGTGCAGCTCAAGGACCGCTACCTGGGGACCTACCCCTCGGCTACCCACTTGCTGGTCTTCGACTACACGACAGTGCAGCCCGAGACGGGGGGCAGCTTCTCAACGGCTCGTTTCTCCTTGGACACTCAGGATGTGGACGTCACGAACTCGGATGGCCTGGTCTACGGGCAGTACCTGTACCACTATCTGAGCGACAAGTGGGGTCTCGGGAATCTGTACTCCATGTCCTACTCGCAAGCAAGAGCCGTAGAACTTGGGCTCTCCGAACAGTCCTTCTTCATCTTCCAGCACAACAGGATGAATGACCATAGGATCGTAGAGATCAACGACTCGGCTGTTATCTCTACGTTCGTAACACATCCGAACTTCGAGGTGTGGCTGGGCCACTACTACTTCGACGATCCAGGCGGCTCTGTAATGGAGGGAAAGACCTTCAAGAGGCTGTGGATGGACGCCAGGACTTACCTCACTGGGGCCACCTTGACTCTGTATCCGGGAGATGACGACGCCCTGGAGATGCAGGCCGGGACAGTACAACTCACTACTCCTGGGATCTTCCTTCCCTCGGGGATCTCGTTCAACATCCCGGAGCACCTGATCGGGATTGGGGCCGACGGGGAGGGAGCGGTCGGGCCTGTGCTGAAGTTCACGCTGGACAGGGTGAGCGGGAGAGGACTCTCGCTCGTCTTCAAGGCCCCGGGACTCGGGGCGGGAGCCAGCTTCCGGGGCTTCGGTGGGGCGTTCATCGAGGGGCCGGCGACCCGTTATGGGTTCCCGACGACGGAGTGACAGGCTCCGTATAATGGAGCGGGAGTAAGCGATGGCATCGAGCATTCCGGTGGGAGCCGGGACAGCCTCTCGGGGAGGCAGTAGCTGGACGATGGGCCCGGGGGGCCGCCCCAGGGATCAGCGTGCCGGAGCCAGCGGGATCGGCTTCAAGGGGAGCGGTCGGATGCCGGCCTCCACGCTCTACCCTGGGGCCCCGACGGCTGGCGGCAGCTACGGGGGTGCGCCCAGTGGCGGGGGCAGCTACACCCAGGACGTCCAGGCGAATCCGTACCTGGACAAGGCCTTCTCCTATTTCGGGGACCTGTGGAACAGGTCGAAGGACCTGTACGGGCAGGCTCTCGACCCAACGCCTGCAGTCCAGCAGTTCCAGGACACCAGGGCCCAGGGCCTGAAGGACGTGCAGGCGATGTCTGGGCAGCGGGGTTTCGGCCCTGGGACCGGGATGCTGGCCTCGCAGCTCGGCGACTACGCCACCCAGTCGCTCCGAGGAGAGCAGGGGCTGGCGGCCGACTGGCGGAACAAGGGGCTGCAGTTCCAGCAGGGGCTCCTCGGGCAGATGACCGGGATCCTCGGCGGCATGGGGGGCGTGGGCCAGAACATCGCCGGGAACCAGCTCGGGCTCGGGCAGCTCGGGGTGGAGCAGGCGAAGTTGGGGGCCGACACCTGGTACAAGCAACAGGAGCTGGAGCTGAGAAAGCAGCAGATCGCCGCCGACATGCAGGCCAAGGCGCTGGCGGCAACGGCCGGGTCGCTCTGAGGAGGAGATGATGGGCTCTCTGGGATCCTTCACGGCGGCCTACGGGCCTCCCAACAACCTGATGACCAACTCCACGATGAACCTGCCCGACGTGACGGGTGGGGACCTTGGCCCGAGCTGGAACGAGCTGCTCAACCTGAGGGCTCGGGCGCGGGCCCGGGACCAGGTCGCGGCGCTTGGCCAGGCCCCTCGCCCTGCTCCGTACCAGATGAGCCAGGAGCAGCGGTTCTGGACGAACAAGAAGGACTTCGACGCGGTCCAGTCCCGAGATCCCTGGACCGGTAGGGCTCACGGACAGGCAGTCGGGCTGGAGTACTTCAACATGCCGGCCGCCTCTGCCCTCACCTTCGGCAAGGACATCTTCCCCAACGGTTTCGAGACCCAGGCTCAGCTCCTGGGTGCGGCCGGCGGAGTCAACCCGGGCGCACAGGCCAAGTTCGGAGAGAACAAGGCCTGGGGCCAGGGCTACTAGGAGGCCTAGATGCCTGTCTACCCGCCCGGCTACAAGGGGATCCCCGGTCTCCCGGGAGAGGACGCCAACGAGCCCACCTGGCTCACCGAGGCATTCAAGCGGGGAGACGAGGCCTTCGGGAAGGTCTTCCCTCCTCAGTACCCGCCGACCCTGGGGCCCGAGCCGACTCCGATCTCGGAGCCCGAGCCCAGCACTCCCTCGGGGTTCGATCCGAACTGGCAACTCCCGCAGCTCATCCCTCCGGCCAGGGCCACGGCTCCCACGGCTGAGACGAGACCGCTCGTCCAGGATCCCCGGGTGATGACGCCGCCCGGGTTCGACCCGAAGGCGGAGGGAGCACGGTTCCTGGAGTCGAGGGCTGGGAAGCCGATGGACATGGGCTACCTGGGGCTGCCCGACTACGAGGTGAAGGGTGGGCCGCTGCAGGTCTCGACGTCGGGGGAGGCCGGGCCCTGGGGTCCGAAGGAGCACACCTATACGGGTGGGCCTGGGGGGATGGGCGAGCGGGCGCAGTTCATGGACGAGTTCGTGAAGCAGAAGCTCGCCGACGACCTGGCCTACCAGCAGTACGAGCAGCAGATGGCCGGGGCCGAGATCGACCCGAGGGAGGCGATGGCCGCCGAGCTGGAGCTGACGAGGGCGAAGGCTGGGCTGACCGCCGCCGAGGGAGGAGTTCGGGGCGCGGAGGAGGCGAACCTCCGGGCCCGCACGGCGATCCTCAGCGACCCGGTGGCCATGGCGGCGAAGCAGGGCCGGGCCTCGGCCGACGAGATGCTGGCCTACCAGGCGCGGGTGATGGAGCAGGCCCGCTCCGAGGTCGACAACTTCGCCGTGGAGCAGAGGGCAGTGGACGCGGTTCGGCTGAAGCTGGCTCCGAGCCTGGAGCAGGCGCGGGCGAAGATCGCGGCGAGCGAGACGGCCAAGAAGTACAACGAGATCCTGGCCAGGGATCCACAGCTACAGCAGATCTTGGCTCGGGCTGGGATGATGATGCCCGGCGGATCAGTCCAGTAGGGGACCCATTGAGTGGATCCCTACGAGCTGGCACTACGTAAGGAGCTGGGGCTAGAGGTACCTCAGGAAGAGGGAACCGATCTCTTTCAGCCGATCCGCACCTTCTTCGGGGCCACCCAGGGCGTAGTCCCGAGGGCCCTCTCGGGACTCTTCCCCGAGACCTACGCAAAGGCTCAGCAGGAAACTGCTCAGAACCTGAACGTCCAGGAGGGCGCTCCCTGGTACGAGCAGGTCGAGGCAGCCCCGGGGGCTGGCGATGTGCTGGCCCAGACGATTCCCGAGAGCGTGCGGCAGAGCGCTGTCGGAAGGGCCGTTGGTCCGGCTGGGCGGCTCGTCGGGAACATCCTCGGGGACCCGACCACCTACACGCCCTTCATCCTGGGCAAGGCCGCCAAGGGCCTGGCCGGAACCAAGGCACTGGCTGCCACGGAGGCGATGAAGGCGGCGACTACCGCCCGCGCAGTAGAGGGGGTCGACGCTGGGCTCGTCTCGACGGCGGAGGCAGCTCGGGCCATCGAGGCGGCGAAGGCAGCGGAGATTCCGTTCACGGCGCGGGCCGTTGCAGCAGAGTCCCCGCTCCGGTCTCAGGCCTACCTGCTGGCGGAGGCAGTTCGGGAGGCAGAACCCTGGGCGATGGGGGCGGCGGCGGCTGTGGCCTACGGCCCCGAGGTAGTGCGTTCGGCCTACGAGGGAGCTAAGGGAACCCTGGAGGCGGCCAGTCAGGGAGACGTCGAGGAGGCGTTGGTCTCCGGGGCCAACACCCTGTTCATGGCCGGGCTCGGTACCCTGATGGGCAAGGGGCTGCTCGATGTAGGTCAAGCGAAGAGAGCCCTGACCAGGAAACTCGCCGACGACGGGATCATCCCGGATATGGAGAAGCTGACCCGGGAGCGAGCTGCCGCGATGGTAGAACCTCCGGCTCAGGCAGGGGGGTTCGCTGAGCCGTCCCCCGAGTTCCAGCGTCGGTACGGGGGAGCCGAGGGTCCAGGGTTCCGGATGGAGCCGCAGTTCCCCGAGATGCCCCCGCCGGAGTTGCGGGGCCCGGTGGGGGAGCGCGGGGCCCCCGAGTTCGCCCGAACCCCGTTGGAGCAGGCCCCGACCGAGGCCGACGCGATCCGCGCCGAGATCGACCGCAGGCGAGCGCTGAATCTGGATCAGGAGCTGGCGAAGGCCGAGGACTACGTCCGCCGGACCCAGCAGACGATCCCCGAGCTGGCCATGGCCGGGGTCGAGCCGACCCCCATCGTGCGGGAGCCGGCCCCGCCGGCCCCGAGGCGGAAGGGAACCCAGCTTGGGCTGCCCTTCGAAGGAGAGGGGACCGAGGTCAAGCGGCCCCCGACCAGGGCGGAGCGGGCGGCGGCGGAGCGCCAGGCCCTGGAGCAGAAGGTCGCCGAGGCCATGGGGGACGAGCAGGTCCCGACCCTGATCGAGGCCGAGGTCCGGAAGCTGATGACCGACGACCTCCAGGACCTGGCCGGTGGGAAGAAGACGGCGGGGCTGGGAGCCCAGAAGAAGCTGTTCGACGCGGCCGATCCGAGCGACCCAGCCTACGCGAAGTGGCGGGACGAGGTCCTGCCGATGGCAGTCGAGCGGGTCAAGGACCGGTTCCGCAAGATGGCCAAGGGAGGCCTGGACCCGATCGAGCAGCTCCAGCGGATGCGGGACCAGGCCGAGGCCGCGCGGATCGACGCCGAGGAGCGGGCCGCCATCCAGGCAGAGGCCGAGCCTGCTCCCGCAGTGCCCAAGGGGAGCGAACCGTCTACACCTCCTACGGAGGTGGTTCTAGATGATCGGCCCATAGCCGATTTCTCGACTGAAGAGTTGGTGGCCCAGCGGAGAGCTGCGCTGAAAAGCGATACGCTTCATGCTGCGAACGTGCTTCGGCTTGTAGAGACGGAACTGAAGCGGCGACTCAAAGCCGGAGAAACCCAGGCGAGGGTCGAGCCTGCTCCCGCGATCCCCCCCACGGCTCCTAGAATCGAGCCTGTCGTCACGGAGCCGGCTCCTGCGGCCCCTACCCCTCCGACCCCGATTCCAGAGGCTCCTGCGGCCACGGCCCCGACGGGTACCGTTCGGCTGTACCGGGCAGAGACCCGGACTGGGGGACCTGGGGTCTCCGACTGGATCAAGGACCACCCGACCTACAAGAACACCCTGGCGGCGTCCGGAAGATGGTTCACCGACGACATCGAGGAGGCTCGGTACTATCTCCAGGACAACCCTGGGGCCAAGCTCGTAGAGGTCGAGGTCCCCGCTGCAGAGGTGGAAAGGTACCGGGTCTCCAACCTTCCTGAGGTTCCTGGTGGGAAGAACGCTGCGGAGAACCCAAGGGCCTTCTCTCGTCGGCCGGAGAAGGAGTTCTTCCTCCCCAAGGACATGGCGGAACGGGCACGGGGGCAGGAGACCCCGGTGGAGCCCAGTGTGCCGCCCGTAGCCGAGCCCACCACTCCTCCGGAGCCTGCGCCCCGCGTAGAGGCTCCTGCGGCGACGGTGGACCAGGTCAGTGCGGACGTCACTCGGGTCTCGACGGCGGAGGGAACCGAGCGGGTTCCGCACGGCAAGTTCGGGCACTTCACCACGAAGTCCCCCGACGAGTTCCAGGCAAAGCTGCGCCAGGAAGGCTGGACAGAGACCGCGCCGGGGGCATTCGAGAAGGACGGCCGGTGGGTGCGGGTGTTCAAGGCCGGGCCGACCACCGTCGGGGAGATGGTGGAGTTCGGGAGGACACCCCCCGTCCGACGAGCAGAAGCCCCGGTAGAGCCCAGTGTGCCGCCCGTGGTCGAGCCTACCGTAGCTCCGGAGCCTACTCCAAAGGCTGTGGAAGCAGCGAAGGTGGATCCGGGGGTCGCACTGGAGCAGGCGGTTCGCCACCTGGCCAAGACCCCCGAGGAAGCCAAGTTCGTCGAGGGCCACCCGGAGCTGATGTCTAGGATCCAGACTCGACTCCGGGAAGTCGAGGGGTCGGTCGGGAAGGGACTGGACCAGAGCCAGACCCGGGGAGCCATCCACGGGGTGGTGCGGGGCCTGCTCAACGAGGAGCGGGCCCGGCTGGCCGACCTGGCCAAGAAGGGGAAGGAGGTTCCGAGCCCGGCGGGGACGGAGTCGCAGCTCGGGCGGATCCGGGCGGGGGAGATCCCGGAGCCGATCCCTGGACAGGGAGCGCCCGGGGCCGGGGCCAAGACCGGGAGCGTGGTTCGCCAGACGACAGAGGGGCCAGGCGGAGCGCCCCGCGCCGAGGCGGCCAGGAAGGAACGGGCTGCGGGCAAGGGGCTTTCGGAGAACGCCAAGAGCTGGCTGACGGTCCTGCACCCCAACATCAAGGAGTCGGGGGTCCCGGTTCGGCAGGCGCTGGAGCGGTACGTCGGGCAGGACCTGGGGACCGGGGACGGGAAGAAGCTGACGGCTGAGCGGGCCGACATGTTCTCCCGGTACACCGAGCTGTACGACAAGAACGTCGAGGGGGGAATGGACCCCGTCGACGCGAGGGCGGCGGCCATCAAGGCCACGCAGACCGGGGCCAACGCGAACGCCCACCGGAACGTGATCGGGGCGATCGAGAAGAAGTTCGCCCAGGACCCGGAACTGAAGGCCGGGCTCGTGAAGCGGGCCCTGGAGATCCAGGCCGAGGAGACCGGGAAGCCGGTTCCGAAGGCGCTGCCTCGGGCGGTGGAGGAGGCGGGGCCGACGCTCGACTCGCAGGGGAAGGCGGCGCTGCGGGGCCACAAGCTGGAGCTGGACGGGAAGATCCAGTTGGCGGTGCAGGAAGGGCGGATGGGGGAGCTGGAGCCGCTCCTCATCCAGTACCTGCAGATGGCCAAGCGGCGGCCGGCGCGGCTCGGGGCGGGGCAGTTGGCCCGGGACCTCGGGGACCAGAACCTGAAGAACTACGCCACGCTGATGGGAATCCCGGGGGTCGAGAAGATCCGGGACACCGAGCGGCTGGTCGAGGCCATCGCCAAGCACCAGGGCCTGGACTTCCAGGGGATCGCCAGCGCGGCCGGCTTCACCCCGAGGAAGCTGAGAGGGAAGGGGGTGGCGGTCCCGGAGAAGGTGCCGGAGGGGGCCCGGATCGTCCCCGACGGATTCGACAAGGCCGTGGGGGGAGAGAAGAAGGGGGTCAGGCCGGCGGTCGGGAAGGGTGGGACCAGGATCCTGGTGGAGCGGCATCCGGGTGGGGCGGGGTGGCGGGTCCGGTTCGACCCGGAGCGGAAGCCGACGTCGATCGACGGGTTCAAGCAGGACCTCAAGGCCCTGATGGAGGACCCGAACGTCCTGGAGATCGAGGACCCGCTGGGGGTGACCCCGGGGCCTGGGGTGAAGGGCTGGCGGCCGGCGATGGAGTCGACGCTGGAGGACCTGCACCGGACGATCAGCCAGGAGATCGACGAGAACGGGGACACGTTCTGGCGGCTGAACAAGACCCCCGAGGCCGGGATCGCCCGGATGGAGTCGGTCGACGCGATCAGGGAGGCCGACGCGGCAAAGACGGCGTCGATGCCCGACGAGCAGTTGAGCGGAAGGCAGCGGGCGCAGAGGAGCCTGCACTACAAGGAGGACGAGGCGAAGGGGCTCGACGTCGGGGACGAGATGGTCGGGGTCGACCACGACCGGCGGATGGGAGACGGGTTCGTGGCGCTGGCTGCCGACAGGACGAAGGGGGTCCTGAAGGTGGCGAAGGGGATCGTCGACGAGCTGGTCGGGATCCTGGAGCCGAAGACGAAGGTGCGGTTCCGGGGGCTGACCGCGAGCCCCTACGCGAGGGGCCTCTACGTGGAGACCCAGAAGGAAGGGGCCAGGATCTTCCTGAACGTGGTCGATGCGGTGTACGCGGGGGCTAGCCCGAGAGAGGCGGCAGAGAACGTGGTGCATGCGCTGATCCACGAGACGGCGCACGTCGCCGACACGGGGCATGCGAGCAAGGGGTTCAAGACGACTGCTCAGTACATCGACGACCTGGTGAAGAGCAGCAAGAAGTACGACGAGTACGTGGCGAGGGTCGAGAAGGAGCTGACCCCGGTCTACGAGAAGATCCAGAACGAGCTGGTGGGGCAGCACAAGCAGGCGAGGGTCGAGATCAATGGAGAGTCCTGGAGAGGAGCCGAGGCTGTCGAGGGAGTTCCTGCTCGGGCAGCTACGGGCAGCGCTGAGGCCAAGTCGAATCTCGCTGGTGGAGGTGCGAAGGCTCCTCCGGGTGGCAGTCGAGATGGGCTACAACGCGGTCTCTCTGTACCGGGAGGCCTGCGAGGACCGGCCGGAGAACTACGAGGCCCCGCCCCGGATCGTGCAGGTGCTGCCCCGCGACCTGCCCAAGGAGAAGCAGCTCGATCTGAGGCTTGGAGCGATCTTGGCCAGGACGAAGCCCTCATCGCGCGACTTGAAGGGAGCGATGGGGTCGCAGAAGGGGAGGCAGTAGAGGCCATCAAGAAGCTGGAGGCCGACAAGCAGCTCCCGGTGACGGCCGGCGACAAGCTGATGATGGACTACGCCGCCAACTGGGCCCGCGCGGCCAGCGACGCCGAGATCCAGCAGATCCTGAAGACGGCCCCGGATCCCAGAGGACGCCCTGGGGTGCAGGAGGGCGGGATCAACATGCTGGTCGGGCTGGAGGGGGTGAGCGATCGGGCCAAGGCGACTCTGGTCAAGTACGGGAACCTGAGGACGGAGCACGGGCTCGCGGCGCGGAGCAAGGTCCGCACCTTCGAGGAGGTGTCGGCCGAGGTCCGGGAGCTGCTCGGAGTCAAGACGAAGAGCGAGTACGTCGAGCTGATGAAGAGGAGGGGAGGGGGGCTCGACGACACCCAGGAGCTGGCCCTCAGGACGATCCGGGACGAGTTCGTGCGGAAGGAAGACGACCTGTCCCGGCAGTTCGAGGAGGCCACGAGCGTCGAGGAGGCCGGGAAGATCCTGGCTGAGTACGAGAAGGCCAAGAGGAACTCGGCGGCGGCAGCCTCGGTCCTAATGGACCGGCTGACCGGGACGGCCCGGGGCCTGGCGATGGCCCGCTGGAAGGGGCTCTCGATGGACCCGGTCAAGATGCGGCGGCTTGAGGCGAGGGCCAAGCTGGTCGAGATGCTGAGGACCAGGGTGAAGGACCCGAGCGAGGTGAACCGCAGGGCCGACGAGCTGCTCGGGATGATGGAGGACGTGAAGGGCGGGCGGGTGTCGGGGGTCGACTTCTGGAAGGCGTTCCGCGCGGCGATGCGGAAGCCCGGCATGTTCGGCGGCAAGTGGCCGGAGTGGCGGGACAAGTTCCTGGAGTTCTTCAAGGCGGGGCTGCTCGGGTGGCCTTCCGAGGTGGCCAACGTGTCGTCGAACGCGCTCTTCCTGGGGACGAGGCGGTTGGAGGACACGCTCGCGGCGCTCCTCGACGCCGGGTTCGTCAAGCTCGGGGGCGCGAAGGACCGGGCGGTCTGGCTGGAGGAGACCGGGGTTGCCACGAGGATGCTCCGGAGGGCGCTGGCTGAGGGGCTCCCGGTCCTGGGGCAGGAGGAGCTGAAGCTCTTCAAGCTGAAGGGCGGGAACGTCGCCCGGATGCTGGAGCAGGGGGCGCTGATCCAGGACCTGCTCGGGTCCTACGGGGCGATCGAGGGAGCGAAGGGAAACTTCCTGAGGTTCCACTTCGACTCCATGCAGAACTGGGACGACTTCTTCAAGCACCTGTCCCGGATCGACACGCTGGGCAAGGAGGTCTATCGAGGGCTCAAGAAGGGGGGCCCTGAGTTCCAGTGGATCAGAGACAAGGCGAGGACGGGAGAGAAAGCGGTCGAGACGGTGGATCGGATCGTGGGAGAGATCCGGGAAGCGCAGTTGAACGCCAACGCGGGGAGAGACTACAACGCCGAGCTGCTGGAGAAGGCGGTGCCCTTCCTCAAGAAGGGGGACGACCTGGCTGCCCAGGACACCTTCCAGAAGCCGCTGAGGGGTGGGTTCCTGGGGGTGCAGCAGGCGCTCTCCGCGCACCCGATGTCGGGGCTGTTCGTCCCGTTCTTTCGGACGCCGAGCAACATCGTGCTGGAGACCCTGGACCGGACGCCGCTGGGGTTCTTCAAGCTGATGAAGAAGTGGAAGGACCTGGACCAGGCAGGCAAGATGCAGGAGCTGGCCAAGCCGCTCATGGGCTCCTCGATCATGGGGCTCATGGCGACGATGGCGATGGGCGGGGAGATCACGGGCGGGGGGCCGCTCAGCTTCGAGGAGCGGGAAGCTCTGCAGGCCACGGGGTGGCAGCCCTACTCGTTCAGGGTTGGGGACCAGTGGGTCTCGTACCAGAGGATGGAGCCGCTCAGCTCGATCGTGGGGATGGCCGTCGACATGGTCGAGGCCTACAAGACCGGGGACATGGCGAGCGGGGCGGAGACGGCGCAGAAGGTGGCCGACTCGATCGCCGAGAATCTGACCAACAAGACCTTCCTGAGCGGGCTGTCGGCGCTGACCGGGGCGATCTCGGATCCGAAGCGGGAGCTGGGAACCTTCGTGAAGCAGATGGAGGCGAGCCTGGTCCCGAACTCGCTGGGGTTCGCCCCGTTCGGACACCTGGCCAGGGCGATGGACCCGATCTTCAGGCAGCAGGAAGCCTTCACCTTCGACCCGATGGTGGCTAAGCTGCCCTTCCTTTCCGAGACGCTGCCTCCGAGCTACGGACCGACCGGCCAGGAGCGGGAGAGGCCGGGGAGCTTCCCCGAGAGGCTCATCTCTCCTTTTGCCCGGAGAACCGCGCAAAGCGGGCCGCTCGCCCTGGGGAGCGAGGAGCTGATCCGGGTGGGTGCGGTGCCCAAGGCCCCGATGCGGTACTGGACGAGCCCGCAGGGGTTCCGGGTGCCGTTGAGGCCAGAGGAGCGGCAGGCCCTGGCCAAGGCCATGGAAGAGGTGACGACCATGGTGGGGCAGCGGCTCGTCAACGACCCGTACTACAAGAGCCTGCCCAAGGACGAGAACGATCCTCGCTACGTATTCGGACAGAAGACCCAGCAGGACATGGTGAAGCGGATGATCGGGAAGTACCGGTCCCAGGTCCTGAAGCGGCTCATGCCTACGCTCAAGGCCAGGACCCGAGAGGTGTACCGGGAGTCGAGGGTGGAGGCGTAGGTGCCGGCAGGGCGCAGGTTCCTCGGGAGGGTTCCGCAGCTCACCAGGCGGCCCTGGGAGAACGTGGCCCAGGAGCTGGAAGAGTTCCTGCGGAAGCTGTGGGACTCCGAGGCCGACGGCTCCTCTGCCGGGTACTCGTCGGAGGTCCCGGAGACAGTGGAGGCCGGAGACATTGGGAGCGCAGGGACCGAGGCGAGTGGGTGGTCGGCTGCGGATCATGAGCATCCGGTCTCGACGGCGGCTCCGGTCGACTTCATCAACTCGGCCCCAGAGGAAGGGACGGCGACGGGCCTGGCCCGGTCGGATCATAAGCATCGACGGGACGTGTGGGTTGAGGAGTCCGGTGTCGACCAGGGGGTCGTGAACGCTCTCAACTTCATGGGGCCGGAGATCGAGGTGGAGACGGAATCCAACCTCACCGGGAGTCTGCTCACC
>Ga0316630_10000185_pt1 | contig 16478 bp, 11 predicted proteins | sample OWC_May_M1_C1_D6_FD_207658 | JGI IMG/M metagenome (GOLD analysis project Ga0316630, IMG submission 207658) | Wetland soil microbial communities from Old Woman Creek delta, Ohio, United States - OWC_May_M1_C1_D6_A | ecosystem: Environmental > Terrestrial > Soil > Wetlands | place: USA: Ohio...
ACTGCCTGCTTTCCGACGTGGCGCAGAATCTCATCGGGATTTTCCTCAACACGCGGGCCGCCGGCCGGGTGCCGCGCATCGAAGGCCTGAAACCGGCCGCGATCACGAAAGTGGCCATGCTGGGGGGCGGGGTCATGGGCTCCGGCATCGTCCACCTGCTGCTGACCGGCGGATTCCAGGCCGTGCTCTGGGACATCCATGCGGCCGCGATCGACAAGGGCCTGGCCTCCCTGCGCGGGACGTTCGACTATCACCTCAAGAATAAGAAGATGTCGGCCGCGGAGCTGGAAGGGATGCTGAAAGACCGGCTGGTCTGCACCTCGGCCCTCGAGGACTTGAAGGACGCCGATTTGGTCATCGAAGCGGTCCTCGAAGACATGCAGGTGAAGCAGGACATCTGGAAAAAGCTCGAGGGGATCTGCCGCCCGGACGTGATCTTCGCCACCAACACCTCGGCGCTGCCCATCACCGAGATGGCCTCGGTGCTCAAGGACCCCGGCCGGATGATCGGCCTGCATTTTTTCAACCCGGCCCAGCGCATGCAGCTGCTGGAGATCATCTGCGCGCAGAAGACATCCGACCCGACGCTCGCCGCCAGCGTCGCCTTCGCGCGCCGCATCAAGAAGATCCCCATCATCGTCAACGACGGCCCCGGGTTCTACGTGTCGCGCCAGCTGATCGCGCTCATGAGCGGTTCGGTCTTCCTGATGGCCGACGGCGTCGACGGCGCCGCCATCGAAGCCGCCATGGTGGACTTCGGCATGCCCATGGGGCCGGCCGCCTTGTCGGATCTCACCGGGATCGACATCAACTACCACGTCAACCGGACCTTCGAGAAGCGGCTGGGGGAGCGCTGGAAGGTTCACCCGCTCACCGAGGCGATCTTCAAGACCGGCTGCTACGGCCGCAAGACCGGCTCCGGCTACATGGACTACAGCGGCCCCACGCCCGTTCCCAACCCCAAGGTGGCCGAGGTCGTCCGGGCCTACCTGCAGGCGCACGGCATCCAGCCGAAAAAAGTCCCCCCGCAGGAGATCGTCGACCTCATGCTGGCCGCCGCCATCAACGAGGCCGCCTTCATGATCGAGGAGGGGATCTGCGACCGGCCCTGGGACATGGACCTGGCCATGATCTACGGCACCGGGTTCCCGCCCTATCGCGGCGGCATCCTGCGCTACGCCGACCGCTGGGGCGCCGAAAGCGTCCTTCGCAAGCTCTCCGCGCTCGAGCAGCAGTACGGCGCGCACTTCAAGCCCGCTCAACTGCTATGCGACATGGCCGCCGCCGACCGAAAATTCTACAAGGATTGAACCACCCACTTTTACGTTAACTCTTAACCTTTAATCTTTAAACTTAAAACTTAACACTAAAAACTTTACATTTAAAACTTAAACCCATCTTTTCAGGAGGAAGCCATGAAAGAGGTCGTGATTGCAGGGTACCTGAGGACGGCGCTGTCGCGTTCGCGCCCCAACGAGCCGGCCAGGGACTGGTTTTGCCGCATGCGGGCGGACGAGCTGCTCGCCAAGCTGCTGCCCGAAGTGATCCAGCGCACCGGCATACGGGCCGAGGAGATCGACGATTTCCTGGTCGGCTGCGCCACGGCCGTGGGCGAACAGTGGGCCTACGGCGGCCGGATCCCCATTTTCATGGCCAACCTGCCGAAGAGCATTGCGGCCAAGTTCGTCGATCAGCAGTGCGGCTCGTCCATGGCCGGGGTCCAGGTCGGCTTCATGGAGATCGCCCAGGAGTTCGCCGACATCGTTCTGTGCTCCGGCTACGAGCACATGACGCGGGTGGCGATGGGCCTGAGCAACGTGGACAAGGGGCTGCTCGCCCCCAACATGACCCTTTTTCTCAACCCCGAATACCAGCACTGGGACATGATGACCTCCATGAACATGGGGCTCACCGCCGAGAAGCTCACGGCCCAGTCCAAGATCTCCCGCGAGGAGATGGACCGGTGGGGTGTGCGTTCGCACCAGTTGGCCGCAAAGGCCCGCAGCGCGGGCTTTTTCAAGGACGAGATCCTGCCGATCGAGGCCGAGCAGGCCGACGGCTCGGTTCTGAAGGTGGAGACGGACCAGTCCGTCCGCGACGACGCCACCTACGAGGGCCTGCGCGAGCTCAAGCCCGCTTTCAAAAAGGACGGCGTCATCACCCCCGGGAACTCCTCTCCGCTCAACGCCGGGGCGACCGCCATGATCCTGATGTCCAAGGAGACGGCGAAGAAGAAAGGCATCCGGCCGCTCGCCACCATCCGCTCCATCGGGTTTGCCGGTGTCGACCCCGCGGTCATGGGCGCAGGCCCCGTGCCGGCCAGCCGTAAGGCGCTCGAGAGGGCCGGCCTCAAGGCCGCCGACATCGACTTCTGGGAAATCAACGAGGCCTTCAGCGTGGTGGCCTTGAACTGCATCAAGGAGTTGGCGATCGACCCCGACAAGGTCAACGTCATGGGCGGCGGCATCGCCATCGGGCACGCCCTGGGGGCGACCGGCATCCGGCTGATCGGGACCCTGGCGCGGATTCTCAACGCCAAGGGCGGCCGCTACGGCTGCGCCAACGCCTGCGTCGGCGGGGGGCAGGGGGTGGCGACGATCATCGAAAAAGAGAAATACGACTGGTGAGAAAAGCCCTTGCGGGCTTTTCTGCTGAGAGGGCCCCAGATGTTTGCGGCATTTCACGAGGCGATTTCAGATCCATTCGTAACCGTTCGAACACACCGGGACCGGCTGGGGCGGCCGGTCGTCGGCGTGATGCCGGCGTATTTCCCCCTGGAGCTGATCCATGCCGCGGGCGGCTACCCGGTCCAGCTCTGGGGGGCGGGGGGGGCCGTCGAACACGCGGACGGCCATCTCCAGTCCTACTGCTGCTCGGTCTCCCGTTCGCTGCTGGAGCTTGAAATGCGCGGCGTCACCGGGAGGGTCGACGCGTACGCTTTCACCTCCCTGTGCGACACGCTGGTCAACCTGCGGGAGGTCTACCGCCGGCTCTTTGCCAAGCCGACCGTGGAATTCTCCATCCCGGCCGCCCAGACCCGCGCGGCGCGCAAGGCCTATCTTTCCACCGTCATCGAAAACGTCCTCAAAGGGCTGGAAGCGGTTACCGGCCGAGCGGCCTCGCGCGAGGACTTGCGGGCCTCCGCAGCGCTTTACGGCCGGATCCGTTCCCTGCAGCGGGGGATTTACCGCATCCGGCGGCAGAAGCCGGGGGTGGTGAACAGCGGGGATTTCTATGCCGTGGTGAAGGCCGGTTTTTTCCTGCCGCCGGAAGACTACGAGCCGCTGCTGGCGCGCCTGGCTGCCGAATTGGAAGCCCTCCCGCCGAGAACAGGCCGACGCCCCCGGTTGGTGGTGAGCGGGATGGTGTTCGAGCCGGTCGCTGCGTTCGGCGTTTTGGACGGCGTGCCGGCGGATGTGGTCGACGACGATTTCGCCAACGGCTGGCGGTCGGCGGCGAAAGGCGCCCTCCGGGTGGACGACCTGGTCGCGGGCATCACCGACTACGTCTACAGCGGCGCCCCCTGCTGCTGCATCTACCATCCCGAAAGCGACCGCCACGCCTACCTGGTCGAAAAAGTGAAGGCCGCCGAAGCCGACGGCGTGCTCTTCTGGGCGATCCGGTTCTGCGAACCGGACGCTTTCGACCGGCCGCAACTGGCCGAGCGGCTCAAGCAGGAGGGGATCCCGGCCTTCACGCTGGAAATGGACCTGGCGACGGGCAATTTCGAGTCGGTCAAGACCCGGGTGGAAGCCTTCTGCGAAATGATCGGAGGCCTGGAGGTATGACCCAGCTGGCGGCCTTCAAGAAGATGAAGGAGCTGATGACGCTCTATTACATCGAGGCCAAGACCTCCACCGCCAAGCCGGTCGCGTGGCTCACCAGCGGTGCGCCGGTGGAGTTCGTCCACGCCATGGACGTCATCCCCGTCTACCCGGAAAACTACGCCGCCATGTGCGCCGCCAGCCACCAGTCCGTTGCGCTCATGGAAGCGGCCGAGGCCGCCGGTTTCTCCCAGGACATCTGCGCCTATGCGCGCACCGATTTCGGCCAGGACCTGCTGCAGGGCGGGCCGGCCGGCGGGCTCCCGCCGCCGCGGTTCCTGATCGCCTCGACCAACATCTGCAAGACCGTCATCAAGTGGTACGAGGCGGTCGCCCGCAAGCACCGCGCGCCGCTTTTCCTCGTGGACACCCCGTTTCTGCACGACGGTTTGAACCGCGAAACCGTGGACTACACGGTGGCGCAGTTCCACGACCTGGAGCGATTTCTGGCCGGGCAGCTCAAGCGGCCCTTCGACCGGGACCGCCTGCTGGAGGTGATCCGCATGAGCCGGGAGGCCACCGGCCTGTGGCGGAAAACGCTCGATCTCGCCAAGACCCTGCCGACCCCCTTGACCAGCCTGGACGCCTTCATCCACGTCGCCCCGATCGTGACGCTGCGCGGTACCCGGCCCTGCGTGGACTACTATCAACTGCTGTACGAGGAGGTGGCCGAACGCGCCGCCCGGCGCATCGGCGCCATCCCCGAGGAGCGCTACCGCGTGCTGTGGGACAACCTGCCCATCTGGTTCAGGATGCGCTACTTCGAAAAATTCTTCGAGGAGCGCCGCTGCGCACTCGTGACCGCCACCTACGCCGACAGCTGGGGCGGTATCGCCGCTTCGCAGGGGGTCCAGACCAGCGACCCCATCGAGGCGCTGGCGGTCTCCTACCTCAACATCTACATCAACTTCGGTTTCGAAGAGCGCATCCGCTACCTGGCGCGGCTCATCGACGAATTCGCGCTCACCGGGTTCATCATGCACTCCAACCGCTCCTGCAAACCCTATTCGGTGGGGATGTACGGCCTGCGCGGGGAGGTGTCCAGGCTGACCGGCAAACCGGGGGTGGTGATCGAGGCCGACCAGAACGACCCACGGGTGTTCTCGGAGGCCCAGGTGGAGACGCGCCTGGACGCCTTCCTTGAATCCATGACGCCGGTTAAAGGATTAAAGTTGAAGGTTTGAGGTTTAAAGCCTACAGTCCGCTAATAAAAACTTTTACTTTAAACTTTTTACCTTAAACTTTAAACTCTGCCCCCTGGCTTTGGGCTGATAAAGCGCCGTTCGCCAGGAACACACCGAAGGCGCAGAGAAGAATTCTTTTAGCCGGGGAAGGGCAGGGCACATGCCCGGTTTCAAGGAATACGACCGCTACGACGGCCTTGGGCTGGCGGAGCTGATCCGCACGCGGCAGGTGTCGCCCGGGGAGGTCTGCGCGGCAGCCATCGAGCGGGTGGAGCGGCTGAACCCCGCGGTCAACGCCGTCGTCACCCCGATGTTCGATCTGGCCCGACGCTCCCTGGGGGACCTGCCTCCCGGACGGTTTTGCGGCGTTCCGTTCATGCTCAAGGACCTGTTGTCGGTTTGCGCCGGCGTGCCGCTCACCTTCGGCTGCAAGGCCCTGAAAAACTTCATCCCGGACCATGACAGCGAGCTGGTGCGCCGATACCGGCAGGCCGGCCTGGTGATCCTGGGCAAGACCAACACCCCGGAGTTCGGGCTCGTGGCCTACACGGAGCCCGAGCTTTTCGGGCCGACGCGCAACCCCTGGGACCGCGCACGCACGCCCGGGGGCTCCAGCGGCGGGTCGGCGGCCGCCGTGGCCGCCGGCATGGTGCCGCTGGCGGGGGCGGGCGACGGCGGGGGGTCGATCCGGATCCCGGCCGCCTACTGCGGGCTTTTCGGGCTGAAGCCCTCGCGCGGGCGGATCCCCACGGGCCCCGACTTCGGCGAGCTGTGGCAGGGGGCCGTGGTCGAACACGTCCTCACCCGCACGGTGCGGGACAGCGCCGCCATGCTGGACTGCATCGCCGGCGCGGATGCCGGGGCCCCGTTCGTCGTCGCGCCGCCCGATCGGCCCTACCACGAGGAAACCCGGCGCGAGCCGGGGCGTCTGCGGGTTGCGTTCAGCCTGCGCTCGCCCATCGGTACACCGGTCCACCCGGAAAACGAGAAGGCGGTGCTCCAGACGGCGCTGCTGCTTCAGCGCCTGGGGCACGCGGTCGAAGAGGCATCCCCGGATCTCGACGGAGCGGCGCTGGCCCGCACCTACCTGGCCATGCTTTACGCCGAGGTGGCGGCGGACCTGGAGGATCTCGGCCGGGTGCTGGGCAGGCCCGTGCGGCCGGATGACGTGGAGACGGCGACCTGGACGCTCGGCCTGCTCGGGCGCTGCGAGCCCGCCTCCGCCCTGGCCGGGGCGCGCCGGCTGTGGGGCCGGGCCGCGCGCGCGATGGGCCGGTTCCACGAAACCTACGATCTGTACATGACCCCGACCACCGCCCAGCCGCCGGCCCTTATCGGTGAGCTCAAGCCCAAGCCCTGCGAGATCGCTGGGCTCAAGGCCGTCAGCCGGCTCGGCCTCGGCCGCCTGCTGCGGCGCAGCGGCATCATCGACCGCATCGCCCTTCAGAACCTGGCGCGGACCCCGTTCACCCAGCTGGCCAACTTCACCGGGCAGCCGGCCATGTCCGTGCCGCTGCACTGGACCCGCGAGGGGCTGCCGTGCGGGGTCCACTTCATGGCTCGCATCGCCGACGAGGCCACCCTTTTCCGAGTGGCGGCCCAGCTGGAAGCCGAGCACCCCTGGTTTGAAAAAAGACCGACCGTGGTTTGACACGCGCGCTTTTATTCTTTATTTTTTGCACATCCAGGTGACGGTGGAGTGGTCGAACCTCACGCGGTCCGGGGGTGGCCCATGCAAGCCGGATATCGGAAGGTGCCTGAAATCGGCCTCTGAGGGCAAGCGTCAGCCTTCAGAGGCCTTTTGTTTCCGACGCGGGATCCGCTCTTGGCATATCTACGGCGCAGGTGTGCGCCGGGAAGGGGGCGAGACTATGTACAAGCACATTCTGGTTCCACTGGACGGGTCCGTCAGGGCCGAGAAAATTCTGCCGTACGTGGAGGAAATGGCACTGAAACATGGCTCCCGGGTGGTCCTTCTGCAGGTGGTCGAGCCGATCGTAACGGTGAGCAGCGCGGACGTTTTCATCCCCGCCAACGACTCCTTTACAGCCAAGCTGGAGCAGGCGCGCGTTTACCTCGACGGCGTCAAAACGAGATTCCAGGAAAAGCGAATCGAAGCGGAGACGCGCGTGGTCGGCAACACGATCGTCGATGCCGTTTGTGAGACGGCTCAAACTGAGAAATCGGACTTGATCGCCATGGCCAGTCACGGCCGCACGGGTGCGGGGCGCGTGTTCTACGGCAGCGTCGCTGCAGGGGTTTTGCACCGCATCGATCGCCCCTTGCTGATCATCCGGTCGCAGGGAGAGTGATTCCTGAACGAGGCGGTGGCCCTCGACTCAGTAGGGGTCCTTGCTCAGGGGGTCGATGCCGCACTCTTTGAGCCAGGAGTAGACCGGCGGGATTTTTTCCTCGATCGGCCGGCTCAGAATGTCGATGAAGCACGGTTCTCTGGACGCAAAGGCCTCGGCGAGGCTTTTTTCAAGCTGGGCCGGGGTTTCCACCCGGAACGCGCGCAAGCCGAAAGCGGAAGCCACCTTGGACATGTCGAGCGGTTTGAAATCGACGGACAGGTAACGGCTTTCGGAATGGATCTTCTGGAGCGTCTTGATCCAGCCGAAGGAGCCGTTGTTGAAATGAATCAGGACCGCCGGCACATCGTAGCGCAGCAGCGTTTCCAGCTCGCCGCAGGACATGCCCATGCTGCCGTCCCCGAAAAGGCCGACGGGCCTGGCCTCCGGGCGCGCCAGCCACGCGCCCAGCACCCCGGGGATGGCGTACCCGAGCCCGCCGTAAGCCCTGGGGATGATGAAGCGCGACCGGCTGTGGTTGAGCCGGAGGTAGCGCGTGACATACGGGGTGGCCGTCCCGGCATCGGCGACCACGACGGCCGGCTCCGGCAGGGCCCGGTTCAAGGACCCGATCACCCGCTGGGGCGACAAGGGCGTCTCTTCGCTCGCCAGCACGGCAGCGGCCTGGTCCCAGAATCGCCTGCGGTCCAGGTTCAATTCCTCGACCCAGCTTTCATCGCCGCCGCGGCGTCCCTTTCCCAGTTCGGCCAGAACATCCTCCAAGACGAGCCGCGCATCGCCCACCACCGCCTCGTCCACCTGGAACGTGTTGCCGATGATGCGCGGGTTGATGTCCACCTGCAGGATTTTCCGGCCCGTGCGCGCGGACGGCAGCGTCCATTTGACGGTCGATACGGACCCCATCTTGCAGCCGATGTAGAGCAGCACGTCGCCCCCCTCCACGGCCCGGACGGCATGCGGGTGGTAGCCGTTGTCGCCGATCACCCCCAGCGCCAGGGGGTGCTGGTCCGGCATGATGCCCTGGCCGGATATGGTGGTGACGACCGGCGCCTGCATGCGTTCGGCCAGCGCCAGGACTTCGCCGCGGGCCTGGGAGTGGTTGGCCCCGCCGCCGACGATCAGGACCGGGCGCTTGGCTTTTGCGAGCTGCCGGGCGGCCCGGGTGATGGCATCCGGGCTGCCGCGGAACCGCATCGAGGGGTAGGTTTTGCACTCCTGCTCCGCGTGGAGCGAGACCTGATCGAGCGGGATCCGGCCGACCACGGTCTCGGTGGGGAAAGCGAGGTGGACGGCGCCCGGGCAGCCCGAGGTCGCCACGCGGAAGGCTCTGCGCAGGGTCTCGGGGATTTTGACGGCCAGCTTGAGGAAGTTCGACCACTTCGAAATGGACTCGAAGAAGACGTGGTGGTCCATCTCCGTGATGGTGCCTTTGCCCTCACCGGCCAGGCTGACGCCGCTGGTGAACAAGAGAACCGGGACGGAGGAGGCGTTGGCCTCGGCCATCCCCGGCGCGGAATAGAGCGCGCCGGCCCCGGAGGGGCATTCGCACACCCCGGGCTTGTGGGAAAGCCTGGCGTAGACGTCGGCCATGAAGCCGGCCGAGCGCTCGTCCCGCGCCAGGATGTGGCGGAGGGTGTCGCGCCGCTCGTAAAGCGCCTGGTAGAGCGGCACGGAGGTGTCGCCCGGCACGCCGAACACGTAGTTCACGCCGTAGGCTTCGAGCATCCGGACGATCGCCTGCGCGCCGTTGATGTTCCCCTTTTTTTCGCTATCCATGAGACCCCCCGGTTCATGCAGGCTGGTTTTTTTCAGGAAGGCGCAAACAGAGCACCATGGTCAGCAGCGGAACGGCCGGCAGCCAGGCGAGAACGGTTTGAATGGAGTAAAGGTCGGCCAGCTTGCCGATGATGGGGCTCATCACCCCGCCGATCCCCAGGGCCAAACCCATCATGAGGCTCGATACCATGGAGCGCCCCTTGGGGGCAAGCTGCTGCCCCAGCACCACCCCGAGGGGCAGGGTGGCCATCGAGAAGAAGCCGGATAAAAATGAACACGGGTAGACCCAGGCGTCGCGCAGATAAAGCGACAGCAGCAGCGCAGGTGCGGTCAGGAAGTGGCTCAGAATGAAGATCGGCCGGTAGCGGGTGCGGTCCGCCAGGCTGCCGGCGATCAGGCCGCTGAAAGCCCCCGCCAGTGTGAAAAGGGAAGTGACGACGCCGATGGACACCAGCGAATACCCCTCCCGGGCGTAGAGAATCGGGAAAAAGGTGATGAAGACCTGGCTGACGAAGGCCCGCAGCACCATCACCACCCACAGCATGGCCACGGATTTCCAGGCCCCGCCCAGCGCCTCCCGGAGCGACCCCAGGAATCCGTGGCCGGCCAGCCCTTCGCCCTCCGGGCGCGGCACCAGTTTGAACAGCACCACCATCAGCGGCAGGCCGATGACCATGGACAGCAGCGTGCCGCGGATGCCGTAGGCGTGGACCAGTGTCGTGATGATGATGGGGCCGACCCCGAAGGCCAGCGTGCCGCCCGCGTTGAAGATGGACATGCAGAAGCTGAAATGCCGGCCGGCATAGGTGGAAATCATCCCGGCGACCGGCGGGTGAAAGAGGGACTGGCCGATGGAGCCTATCGAAACGAACAGCATCAGGACCAGGAAGCTCGGCGCCACCCCCACCAGCGGGATGAAGATGAGCGACAGGATGGGGCCGCCGAGGATGAAAAGACGGGTGCGGTAGTGGTCGGCCAGGTATCCGGCGATCGGCTGGACGATGAACATCAGGAAGCGGTTGACGCCGGCCAGCAGCCCCACCTGGGTCATGGAGAGCGCAAAGACATCCGCGAAGACCGGCAGCAGGGGGCTGACGAAAGAGGCATACAGGTCGCCCGTGAAATGCACCAGCCACAGGGCGAAGATCACCCGGGCATTCGCCTTGGACGGGTCTGCTGCGAGGGATCTTTCGGCTCTGGTCGTCATGGGGAATAAAAAAGCTCCAGCCGTTTCGACTGCAGCCCATGGTGCAGAATCTCGATAGCTCGTTGAAAACACCCCGAGCCTGGCAGCATCCCTTTATCATTTATTGCCGCAGGGCACAAGGCGACACGGGTTCGGGATGTAAGGCGGGTTGGTCGCCGGTCAGCGGGCGGGGGGGATGTTATGGTTGCCGGAGCGGATTTTCCGATAGAGATCGAGGGTGCCGGACGAGGGGCTCACGTCCAATTCACGTTTGAGGATGTCCGTGCATTTTTGGAACTGCCGCAGGGCGCGGTCACGCTTGCCGATGCGGAGGTAGCATAGCATCAGCCGTCGGTGCACCTTTTCGCGGCAGTTGTCTTTTTCGAGAATGCTCTTGCAGAGTTCGATGGCGGTTTTCGGTTTTCCGTTCAGGCTGTAAATCCGGCTGAGGCTCTCCAGCACTTCGATGTAAATCTCGCGAAGGTTTTCCCTTTCCGGAATGGTCCATTCTTCGTAGCGTTCCTCCGACATGAAGTCTCCTTGGTAGACGGACGCCGCGAGCTCCAGCTCGTCGACGGCCGGGCTTGGCTGGTTGTCGATCTTCATGAAGCGGGCCCGGTTCCAGTGGGTGAGAAAACGCTTTACGTCTGTGGTCACCTGAAGCTCGGGATTGAGGAAATAGCTGTCGTTTTCGAGCAGCAGAACGTTCGGCAGCGAACCGCCTTTTTGGAAAAGCTGACGGAGGTGGTGGATGGCTACGTTCAGGCAATTGCGGCCGGATTCCGGAAACACCTTCGGCCAGAACATGTCGATCAGCTGTTCTCTGAAAATCGGTTTCGACTCGTTGAAGGCAAGGTAGGCAAAAATGGATCTGCCCTTGCGGCTCGGCCAGTGTTGGAGGCATTGGCCGTTGACGGCCACCCGGAAGGTGCCGAAGAAAAGCACGTCGATGCGTGGTTTGTGAGAGGGCTCGTTTCCGGAAAACGGCGGTGGCCCGTTCGCCGCCGCGGAAACCGCAGGTGAAGTGCCGGCGGAGGGTGACGTTTCACCCGAATTTCGATCGTGGAGAGAAAACCGTTTCACCCTCTGGATCGCCTCGATCAACGCGGGCGCATCCAGCGGAAGTTCGAGAAGGTCTTTGGCGCCCCTGCGCATGGCGGAGATGATGGTTTCCTTTCGTGTGTCGGCCGTGAGGTATATCGCGGGGACCCGTGGGTAGTGAACCTGCAGGTGGCTCAACAGCTCGAATCCGTGCCGATCGCTCAGATCGTGTGACACGACGGCCGCTGCCATGCGCTGCTGCTTCATGTGTTCGACGGCGGCAGCATAGCTGTCGCAGCCGACGCACACGCGGTCGAAGCCCGCGACGGATTTCAGGAGATTTAAAACTGAGCCGGTCCTGTCAGCGATGAGAATCATGTTCCCCTCAGCAAGCCTTGCTGAACTGAATCCTCTGGCGGTGGAGACAATGACTCTTTAAGCGTTGACAGCAGGAGGGCAGCAAATGAATCGGTCAGCCATGGTGGAGAGGAGCTATCCCAAGCGATGGAAGAAGCTCATAATGTGAGTAAATAGGTCAAGCCCAGGGGAAAGTCAAGTCGGTTTCGGTTCCGGATTTTTCGGTGCGTGAAGAATAATCGGCAAATAACTACCGATTAATCGGAAATTAAGCCGCGGTTAATCCCTCTTCGTTATCCTACCATCACAAACTCAAAGTTCGATCGGGCCTCCGCGCGGCCGCGGGGGGCCGAGAATGGGAATCTCGGAAATTTCGGTTTCAGACGCACTGACCCTCAGACGTTTTCGGGAGAGGACCTTTGCTTCTACCTTATGGAGGCGAGTCGATGAGCTGCAAATGGAAAAGTCAAAAGGTGCCGATAATGGGCCTCCAGAGCGATTTGCTCCTGCTCTGGAGGGATGCCGGATCAGATCGATTTGAAAAAAGGGTTCACGTGGTTTCACCGCATCTCTTTCAATCGTCCGGCAATGGGGAGCGACGACTACCCCGTTGCCCGGCCCAACTATGGGAGGCAACCATGTACACCACATTCGATCCCCGCGTAGAGGTCGGAGGAGTCAACCTCTTTCTCGGTGAATTTACGAAGCTGGCCTTGCGGCAAAACCCTTCACCCCCCCATCATGTGAGCAACCGCGCCATCGATCCGACCCGTGAATTCTACATCGACATGGAGTGGCGGGTCACCGGCGTCGAAGTGCCGATGCGCATGCATGCGGTTGGGGACTGGCAGATTTACGCCTATGCCGAATCCGTCGGTCCGGGACCGGAACTCCACTTGAAGGATTCGAACGAAGTCGAACCGAAGGGCCCGATTCTGCCCGGCACCATGACGTGGAACCACACCTTCACGGTTCCCGCCAACAAGCTGCCCGAGCACACCGGCACCACCACCTCAGGTGTCTACATGATCTGTGTCGTGGTCTTCGCTAACTCGAACCTGCCGGGCCCCGGGAACGATGTCGTCGGCTTCGGGGAGATTCCGGTCGTCCTGTCGGAGCGGCCCCAGTGATGACGGATTGGGCGCTCAGGCCCCGGCGGCACGGGCGAGGTAAGGCGTTGCCGCCGGCCCCGGTGTTTTGAAGGTTCGCATCAGACTGGCCTGCGGAGAGCCCTCCAGCGTACTGAGTGGTATCGGCGCTCCGCCGGCCGGGACCGGCTCCTTGCCGCAGCGCACCGCGGGGGCGCTGCGTCAACGGCGTCGGTCTGCTGGCAGACACCGTCTCCATCGGCGATGGGGTTCGCAGCGGTGCATCGACACGACCCCGCGTCGCCGGCTCTGCGAAGGCAGGAGGTGATCTGTGCCCTTGCAATCCTTCGTAACCCCCCTTCCCGAACTGCGCGTCCGTCACCTGCTGCAATTCGATTTTCCGGCCGACTACCACGCCGACGGGACCTTTCCCAACGTCCATATCGTGCCTCCAGCCATCGAGGAAATGTTCGGCCGCCTGGGGACACCGGCCATGGAGCAGGCTCATCCTTCGATATCCGACTACCGGCCGGGTAACGAAGACTCGAGAAACTCACGACAGCCCTGCCTGACCGTAGACATCGACCAGCGGACCCAGATCTGTCACACGGCGCGACTTAGCGGTCATTTTGTAAAGTATATCGCCAAATCCACCTACCGCTCGATCGTGGAAATTTACGGTGTTCCCGTCGCACCGAGCATCGGCAGCCCGATTCCTTTGTACCGCGAGGAGAGGCCGTTGGAGGCCAGAGAGGGCGGACCCAACGCCTGGCACTGGAAGGAACCTGCGGCACGCATGGAGCTGATCTACACCGCCCAGGCCGTGTTCACTCCACGTGACAAGGGCTTTCAAGCCGAGCAGATCTGCAAGCTCGTCTGCAAGTGGGGCTTCTGGGATTACAGCGCCGCTGCCAAGGAGCGGATGCCGATTTCCGGTTTTGACGAAGCCGTGACCTTCGAGGTGATTCAACGAACCAAAGCGGGTTGAGGCGCGTCAGACTGCAGAATTCGCAGGCCGAACCGGCGGCCGTTGTTCGGGGCCGAGTCGAGTTGAAAGTTTTTCACAACGCGCTCGATTTTAGGCATCAGCCGAGGGAAAAGGATGAGCGGTGAGGTGGAAAATGGCTGAAAGCCTTTTGTCGGCAGAAGAAGCAGCGGCAGCGGCCACGGACGATGTGCGGTCTTTCCACATCGACGTCTACAGTCGTGCGGACCACTACCGGTGCAGAATTCTGCTCCTGGGCAGCGACCTCAGGCAAACTTTCACGGGATTCGATCTTTCCGCGATCGGCAATTTTATTTCACGGTACCTGCCGCCGCTTCCGAAGCGGAGCGGTGATGCGGGGCTTTTTAAGGCCATCGACCTGGTGCAAGCCGGACGCACGGGTGCGCAGGGCGAGCCGCTCAAGGCGTGGAAACCTTTCCGCGTCCGCGTCCTCTCGAACCTTCCGGTCGTTGCCGAATCCCCGGATTTTTTGAACGAGTGCGATGCTGCTTATTCCGTCCAGGCGTGGATTTGGAATCTGGCGCGGGAAAAGATTATGGACAATAACGCCGAAGGCAGATCGTCCCGTCCCCGGGGTGCCGTCAATGAGGTCTCTGTCGGCATGAATGGTCTGCCGCCCGGGAGATACTCAATGGAGGTTCAATTGGTTTTTCCGGCAGGGCGGGCTGTGGAAAACACCCGAATCAGCTTTTGCGTTGAGATTTGAGCTTTAGACCATCTCGCATCTTCAGAACAACATTTTCAGTTTGGAAGTTGCAGTTCGGGCTGCGGCGCCTGCCGCTGCTTTTCCTTGCGGGCTCTACCGCGGGCTGATTTGCTCAAGCCCCCTCCGCCGTTCCTGCCGCTGATCATCGGCATCCCCCTATGGGCATGGGAGGGGTTTCCCCTGACCAGCGTCATCAGTCCGCCATCCTTTGTCCATCGCTTTCTCCATCCGCACTCCGGGCAGTGCCACTCGACGCCGCCTTCGATGGATGTCTGGATGGTTTTCCAAGGTGTTGCGCTTACCGGGATCAATACATTTTGTTTTTCCATTTAGTTCTCGCTTTTAGGTTGGTCATGCCGGCGGTCTCCAGGCCCTGCCTATAGGCCGGTGCGCATCTTAATGCAATATTTTAGCCAGACAATACGGTGCTCCCGCCAATATTATTAACTATTTGATTTTAAATAAAAAAAATTTTTAAGAAAACCGCCGCACCCGCATGCGCCATGAATTCATCCGCCTTTGCCGAAGGAAATATGACGCAGGCAGGAAGATGCAAGACAGCGTCGGGCCGGTATAAAAGACTGCATCGGCAGGAAGGGGAGCGCTTGATAACAAGAACCGTCTGTTGAGGCAAGCACCTTGCAGGAGGTTTGACCGGGGTCGAGGCTCTTCCTGAAGTGGATCCTCCACGCCCCAATGCCCCCCAAAAAAAAGAGGACTCCGAAATCCGGAGCCCTCTTGCGAGATTCTGTGTTGGTCGGGACGAGTGGATTTGAACCACCGACCCCAGCGTCCCGAACGCTGTGCTCTACCAGGCTGAGCCACGTCCCGACTGAACGAGGGTTTTTATTCCAAACCGGCGCTGATGTCAACCCCATCGCCGGCGAAAAACGGCGCGGATCGCTCAACGCCGCTTGGCGCGCGCCGGCGCGGCCTTGGTTTTCGAGGCGCTGCGCCTGCGGACGTAGGGGTTCCGCAGAACGATGGTCTGGTCGCGGTCCGGCCCCACGGAAATGATGTCGATCGGCGTGCCGGTCAGCTCCGCGATGCGCTGCAGGTATCTTTTCACGTTGCGCGGCAGGCGGGTGAAGCTCTTGATGCCGGAGATGGTCTCCGTCCAGCCCGGCAGCGTTTCGTAGACCGGCCGGCATTCCGCCAGCACCTTGAGGCTCGCCGGGACCACGTCGAGGGGTTGGCCCCGGTAGTCGTAGTGCGTGCAGATGTTCAGCGTCTCGAGGCCGTCGAGCACGTCGAGCTTGGTGATGGCAAGGCCCGTGACCCCGTTCAAACGGACGGCGTTTTTGAGGATCACCGCGTCCAGCCAGCCGCAGCGGCGCCGGCGGCCGGTGGTGGAGCCGAACTCCGCGCCCTTCTCCTGCAGATGACTGCCGATCTCGTCCAGCAATTCGGTGGGGAAGGGGCCCTTGCCGACGCGGGTGGTGTAGGCCTTCACGATGCCGATCACGTCGGTGATCCGGCGGGGGCTGAAACCGGTGCCGCAGCAGGCGGTGGCGGCCAGCGTGTTGGAGGAGGTGACATAGGGGTAGGTGCCGTGATCGATGTCCAGGTGGGTCCCCTGGGACCCTTCGAACAGCAGCTGCTTTTTCCTTTTGACCGCTTCATCGACGACCACCGACACGTTGGTGACGTGCGGCGCCAGGCGATCGGCGTAAACCCGGTACTGCGCGATGATCTCTTCGGCATCCAGCGGCTGCGCATTGAAATAACTCTGGAGGTAGAAATTTTTTTCCTCCAGCAGCGAACGCACCTTTTCGGCGAACGTGTCGGTCTCCAGCAGCTCCACGAAGCGGATGCCCCGGCGGGCCACCTTGTCCTCGTAGGCCGGCCCGATGCCCCGGCCGGTGGTCCCAATCTGCTGGGCGCCCTGCTTCTCCTCGCGGGCCACGTCGATTTTCTGGTGGTAGGGCATGATCAGCTGCGCGATTTCGCTGATCTTGATCCGGTCCGGCCCGATGGCGACCCCCTTGCCGGCCAGGA
>Ga0316630_10000186_pt1 | contig 16462 bp, 8 predicted proteins | sample OWC_May_M1_C1_D6_FD_207658 | JGI IMG/M metagenome (GOLD analysis project Ga0316630, IMG submission 207658) | Wetland soil microbial communities from Old Woman Creek delta, Ohio, United States - OWC_May_M1_C1_D6_A | ecosystem: Environmental > Terrestrial > Soil > Wetlands | place: USA: Ohio...
GTCCCGCACTGGAAACCATTGCATGCGACCCCGGTCTTACCTGTGTCTCTTTCGGGCCCCACCGGTTACCGCCGCCGGGATAGAGGGCGTACAGCATTGTCTTTTGTGGGGATGGCTGGGCAAACAGGTAGATGCCGTCATCATGAAATGCCGGGTTTGAAATGATGGTGAGGTTAGCAAGGAACGGCTTGACCCTGACGTTGCTCGGCTGCGGGAAGAACTTCCACCGGGTCTTGGTCGTATCTCTTGCGTGTTCGCGTTCCAGCAAAGTCGTGGGCAGTATGTATTCAAGGATTAGCCTGGGCTTATTTGAGGAAGTCCCTCCATACTCTGCCATCGAATAATATCTCCAGTCACTCCTGGTACTAATTGACTGGAGAGTCAGGGACAATGGTTTCCTCCCTGTGAATGCCTCCTCGACCCTCTGACGCAGGGGATCCGATGATGCTGCAAAGGTGCAGCACCTGTCGTTCCTTGAAGTCCATCGTCCAGCGGGCTGGCTCCCTCCGTCCGGGAAAATTTGAACTTCCTGGACTTCGTTGCCCTGGTATGCAACGAGCTGAAGCGTCGCCTTCTTGATCGTCGCTCCAACAGGAAGCACACCGAGGTCGAACGTCAGGTGCCCTCGAATTACTGGCTTGTTGTTCTCGTCAGCCTTAATCCACAGCAACTTGTCCTGATCTGCAGGGGTGCTTTCGGAGCTCGTCGGCAGCAGAGTGGTCGTCACCTCAGTGCCGGCAACCGCGAGGCGTCCAAGCGCCGGCAGCAAGACAGACATTGCTGCGATGAACACGAGGACCCGGACTCTCTTCATCCGCCCCTCCTCTCTCGCTGGTATTCCCTCAGTGATTCCCAAGAGGGCCTCAAGGGTGCCATGGGTGCCGCACTCGGCAAGAACATCCCAAGATTCGTGAGTGTCAAGGCAAGTAGACATTCAGATAGAGTTGCCCGGAACTCGAGTAGGTCTTGTAGTCCTGCCAGATCAAGTAGATAATACCCCCGTACTCCACCGACACGAGACTGAATGTGTTATCAACCTGGTCGAGCCACGCTGCCTCCGGAACCTCGCTCGACCGCCACAGGCGCTGGCCCTCGCTCAACACGCACCTCCTGGCTACCACGGAGTGATCCCGTTTGAGCGCGCCGATCAGGTTCAATTTTCCCCTTATCACCTGCAAAGCACAGCCGATCGGTTTCCCTTCAGGAGGATTGATCTCGTACTCCTGCCAGTTTGCGCCATCGCCGGAATTCCATACGTTCTCGAACGGCTGCCCAAAGGGCTGGTTCACGCCTCCGTAAATCCAGATCCTGTCGTTGAAAGCGGTTGCCGCGAACATGCAGCGAGGCTGCCACGTCGCTTTGTAAGATGTCCAATCTAACTGCTCTCCATTCAGATCAGCCGCCCAGACTTCGTTGAGCGACTGCCCAGTTCCGTCGTACCCTCCGAGCACCCAGAGCTTCTTCTTGAAAACCACACACGCATGTCCCATCCGAGCATTCCAGGGGACCTGCTGTTGCCTCGTCCACTCGCCCGCGTTGTAACACCAGATCTCATTCGAGCAGATGTCGGTATCGGCCGTACTCCCGCCGACCAGCCAGAGTCTACTCCGAAAGCAAACGGCGGGACTGGTTTGCATGCGGTCGGGGACCTTCTCGCTTTCCAGGGTCCATCCGGAAAGAGGATGCATCGACGAATACAGGCCGGCCTCGCGGTTCTTGATGAATATGCCGTACAGCTTCACATCGTCCATGTTGCAGAGGACAGACGGGTTGCCGTACCGTTCAAACGCAAACCTATGCCACCCCGGGGCAAGGACCTGGACCGTCAATTGGTGCTCCGTTGTCTTCCTGTCGTCCTTCTTGTCCGTGGCAGCGAGCTTATAGACGGTGGTAAGAGTGGGTTTCTCCTTGGTGTACGTAACTGGTCTCCCGTCGATGCCTTCCTGAAATTCCTCAACCCTCGCGTTATTGCTGTACAGCACCGCCCGCCCTGCCTGCACTGCATTCCATTTCAGGGTGAAATTGTTCCTGTCGTCCTCGGTGATCAGGTATGGCGGATCGGCCGTAAAGTAGAGCAGGTCGAATTCCTGGGTCTTTTTCTCCACCTCTAGGGTGGTCCCGTAGTCCTTGTATCCTGTGATTGTCGCGCGGATCGCAATCTTCGCCTTTCCCGGATCCGTGTTGCACTCGAAATTGCGAATCGTGATTTCCGCCTTTTCGCCTACCTGAAAGGCCGGTCTGGGGAGTCTGCAGCTCCAGATGGCTTGACCGTCAACGTTCTTGTAAGGATTTCTCTGCCAGCTATCCGGTGCGTGGATCGTGATCGAGGTGCTCGCTTCCGATGTCGCAACCAGGTCCTCGGGTCGGGTCCCAATGGAGATGGCGATGGACAGCTCCCCGCGCGCACCGGGCCCGGAGAACGCGATAGGCTCAGACGAAGAATTCGAAAGCTCCAAGACTATTTTATTGGTTTCCTTTCTTCCCGAACCCAGCGCGATCTGAGATTCAATGATCTCGCACTTCAGGAGAAGGTCCTGATCGACCATGGTCTTTCCCCTCTTCGAGCCGGACCGTCAAGCGCTTCTCGGATCTGTTGCCGTCCTTATCCTCCAGGATCAAGGTAAAGGTCGTGGTGGCCTTCACTTGGAGCTTGTACTGTTCGGGAAGTGGTGGAGTAGCCCAGGCCTTGAGGGGCTCGCCTTCATCTTCATTCGCCAGCAGACGTAGGCGGTCGCCGCCCTGCAGAATCCACGCGAGGGTGACATTGGTATTCATCGGAACTTCCAGCATCCCCTCACGCAACCAGAAACTCAGGATGGCCACGGGATTCATCTTCAATTTGAGCCAGCCTTCGGAAATCTGCTGCGGCCGCGGAGGAAAGCCGGCCCGATCACTGACGGCGGCGATCGTGTCGGATTCTTTCCACAGCGTGACCTGAGGCCGGTGCGCCCACGACCATTTTCCGAAATCATCCGAAGGCCTCGGCATGCGAATGTCCCCCCCGGGACTGATCAAGGGAGCGACTTGAAAGAAGGCTTCCTTCGCCGACTTCGCCGCAGCACTTACCCGGCCAGGCAACTCGACTGACCTCTTCGGCAGAATGCCGGTCGTGACGTGAACCATTGTCCGGGGATCCATCAGGAGGGTCAGCCTGACGGGTGTCTCGCAGTCAAGGAGGTGGTGGACATCCTCGTACTCGATCACCCCGTTGGACGCCGTCCCTTTGGCGCCGGCAGCCGCATAGAAGGGGCCGGCATTGGAATCATCCTTGAAGAATCCGACCAGGCCATCGCGATCATCGCTGGCCTCGCCGAGGCGCAAGGGGAACTTGACCTTGGTGAAGCCACCGGTGTCAGCCTTTCCAATTTTCGCCATGCTCTGATCCGTGGCGGGGAGGCCCTCCAGTTCCAACCTCAGCGAGGCTTGGACCAAGGCCAACGGCCGTCCGAGCAGCACCGAGAGAATCGGGTCGTGTTCCGGCTCGCCCGGGTCGGTTCTCGCGAGTGCGTCGTCCAGCAGATCCCAGAACCTATCCCCGGTATCGGCACCCATCCCTTCCAGGAACTGGACGAAACGCCTCAGGTGGGGATTGTGGATCCCCTCGGGCTGCTGCGAGGTCCCGGGCATCGGGAGCCAGAAGAAGGCCCTTTCGTCCCGGTCGGGAATTCCTCCTGTCCCACCGGCGGCCGTCACCCTGAGGGTTTTCTGCAAGGCACCCAGGGGGGCGCCGCTCCCGTCATAGAAGATCAGGTTCTGGTCCAGGTGGTTGGGAATCACCCATCCGCAGACAGGGCTGCTCACCGGGAAGGTCCCGGGCGGGTTTTCGGCGGGGACCCAATCGAAGAGCAAACGCAGGGGCTGGGCAAACCTGGGCGGAAACTGCAGGAATTGATCTGCGTCAGGAGCTTTCGTCGCCAGGCGCGACGCCCGGATGAGCTGTGCGCCTTCCGGCACTTCCACGGTCTGGCCAAAGGCATCCACGACCCATAACTGCAGTACCCTCATATGCCCGGCCCGAACGGGATAGAAGGGTTTACGGGGGTCAGGCGAGACGAGGTTTCTCGTCCCCTTGAGAAGATCCCCGATCGGATCCCGCGGGCTCTCGGCTGGATGCCCAGAGAAGATTCTGGGGTTGATGGGAGGGACTTGCAGCACCTGGTCCCGCATGATGAAGGCATCGTGCAGTCCCCCGAAGGCTTGGGTGAGGACATTCATCTCACCCAGGAGCGTAATGACCTGATCGAGGCCTTTGGCTTGGGTCGCCTCACGGTGCTTTTCCAGGCGTTCCTTGAGATTCCAGACGGCATGGGGGGACACAATGCTGTAGCCTTCGTAAATAGATTCAGATCTTCCCGGCGGCGATTCATTCCACCGAAACTCACCCTCGCCTTCTGCGAGTTCCCAATGTTCCAGGGGATCTTGCGGGCTGGAATAGGAAGAACGCCAGGAAACTCGCCACTCCAGAAAAAGTGGTAGCCACGGATTGCCGTCCCAGTTGCAGAGCGCGATCAGGGAAGGGAAAACGCCATCGACATGAGAGGAGGATGCGCTCTCGGGCGCACCCGAGGACGCGGGTGACCGCCTTTGCAGCGTCTTGATCTGTTGGACCAGCTCCTCTAGATGGGGACGTGTTGCGAGGGCGGCATTGCGATACGCCTGCTCGGCAATTGCATCCGCATTCCCTGGATCCAGCAACAACGCTTCCCGCAACAGGTTCGCGATTCCCCTGGGCACCCCTGGCACATCTTTCGCTGCCGCATCCCGGATCTGAAATGCTTGCCCGGCACTCACGCGTATCCCGGATTGACCGTTCGGAATGTCCGCGACGAGGGCTGTGATCTCCCCCCCGGTCACCCGACAGGCCAGCCCATCTTTCCCCGGATCACGGCCAACCCGCCCATGCGCACGAGATGGTAACAATCCCGGGGCCGAAATGAGAACGACAGGGTCGTTGGCATGCCAGAAGGGCGGGGCAAGCGAGGCGACAAATCTCAGATCGGAGAATTGCTTCTGAACCATTTCGGTAATGGCTTTCCGTCGCGTCTCCAGGTCGCCCTGGTCCGTGCCGAGTTGCCGCTCTCTCTCCTGTATCTTGCGCTTCCCCTCGTCCAGTTTCTGCGTGATTTCCGCAGGCTCTCGACGATCGCCAAGGTACTCACGGGCCCACTTGTACCAGGTGGCGTAGAGCTCCAAGCGATCTGCATCCAGTTCTCGTTTCTGACGATCGCACTTCCTCTGCAGGCCATCTAGTTCCGCAAGGGACCGCTCCAGACTTTCCGGCAGGGTGGCGTCCGTCGCGGTAAGCGGCTGATCCTCACCAACTTCCTTCCTCTGAATGAACAGTTCACTGCCGCCCTCAGACGACCCAAATCGGCTTTGGTGCAGGCGCGCATCGAGCTCCAGTGGGGCGACATCCTTGGAAAGCAGGTCGTCCTGGAAGGCAGCCAGCAAGGTTTCCAGTCCAGGCTTCTTCAGGCTCTTCCCCAGCAGCGCCGCCATGGCCTCGGCCGACGTATTGCCGATCGCGACCTGGCACTTTTCGTCTAGGAACGGCACCTTCGGGGGGTATGTCTTCTGCCCTTTCCATTGAATATCGTAGATCGACCCGTGGCACAGAATCTGCGACGGATAGGACTCCGCGTCCGGAGGCGGGCACGTCCAGTTCAACTCCTCGAGGTCGAAACTGCGCAGGATGTCTTTCGCCGGATCGGAGTACCAGCCAACCACCAAATAGGCCAGCCTGGTATCGGGCTGGACGTCGGACAACGGATCATGAAAGCCGAGGACGCTTCTGCAGGCGGGATAGTAGGCGGCGAATGCCGGGTCGCCATACCCTAATGCGGTCAGCTCGACCCTGGCGGTCCGATGCTTTGCCTCGGCCCAGTCGGGATAGTCAAAGCTTCTTCCCACGTAGTCGAAGAGGGGAAGGGTATCGAATATGGGAACGGTGATCGCATTGGTGGGTTTCGGCTTTTTCGGATCGTCCGGATCGTAAGCATACCGATAATCACTCTCCACCACCCAGGCTCTGACAGAGATCTCCCTCGTACCGGGCTTGCGGCAAATCCTCTGCACCATCCAGCGATTCGGAATCACCGGAAACTGCGGATCATCCGGGGGGTCGCGTTCGGCGAGTTCGGCCAACTGCATCCCGAGTTCGGTCAGCCGCTTCGCCACACGCGCGCGTTCCGCTTCGTCCGGGCCCCGAGCGAGCTGCGCCACCGGGTCGGCCTGCTCCCCTGCCAGCTGATCCCCATGGACCAGGTCGGCCAGTCGCGCCCACAGATCGGTCAATCGCTTCGCCAGACGTGCACGTTCCGCTTCGTCCGCGGTTGCGGCCAGCCGGTCCGCCAGCGCCCCATGCGCCTTCGCCATTCGCCTGGCCCGTGCGAGGGTATTGCTTCCCCGCTTGAGGGCGGACGGCAGGGCCCAATGAAGATGCACGCCAGGCTCCTGGATCCGATCCCTAGCATCGAAGAGCGCGGGAGCGAGCTCTGATCCCAGGATGTCCCCTTCGTACAGGCGCGAGAAATCCACACTCAGATCGCTCCAGCGGCCCCCGTTTGCCTCCACCACCAGGGCCTCGATGCTGATCGGTACCAGCAAACGATTTTCTGGCTTCGCGACGTCACCCATGCTCTTTTGCTGCCCCCCCGGGCACTGTGAAGGTGGCTTTGCCCGGGCTCTCGACCATCTGCACCGAAAACTCGGCCGAGGTAAAGTCGGGACCCTCAATCGCGCTCTCGCCGGTCAACTTTTCCATCATCTGGCTCGCGAGCCTCTCTACCTCCACCACCCGCTTCGTCCCTTGCCGCATCGGGACAGCGATGTTGACCTGTTTGTCAATCTGGTCACCCGCTTGCTCCGCCGGAGCCAACTTCCGCAAGGTACGTTTGTGATAGGTGTTGCTGCCTGGATCGTACTCTGCACCGAAATGCAGACCCTCGGGGGGTTGCTTGATCTCGATCTCGGTAACCTCTCCGTTAAAGAGACAGAGCATGATGTCCGGGCTCAGCCGGTCGATCCTGAGCGCCGGAAGCGGGTCGATCCGGTTTCCCTGTCTGTCCACGCCGGACGCCTTCATTTCAAGGCCCTGCCAGCCATCCACAAGGTCGGATCGCAGCAAGAAGCCGGTGAGGGGCCAGTTGACTTCTCCGTTCTCCCCAGCTCGGACCTTCCTGGCCTTGGTCCCTATCTGGTCGAGAAACTTATCCCGCAGTTTCTGGTCCAGCAATTCATCCATCGAACTGCTCTTCCCCACGCTGCACGCCCCCTCCAGCAGGCTCTTCATCCAGCCTGGATCCAGAAAGAAGAACCGGATGGACTCGGGCGGCAGCATGGCCTCCTCGGGAACCAGATAGTTGAAGGGGACGCCATACAGCAGGAGCAAGCGGCCCAGCCACTCCCCGATGTCATCGGGCATGTCCCAGCTTTTTCCGGTCAGCTGGAGGGAAATTTCGTTCTTGAACGTCTTATCCATGGCGGTGATTCCCTGCTACTCGAAGGCACCCGGATTCGAACGGATCGCATCCATTACGTGCTCATCCATATCCTTTCCGGAGAGTTGATATTTCCTGTCCAGGGCCGACTGCTCGATTTGAGACTTGATCTCTTGCCTTTCCTGGTTCCTGCACCTGTACATCGCGCGCGCGAAGTGGGGACTTTGCAGCGCCAGCAGTCGGCCCAGTTGCCACGCCGCGGCATACGTCACGTCCAAGAGGCCGGTCTCGTAGTTGTACCGGAGGGCGGCATCCGCGCAGGGAACGTAGCGATAGGTGTCGAGCTTGTGGTAGAGGAGCGGCACCAGGGGACCACGGTACCACGAAACAGCCATCTCTCCGTTCCGGATGCGGTGAGTGAGGGCGGTATAGCCAAGCTCACGCGCCTTCTTCACCTCGCCGGCGGCCTCGTCATCGGCCATGGTCCCCCCGGACGGAGGGGGCAACCTCAGGAGATCGATCTTGAGATCACGCACGAGGGTCTTGAAGGTGTTCTCTCCCTGGCAGAGAAAACTCCAATTCGCCAGGACCGCCAGGCGAACCTTGTCCTCCTTGATTGTCCCCGGCTCGCCGTGGAGGTATTTCTGAAAGCCCTCGAGGGAGACCAGGATGGCGGTGTTCCTGATCCCTTCCCTTTCTGTCGTCGTCTCCGGAAAGCGGTTCGCGAGCACGACGGAAAAGCAACCGTCGGTCTTGAGAGAGAGGGTCTCCTTGTTTCCGGTGTGCACCTGACGGACATGGGCAAGAAATGGCAGGTCCGCTCTTGCGGGGACGATGCTCGAAAACAGCGCTCTGGGAATGTCGACGGTATTGCACAGATCGTCTCTTGATTCGTAATGCTTGAGGTCGGAATCCTTCAGGTCCGGTCCCTTGACCCCCGTGCCGGGGTTGAGCAGCGCCTCGACCTTCCGGGCTTCGATCTTAGCCGTATCCCCTGTATCGGGAAAGTCCGACGGGCTCATCACGAGCAGGGCCAGCCAAGGGCACGGGGTCCTCTCGTCCTGATCGCCTCCCGCCATGGTCCGCTCCCAGGGGAGCGTTCGGCGCGTGAATACGATGTGCGGCAGGGTATTGCCGAAAGCGCCCGACTGATTGGCAGGGGGATACACGGAATAGACATCCGAGGGGTTGAGGGAGAATCGCGGTCCCGCGACGGAGAACTCAAGCTCGCTTCGGAAGGATTCAGGGCGAACCTCGCGCACCGTCTGGTCTACCGTGACGGCATAATCCCCGGGAGACAGGGGGGGGAGGAACGCCTGGAAAAACTGAATCAGGCCGTGTTCGAGATCCGACATTTCCGGTTCCCGGCTGATGGTGTTTGTCGCCGCTCCAAGGCTTCCTAACCGCTCTTGGGTCGCTTGAATGCCTGACCGAGATAGGCCATTTCCGGCATGGCCTGAAACATCCTCTTGGCGTTGGCCGCCAGGTCGCGGAGATTGACCGACTCGATCTCTTTTGCCTTTCCCAGGGCGCCGAGGATGGCATTCCTCTTCTGGGTTACCGTGGGATTGTTCCAAATCGTGTTCATCAGCGTCTTATCGTCCGCCGCCGGGATGGGTTGAGGCTCCTGGCGCTCCTCCCAGGGAATGTCTCTTGAGATGTCTTCATACTTGAATTTCTCGAGATCCATCCAAGCCAGGCCATGACTCGGCTCCCGCTTTTTCAGGAACACCCGCAGGCCGCCGGGTACATCGCTGATCATCCTGGCGGTCGGAGCCTTGAGTTCGGACAGGTCGCTGCTCCAGAGGGCATAGGGAACGTTCTTTGCCACCAGTTCGTGACCCAGGTACCTGTTCCATCCGTTCTGTGAATCGCCGTTCTTCCTCAGGGAAACCTTGTGCTCTGAGTCCAGCGTGGCCTTTCCCATCGGCCGGATACCAAGCCTCGTGTCTTTCCCGGGGTCATCGGGAACGATCGATGTCTCGTTCAACAGCACGTTGGTCGACGGGATCACCGATTCCGTGGTGAACGACAATTCATGGGCATTCACCAGCCTGAGCGTTCTCTTTTGGCCTTGGTCCCCCACCTCTCGCTCGCTGATCAGGCCGCTCGTGATCCGTATGGTGCTGATCAGCGGATCCGTGTCCCCGTGAGAATTTCTTGATTGGGGCAGGAACGATTGATGAAATTCCCTCCACGACAAGGGTTCGGGTTTCTCCGGTTCCTGTTTGCCGAAGGGAATATCAAAGGAGACGATGTAGAGGGTGACATGGGCGATTCCTCCAAAGGGCGGCCCCCAGAGATGGACCGAAGCGCCGAGTTCAACCTTCAGGGTGAAGAGGCCCGTCCAGAACGAGACGCCGATCCGTACCCCTACCGCGATATCGTACCGGAACGGCTTCCAGGCAATGAGAAAATCCGCGCGCGCATAAAACCAGGCGCGGATGGGCCCCGCGTGAAAGACGGCGTCGAGTTTGCCTCCGGCCATCAGACAGGATGGGGTGAGGGCGAAATACGCCTCGCCGGTGATACTCAGGTGCGCGCTGACCGGCCAGTGTATCCGCAGGCGGGGCACCACGGGATAGTGTGCGGGTTTCACGAATCTCGCATGGTACCCGCCCAGCGTGACTACGAAATCCCCAGCGTGCTCCCCGGCAAACCAGCAATAGAAGGCGAAGCCGCCCGTCAACCGGCAGTTTCTGGTGAAGAGAAACGAATTGTCCGTGAGCCGGGCCTCCACCGCCAGGACGCCGCTGGCTGGGCTGAAGGTCACCTTGATGGCCAATTCGGCGCAGGCGACCTGCTCGATGGGCGGAGCGCCCGGCAACTGCTTGGGCACGGAGATCCGGGAGAGACCCAACAAGGCAATCTGCAGCTGTGTCCCGAAGGAGACGGCGAGCAGGGCGAAGGAATCGATCATGCCAAAGGAATTGAACTTCACCCCCGCCGCCAACCAATAATCTCCTTTGGACGACGGGATATACTGGCGGAGCTTTTCCATAGCAGCTCTGGGATCGGAGCTGCCACCAAAATACGCCGGATCCGTGGCCCCTCTGACCAACGGGAAGTTCTGAACCTCCTCGATGGCGGGAGTCCTGAGGATACGGTTCACGCCGAACCCAAAGGCCAGGCCGGTGACAAAGAAGAAGGGGGGACCGCCCAACTCTCTGTTCAACACCGCGAATACGAACAGCGAGATGTCGCCGGTCTTGAGCTGGGCGAAGGAGCCCAGCGCCGACAGCGTGAAGAGTTCGGCCCGGACCATGACCGCCCCGTCGAACTCCACCTCGACATCTCTCGTCGGAGCCATCTTGAGCAAGGTCCCGCTGATCTGCAGGGGCCCCTCTTTGAAGCCCAGCTCCAGTCCATCCAACCCGAACTCGATGTTCTTTGTGGTGGGGCGGCGGACACGTAGCAGGCCATCGTCACCCCCCGGCTTGACCCTGAGGGCGAGTCCGAGCAACCCAACACTTAACCCCAGCAGATCGACGCCGGCATCCAGAAGGAGCCCGAGTTTGGCCTCCCGCCATTCCAGACCCACCCTCTGCACGTGCAGCGGTCCGAAGGTCTTCTTCACCGAAAACCACTTCGCGAGGCCGGCCGACGCCGCTCCCGGTTTCTCTTTAACCGCAGGGGCCTCAGCGGCAGGTGCCGTTTCCTCTGCCTTCTTGACTGCACTCTCCATCGGACCCGGCGGAGCAGACTGGGCCTCGAAGATATTCATGCCCCCGATGAGAACCTCTGCAGACAGCATCGGGCCCTGGGGGAAGGTATGAGGCTTCGTCTCCGGGCGCGCCAGTGAAGGCAGTACGACGTCCTGCTCGACCTCTTGCGTCAGGAGGCTGACATCCCGAAAGGCCTCGCTGGCGTAGTACACACCCAAGTCCCCGAGGGAAATCTCGCCGACGAGACTGGAGAGGAATTCATTCTCCAGCGGGCTCTTGCTGTCCAATCGCAACTGCAGACCAACCAAGAATCCGCCGTTTTTCCCAAGCGCCTTCAGCAGAACAAACTGGCAATGGACCTCACCCGCTGTCAGCGTCGCCACCAACTGCGCAGACTTCGGCTGCCCCGCGCGGTATCCAAACGCCAGCCTGTCAAGCCTGAGCCTGTCTATGCCCGAATCACCGAGAAGTTCCCTGAGTCTCGCCCCTGCGCCCCCGAAATGCGTACCCAGGCCGTCCAGGAGGGATGCCAGCGATTTCTCGATCGACACCGATCCAGAGAATCCCGCGAAGGATCCGGCCTCCACCATGCCGGTGACCCACATCGGAATTCCAGCGACCTTTCCCCGCAGAACCAGGTCGGTCCGGGTCGTCACATCCGACTGCGACATGGATTATTCACCCTGTGAAACAAGAACTGTGGATGCGCCCTTTATCGGCCACTTATCCGGACAGTTCGGCGACATACTGTTCAAGGACCGGAAAGGACTCCTTTGCGCATCGAAATACCCGGACGGAGGCGCCTTGGATATCGAACAGGTTTCCCAGGTCATCGTCTTTGGTGAGCGTCTTTATCAACCCTTGATCAAACTTCAGCTGGAACATCATGAGAAGGGGACCGTTCGTCGTAAAGTAAAACGCCTCGCAGGAAATTGAAGTGTCTTCGATGAGGTCTTTGATGAGGCTTGATACCTCTTGGGGCAGGGTACCCTTCTTCGCGAGGAAGTCCTTTAGTTTCTTGCCCGTGATCCGTATAGGCCTTGTAATGTAGATTGGGCCTCCCTCGTCCTTGACTTTGGTAACATCAGGAATCATCAACGTCGACGGTTTGCCGTCGCTCGTCACCAGGACCGCGATGCCTGCATGAACCTGTCCGTCCGCATACTTCTCCGCCCCCGAGAGCACTGGCGATTGTGCTCGCACTGCAGGAACCTCTGTTTTCTCAGGTGCGGTTTTTCCCTTGTCGGCTGGTCCTTCTTGATTAGGCATTTTCAAATCCCTCCTTCCTGAGCTTGTCTCTCATCTGCGCCGCTACCTGTATTCGAAATCTCGTCGGCAGTTGGTCGGGTATCGGCGTTTCGCCCCTGCGAATGCGATGGGCCAACCATGAGTCATGGTCGGCAACATGCGGACTCCGGCGCGGTCGAAGCAACCCCCGGCAGCGCAAGAGCCACTGCGGACTCCGTACAGTCAGGGTCGCGAAACGCGATGGAAACCCCATGCGCATGCGTGTCCGCGCTCCACCCTTCGAGGTTGCCCATCGACCACCGGCTCCGCCACCCGTTCGCCGATGCGGCGGCTCATGATGAACCCGGCGGCGGTCCGATTGATCGCCGGGACCAAGCAACCCATATCCCCTCGGGATGGCGGCTGTCAAGGGGGGAGTAGGTATTGAAAAATGGCGTCGCCGCCCGATTGGCCGGGGTGCCGCGGCCGCGAGACGAAACCGCTCCCTCCGGGTCGCGGACCGGACAGGGTTGGAGGACATTGGATCACGGCGCAGGGCAGTGCACTCCGTCCTCGCCCTATTAACCTTGTCGTTCGATCCAGCACGCTCGAAACGCAGAGCGGTTCAATCTTGTTCAACCGACGATACAAGAACGGCGCGGACTCCGGGCGGCCCTTTCGTGGGGGGTGAATTCCGGCTAATGTGCGACTCGCGTGCAGCCGGCAGCGGAGAACGGCTGAGGCCACAGGCCGGCCTCGCCCCACAGCGGGATCTGGGATGCAGCACACGGAGAACCTTCCTACGACGGGCAGCATGCCCCCGCCGCACGTGGACCTCCTGCGGCTCGAGCACATCACCAAGCAGTTTCCCGGCGTCAAGGCGCTGGACGACGTCAGCTTCGATCTGCGCCCGTCCGAGGTCCACGTCCTCCTGGGCGAGAACGGCGCCGGCAAGTCCACGCTGATGAAGGTCCTGGCCGGTGTCTATCCGGCCGACAGCGGGCGCATCGTCCTGAACGGCCAGCCAGTCCAGATCCACTCGCCCCGGCAGGCCAGGACGCACGGCATCTCCATCATCTACCAGGAGTTCAACCTCGTTCCGGACCTCACGGTCGGCCAGAACATCTTCCTGGGCCGAGAACCCAGGACGGCCATCGGCCTGGTGGACCGGAAAGCCCTGGCGGCGGGCGCCAGGAAGTTCCTCGATTTCCTCAACGCGGACATCGACGTCGGCGCCAAGATCCACAGCCTGGGGGTGGCCCAGCAGCAGCTGGTCGAGGTGGCCAAGGCGCTCTCCCTGGAATCCTGCATCCTGATCATGGACGAGCCGACCGCCACCCTCAGCGAGCCCGAGATTCAGCGGCTTTTCGAGACGATCCGGAGCCTGAAGCAGCGCGGGGTCTCCATCATCTACATCTCCCACCGGCTGCAGGAGATCCGCCAGATCGGCGACCGCGTCACCGTGCTGCGGGACGGGCGGGCGGTCGGCACGCGCCCCATCGCCGAGACCAGCCTGGACGGGCTGATCCAGATGATGGTGGGCCGCTCGGTGTCCCAGCGCAGGATCCGAACGCGCAACACGGCGGGGCCCCGCGAGGTCCTGCGGGTGGACTCGCTCCGGCGGGGGAGAATCCTGAAGGACATCAGCCTCGTCGTCCGCGAGGGGGAGATCGTGGCCCTGGCCGGCCTGGTCGGGTCCGGACGGACGGAGCTGGCGCGGGCCATCTTCGGCATCGACCCGGTCGATTCCGGGACCATCAGCCTCATGGGGCGGACGCTGGCGAACCCCTCCCCCGCCGCCTGCATCCGCAGCGGGATGGGATTCCTGCCGGAGAACCGCAAAGAGGACGGCCTGGCCCAGATCCTTCCGGTGAAGGACAACATCGTGCAGGCGTCCCTGCGCAAGCTCTTCCCCTGGGGCTTGCTCGACCATGGCCTGGAGCGGGCCACCGCCCGCAAGTACATCCAGGACCTGAGCATGGCCTGCCCGAGCGTCTTCCGGATGACCAGGTTCCTGTCCGGGGGGACGCAGCAGAAGGTCGTGCTGGCCAAGTGGCTGTGCACGGAGTCAGGGTTCCTCATCTTCGACGAGCCGACCCGGGGCATCGACGTGGGCGCGAAGGAGGAGATCCACAGGCTGATGCACACGCTGGCGGAGCGCGGCGTGGGGATCCTGATGATCTCCTCCGAGCTCCCCGAGGTCCTGTCCCTGTCGGACCGTGTGTACGTGATGCGGGAAGGCGCCATCACCCGGGAGCTGGTCACGGAGCGGACCAGCCAGGAAGAGATCATCGGCTTCGCCGCGGGTGGCAAGTGACCATGCGGATCCCCGCGCTCCTCGGCAAGGTCCCCGGCAGCATCTACGCCGTCCTGGTGTTGCTGCTGCTGTTCCGCGTCGGCTCCGCCCAGTTCCTGAGCGTCTCCAATTTCCTGAACGTCCTTCAGCAGAGCTCCATCCTGGCCATCGTGTCGATCGGCAGCTTCCTGGCCATCCTGAGCCACGGCATCGACCTGTCCCTGGGGGCGATCGTGACCCTGGCGGGGATGGTGTCGGCGCTGCTCATGGTCCAGGGCTACGACGTCGTTCCCGCCTGTCTGATCGCGCTGGCGGTCAGCGTCGCCGCGGGGGCGCTGAACGGACTGCTGATCGCGTACAGCCGGGTGGATCCGTTCATCGTGACGCTGGGCGCCATGGGGACCTGCGAGGGGCTGGCCCTGGTCCTGGCCCACGGGGCCACCATCCCCGCCACGAATGCCACGTTCAAGGTGCTGGGGGGCGGGAGCCTGCTGTTCGTGCCCCTGTCCGCCCTCATCGCCCTGGCCAGCTACGGGCTGTTCGGCTTCCTGCTGAAAGGCACCGCCCTGGGCACGCACGTCTACGCCCTCGGGGGAAACGAGGAGGCGGCGCTGCTGTCCGGCATCCAGGTGCGGCCGCTCAAGATCCTCGTCTACGCCGTGAACGGACTGCTGGCGGGATTCGCCGGCCTCGTCCTGGCCTCCCGCCTGGGCGCGGCCAATCCCTCGCAGGGGATCGGCATCGAGTTCGACGGGATCGCCGCCGCGGTGGTGGGGGGCACGTCGCTGGCCGGGGGCCGGGGGAAGGTGTGGGGCACCTTCATGGGGGCCGTGATCATCGCCATCTTGCGGAACGGCCTGAACATGGCAGGGCTGCCGATGGCCCTGCAGATGGTGATCGTGGGCCTGATCATGGTGGGCGTTCTGACCCTGGACACCTTGCGCCGGAAGTGAGCCGGAGATGCTGGGCACGATCCTCCCGAGAATCTCCCGACTGTTCGCCCTGGTGATCCTCTGCGGCGTCCTGTCCTTCTTGACGCCCACCTTCCTGACGGCGAGCAACCTGATCAACGTGCTCCGGCAAGCCTCCCTGCTGAGCATCATCGCCGTCGGCATGACCATGACCATGCTGATCAAGGGGATCGACCTCTCCGTGGGAAGCATCCTGGCGCTCACCACGTGTCTCGCCGCAAAGCTGCTGGTGGCCCAGAACTCGTTCGGCGAGTTGCTCCTGGGCATCCTGGTCGCGCTCGCGCTGGGGGGGGTGCTGGGGGCCCTGAACGGGCTCGCCGTCACGGCGCTGAAGCTGCACGGCTTCCTGGTGACCTTCGGCATGATGCAGGTCGCCCGGGGCCTGGCCTATCTCTACATGCACGGCAGCGTGATCGGCGGATTCCGGCCGGAATTCACCTTCCTGGGTGCGGGGAGGCCCCTGGGCATCCCCACCCCGATCATCGTCGCCGCCGTGGTCGTGCTGCTGACCCACGGCCTGCTGACCAACACAACCTTCGGGCGATCGGTGTACGGGATCGGCGCCAACGACTCCGCCGCCCGGTACTCGGGTCTGAACCTGCCGCGGACCACCATCCTCGGCTATACCTTCTCAGGGCTCACGGCCGCCCTGGCGGGGCTGCTCTACATCGCCCGCCTGGACACGGCGGAAGCCCAGATCGGAGAGGCATTCAATCTGCAGGCCATCGGGGCCGCGGCCATCGGCGGGACCTCCTTCGACGGGGGGGTGGGCAGCGCCTGGGAGACGGTCATCGGGGCCCTGATCATGACCGTCCTGGCCAACGGCATGAACCTGCTGAACATCTCGTCGCTCTGGCAGACCTT
>Ga0316630_10000187_pt1 | contig 16453 bp, 13 predicted proteins | sample OWC_May_M1_C1_D6_FD_207658 | JGI IMG/M metagenome (GOLD analysis project Ga0316630, IMG submission 207658) | Wetland soil microbial communities from Old Woman Creek delta, Ohio, United States - OWC_May_M1_C1_D6_A | ecosystem: Environmental > Terrestrial > Soil > Wetlands | place: USA: Ohio...
CGGCCTGCCTCCATGTCCTCCCGGAGTCTCAGCGCCAAGACCCCGTGCGGCCGGTCATTCCCGGCGAGACGCGGTACGAGGCCAAGCCCAACGCCCTCGAACTACTGCCCGACGCGAAGCGGGGTGACCTGTGGACACCGTACCGTATCCGCCGCAAGGCTTGGTGGGCCGTGCTCTCCGGCGCGAAGGGGTATTGCGCGGGCACGCGGCTGGGGCGGTTCGAAATGAACTGGCGCAACTTCTGCGATCCCTTTACTCTTTCGGGCCTATGGCAATTCAAGCACCTGACCTGACTCAACGCCCCCCCCGCAGTCCGCGCGTGCGGCTCGGCGGTTATGTAATCCTGCCCCGCATGTTGGACAAGGGCCGCGCTTTCCTGGCCGGCACGCAAGGCGAATACAACTTCGCCTGCCCGCTGGACCAGCAGTTCCTCGAGTTCGCCGGCCTTGACCCCGAAGCGCTCAAGCATCAGTTGGACATCGGCAAGGGCGACGGCGAAATGCTCACCTGGATTCAGGCCAACGCCAGGTTCAAGCGCACTCCTTCGGAAATCGCTGCGTGGTCGGAGTTCCAGGAAGGACGCGCCCCCAGCGACGTCGCCAGCCGCGATTTCTTTCACGGACTGCACCAGAAGATCGCTCCCCAACGGAACGATGTCGCCACGTGGTTCGATCTGCTCGATCTCGACGACTACGTGTCATTTGGCGGGAAGGCGTGATCGGTCGCTAAAGCGTTGAACGGTTGAAGCGTTGAACCGGAAGCACAGCTCCGCGCTGCTTGGTGAACTTCCGCTTCAGCGCGGCAACGCTTCAACGCATCACGACGCCGCCACGCTTCTCAGATAGTCAAAAGAGTAAATCCCCGTGTTATGCCCGTCGGCCCAGGTGGGTTGCACCGCGTACCCGCCAACACTGGCGATCTGGACAAGCTGAAAAGCCTGCGGCGGCAGCGGTTGTGCCGGATTCCTGTAAAGGTTTCCCATCACATCCATTTCGCCCTTGCACCCGGCGCAAGGACAGGCCCGGCGCAGCTTCTCCAATGTCACATAGCTCTCACTGCCGTCGTCCCACTTGACGGCCAACTCATCGCCGAGGATTTGAATGTCTGCCGGTCGCATACGGACGGCAGCTTGCCGGGGAAACGTTGTCCCGGCGACAAATTTTCTTCCCATTGGTCTCCGGTGTGATACGAAGAAATCACTTCAACTCAACGTCCGGGCGATATGATACAGCAGCATTGCAGAATCTGGCTGGGCGGCGTGATGGCGGCGGTGACGCTGGCCGCTGGCGGCACGGCGGTCGCCGCAGCCCCCCCATCCCCCTCCATCGTTTCTTCCAGCGAGGCCACACTTGACTCGCTCGTGGCGGAGGCGCTCCAGGCCAATCCCGAACTCAACTACTACCAGGCCGAAATCACCGCCGCCAAAGCCGCGCGCCGCAGCGTCGGCAAACTGGCCAACCCGGAAGCTTCCGTGGACCTCGGCTACAAGCGCGACGAGTCCCGGGGCGGCCAGTTCCTCGGCGACGGCGCCGCCTGGTCGGTGAGCGTGTCGCAGACATTCGATTTCCCGGGCCGCATGGCGCTGCGCAAAGCCATCGCCAACCGTCAGATTGAGGTGGCCGAACTCGGCCTCGAACAATTTCGCGCCGGGCTCGCCGCGCGCGTGCGCCACCTCGGCTTCCACCTGCTGGTGGCGCAGGAAAGCGCCCGGGCCGCCCGCGAAGTTCGCGACCGCGTCCAGGAGCTCCTCGCCGTGCTCGTGCAACGCGATCCCGCCGGTGTGACGCCGCTGCTCGAAACGCGGGTCATCGAGGCCAACACCCTCACGCTCCAACGCCGCGCCACGCAGGCCGAGCAGGCGGTCCAATCCGCCTTGCTGGATTTGAACCAGGCCTGCGGCAAGCCGCTCGAAACCGCCGTCCGGGTGGTCCGCGCCGACCTCAAGTTTTCGCCGGCACCGCCGCTGGACCGCTTGCTCGCCGTGGCCCGCACCCACAATTTCGACCTTCGCATTCGCAAGGTGGAACTGGAGCAGCAGGGCTTCCAGGTGTCGCTCAGCCAGAAGGACCGCTGGCCGTCCGTCGCGCTGTCCCCCTTCTACTCGAATGAACGCGGGGCCGACCAGCAATCCATCGTCGGCGTCGGCGTCACCCTTCCTGTGCCGCTGTGGGACAGCAAGAAGTCCAGCGTGGAACAGGCCAGGGCGCGGCTGCAGCAGGCCGAGACCTCGATGCAGGTGACGCAGCGCCAAATCGAGCGCCAGATCACGGAGCGCGCGCTGGCCTACGAGAAGCAACGCAACGAAATGGGCCGCTGGCGCACGAACGCCGTCGAGCAATTCCGGGAAGCCGCCGAGCTGGGGGACCGCCATTACCGCCTGGGCTCGCTGCCGGTGACCACCTATCTCGAATTGCAGAAGCAATACCTCGACGCCACCGAGGCGCTGCTGCACACCCAGGCTGACGCGCTGGAGAACTGGCAGCAACTGGAATTGCTGCTGGGCTTGCCGCTGAGCGCAGTCGCCGCCTCGCCGGACGACGGAGGGAAGAGGTGAACGGGGGTCGTCCAACCGCTGCGGCGATGAGTCGGCAGAGGCCTCGGCTTGGGTGGCCCGGCCATCCGGCTAAGACGCTCGGGGCGCTCCTGAGCGCGGTCACCTTGCTCGCGGCGACGCTGGCCGGCTGCGGCCCCAAAGACGTTTCTGCTCCTGAAGCCCAGGAGGAAGCGAAACAACTCTTCCACGAAGGCAAGGGTCTGAAGCTGCCTCAGGAAACCCAGAGGTCTCTCGGCTTGAAGACGGCCCCTGCCGGGCCTCAGACACTGCGCCGCCAGCTTGTCGCCACCGCCCAGGCGTTTTCGTGTTACACCAACTCAAACGGGAGTGTGGGGGCGCTGGCCAGCGCATTCATTCCAGCCTCTGCCCTCCAGCCGCAGACAGGAGCGCCCGTCCAGCTTCGCCTCCCCGGCAGCCCAACCGCGCCGGTCACCGGCGTGGTCGTTCGCGTGGATGAAACGATGCGTGCCGCATTTGGGCAGCTTGAAGTCGTGGTTGATCTTCCCAGCCGCGCGGAGGCGTTACCTGCGGGCGGCTTCGTCGAGGCGCGCCTGGATGCGGGCCCGGTGGAGGCGGCCATCGCCGTGCCGCGCGAGGCCGTGGTGCGCGCTGCCCTGGGGGACTTTGCCTACGTGGCCGAAGGCGAGTTCTTCAAACGCGTGCCGGTGAAAGTGGGCGCGGAGGATTCCCAATGGACGGAAATCCTCTCCGGCCTGTCCCCCGGCCAGACCGTGGTTAGCGGCAGCGCGGAGTCGCTGTGGCTGTTGGAACTGAGCGAAGTGGGCGGCATGGCCAACCTCAAGTGAGACACGGGCACCATGGTTGACCGCATCCTCGAATTCTCCCTCCGCCAGCGCGCGTTCGTGCTGATTTGCTCCGCCGCCCTGCTGGCCGTCGGCCTGTGGTCCGCACTGCGCCTGCCCATCGACGCGGTGCCGGACATCACCAACATCCAGGTCCAGATCAACACCGAAGTCATCAACCTCGCGCCCGAGGAGTCGGAAAAGCTGGTCACCTTCCCCATCGAGACCGAGATGTCCGGCCTCCAGGGGTTGACCGAAATGCGTTCGCTTACCAAGTTCGGCCTGTCCCAGGTCACCCTTGTTTTCAAGGACGGCGTCGATATCTACCGCGCGCGACAGCTCGTCACCGAGCGCCTGCAGAACGCGCTCAAGAACCTCCCGCCCGGCGTCGCGCCCAAGCTCGCGCCCATCAGCACCGGCCTCGGCGAAATCTTTTACTACACTGTGGACTACCGGGCCGACGCCACGAACAAGCCGCCCACGCGGCGCGAGCAGTTGATGGAGTTGAAGACAATCCAGGAATACGTCATCAAGCCCGCGCTCCGCAACACGCCGGGCGTGGCGGAAATCAACACCGGCGGCGGCTACGAACTTCAATTCGTGGTCCAACCCAAGCCGAAGGAACTGCTCAGCGTGGGCCTGACCTTCACTGAACTGGCGGACCTCATCGCGCTGAACGTCGAGAATGCCGGCGGCGGCGTCATCAACCGGGCCGGCGAGCAGATCATCATCCGCACGGTGGGCCGCGTGCAGACGCCGGCAGAGATTGCGAACATTCCGCTGAAATTCCGCGCGGCGCCCGCGCCGCTGCTCGTGAAGGACGTGGCCGAAGTGGTCGTGGGCACGCGCATCCGCTCCGGCGCGGCCACCGAGAACGGCGAGGAAACCGTGCTGGGCACCGTGATGATGCTGGTCGGCGAAAACAGCCGCATCGTCGCGCGCCGCGTCGAGGACAAGGTGAAGGAAATTCAAGAGAAGCTTCCGCCCGGCGTCGCAATCCGCCCCGTCTATAACCGCTCCCACTTGGTGGATCGCACCATCCATACGGTGGAAAAGAACCTGTTTGAGGGGGCGATCCTTGTGGTGGTGGTGCTGCTCGGCCTGCTGGGCAACTGGCGTGCGGCGATCATCGTGTCGCTGGCGATCCCCCTGTCCTTCCTGTTCGCCATCACGGGCATGGTGCAGAGCCACGTGTCCGGCAACCTGATGAGCCTCGGGGCGGTGGACTTTGGGTTGATCATCGACGGCGCGGTGGTGATGGTGGAGAATATCATCCGCCAGCTCGCGCTCAAGCAGCACCATCTGGGCAGCCGCATCACGCTGGAGGAGCGCCTTTACCGCCATCTGCGGTTGCCCCCCCCGGATCGCGGACGGCGGCTCACCGTAATGGAGATGCGGCAAACCGTCCTGGCCGCCAGCCGGCAGGTTGCCACGCCGATGGTCTTTGGCGTGCTCATCATCGCCATCGTCTATTTCCCGATCCTGGCGCTGACGGGTGTGGAGGGGAAAATGTTCCGGCCGATGGCCATCACTGTGATCCTGGCGCTGGCCGGCGCGCTGGTGCTGTCGCTCACGCTTATGCCGGTGTTGTGTTACTACTTGCTCCGCGTGCCGATCAGCGAGCGTGACAACTTCGTCATCGCGTTCATGAAGAATCTCTACCGGCCCACGCTCGAATACGCCCTCCGGTGGCGCTGGTTCACCGTCGGTGGTTCAGTGGCGCTGTTCGCCGCTTCGGTGCTGGTCTTCCTGCGCATGGGCGCGGAGTTTGTGCCCAAGCTCGACGAAGGCTCCTACACTGTGATGGTCTATCGCACGGCCAGCACCAGCCTGCCGGCATCCCTGGAAATGGAGCAAAAGACCGAGAAGGTCATCCGGGAGCGGGTGCCCGAGGTGACGCACGTCTTTTCGCGCATCGGCACGTCGGAGGTGGCCACGGATCCGATGCCGCCCAGCCAGAACGACCTGTACATCTCCTACAAGCCCCGCAAGGAATGGCGGAAAGAAGGGGGTCAAACCATCACCAAGGAGCGCCTCGCGGAAATCATCACCGACGAGGTCAATCGCCACCTGCCCGGTCAGGCGTTCATGTTCGCCCAGCCCATCGAAATGCGCTTCAACGAACTGCTCGAAGGCATCCGCTCCGACATCGCGGTGAAGATCTACGGCAACGACTACGACGTGCTGGAGAAGATCGGCGCGCAGTTGAAATCGCTGCTCGACGGCATCCCCGGCGCCGCGGATGTGGAATTTGAAACGATGGGCCGCGCGCCCGTCATGGAGATCAAGCTCAACCGCGCGGCCCTGACCCGTTACAATCTCCACGCCGCGGAGGTCAACGAGGCCATTGCCACCGCGCTCGTGGGGCAGCCCGTAGGTCTGATCTTCGAGGGCAACCGGCGGCACGAAATCGTCGTGCGCCTGCCGGAAGACCTGCGCGAGAAACTGGAGGAAATCCGCGCCCTGCCGGTCCGCACGCACGACGGCGGCCTGGTCACGCTCGGCCAGGTCGCCCGTTTCGACCTGGTCGCGCAGGTGGACCCGATCATCCGCGAGTTTGGCCAGCGCCGCAGCGCCATCATGGTGAACCTCCGCGGTCGCGACGTGGAAAGCTTCGTTCGCGAGGCGCAAGAGAAGGTGAAGGCGCAGATCCAACTGCCCGAAGGCTACGACATCGAGTTCGGGGGGCAGTTCAAGAATCTCCAGGCCGCGCGCGCCCGTCTGGCCATCGTGGTGCCGACGGCGCTGATCCTGATCTTTCTGCTGGTGTTCGCCGCGCTCGGCAGCTTGCGGCAGGCGTTGCTGGTTTATACCGGGATCCCGCTGGCGGTGACTGGTGGCGTGTTCGCGCTGGCGCTGCGCGGGATGCCCTTCAGCATTTCGGCGGCGGTCGGCTTCATCGCGTTGAGCGGCGTGGCGGTGCTGAACGGCTTGGTGCTGGTCAGCTACTTCAACACGCTGCGCGCCGAGGGCCGCAACCTGCGCGAGGCCGTCTTTGTGGGAGGCCTGACGCGACTGCGTCCCGTGCTGATGACCGCGCTGGTGGCGAGCTTCGGCTTCCTGCCGATGGCGCTGGCGACCGGCGCGGGGGCCGAGGTTCAGCGCCCGCTCGCCACGGTCGTCATCGGCGGCATTTTGAGCTCAACGTTCCTGACGCTGGTGTTCCTGCCGGCGCTCTACGCGTGGGCGGAAGGCTTGATAAGGGAACAGAAGGCGACGGCCCAGACCCCGTTGGAAATGGCAGCGCAGGCCACTGCCAAAGCCTGACAATGGCCCCATGACTCGAATTTCAGATTAACACTCTTTACTCCCTCATCCTATGAACGACCGATTTGCCATCGTCCTTTTCTCCGGCACAGCGGATAAGCTCATGGCCGCCGCGAACATTGCCGCTGGCGGGGCGGCCGCGGGGAGTGAAGTCACTGTCTTCCTGACCTTCGGCGGCCTGCTGGCTTTCCGCAAAGGAGACTGGAAAACCAACCAGCGTCTCAGCGCGGATCTCGGCCCGCACGCCGACCTGGTCCGGCAGGCCATGCAAAATCCGGCCATGCCTTCCTGGATGCAGGTGTTCAAAGACGCCATGGAAATCGGCCAGTTGAAGATCACGGCCTGTCTGATGACGTTGGAGATGTTTGGCCTGAAGCTCGATGATCTGGAACCGGTCGTCAGCGAAGTCTCCACCGTCAGCAATTTTCTCGGCTCCAGCGAAGGCGGCCGGGTGCTGTTTATTTAGGTCGCCACCCTGCCCCGGGGGCTAATCGGTTCCCTTGGGTGTCCCGGTGACTACGACCGTCTGGTTCAACGCGGGCGCGCTGGCGGGGAAAAATACTGGCGATCCCTTGGCCGGCACAGCCTTCACATAATACTCCAGGTCATCGGGGTTTTGGCCGGCCGGCGGGAATTTCACCGTGTGGACTCCGCGCTGGACCGGGAGGAGGCGGGCCTCGGTGAACCGGCCCTTGCCGAGCGGCCGCCAATAAAGCGCCGCGTCTTGGACCGGCTGTTCGGAGAGGAGGATGACTTTCAGGCTCAGCGTCTCGCCCCTGCTCATGCTGGTGCGGACGGTGGGCACGATGACCCGCGTCAGGCCGCGATACGCTTTCGTCGGCTGCGCGTCTGGCGGCAAGGCTTCGCCGAGCACATTGGTCAGTGTCTGTCCGCCCAACAGAAGCCCGGGCAGCAGGTGTTGCTCCCAGTTCGCCACCGTGCCCAGTTCGCCGGGATTGCTCACCAGCGCCAGCAGGTGGCGATAAACCTCGCCCGTCAGTTTCACGATCTGCTGGCGGAGCGGCAGCGCGGTGGCCTGGGCGAATTCCTTCGTCCTGGCTGCGTCGGTTTGGGCTTTGACGCGGCCCAGCGCGTTGGTAAAACGCGCCCAGGCACAGTTCAACTCGCCCATGGCTCGCATGTAGTGGAAGGTGTTCAGCCAATAGTCGAACCGCTCGCGGTGGCCGGGGCCTTTGATCCTGGAAGACAAGTCGGCGAACTGCTCCACGAACGCATACTCTTCGCGCACCTTTTCCCACGGACGACTGTCCGGGCGGATACCGCCGGGGCCATCGATCCAGTCAGACGGGCGCGGCAGGCGACCGTCAATCTTTGCGAACAATTGCGCCGCCGGCTCGGCGACCTCAGGGCCGAAGTGGGCCAGCGCCCAGTCGCGGTAGAAGTCGAGCGTCGGTGGGAAGATTTCCTTCGGCGCCGCTGAAGTGGTCCAATCGGCGGCGTAGTCTTTGTACGCCTCGCCGCCGCAGTTGATTTTTTTGGCGAAACCCGTGCCTTCGACTGCGAAGGCGGCGATGGATGGAAACTCGGTTTCAGGCACGAATTCGATGTCGAGCCAGCCGTTGGCGACGGTCACGTCCTTGAAGGTGTAATCCAGCGCGCGGTCTTTGCCGACTTTGGCGAAGATGTCGAGATGTTCGATGACGGGTTTGCCCTGGAGCTTCACGCCAAAGACGCGCCGACCGGCTTCGGCGTAGTGCGGCTCGCAGAATTTGAGGGTGACGGTGTAGGAGCCATTCGGCGCGGGCAGGCGGTAGGCGGACAGGTTGTAGCGGACGTGCTGGTAAAGCGGATCCTCCTCGGTGTCGGCGATGGCGTTGTTCGGGAAGTGCGCGGCGCTCCCGCCCACGGGACCGGCGACACGCGGTGGTTCGACAGGTTGGTTTGGCGTGATGTTCCACCCGTCCTGCGTCCACGCGGCCTGCGCGAGCGCGGACACCGCAGGGCCGAGCACGCGCGTGCGCCAGTGGATGCCCATGAGACCGTCGCAGCCGTAGCGCCGCGCGTCGGCCGCATCGCGGCGCATCCGGCCCACCCACAATTGCGGCGAGGTCAGCGCGGGATCGTCCTCGAGCCAGGGAATGGCCCATTTGCCGCGGCCGGTGACTTCAGCGAATCCCTTATCGACCGGCGTCCGGCCGACCTCGCGGTTGATGCAACTGACGGCCACCTCCTTGGGCAGAACCTTGTCGAACATCGCACGGTCCTGCTGGGGGCCAAGCACCCAGCCGCAAGTGGCGAGGGCAAAGGGCGGCTGCACCTTCTTGTGCGCGGCAATGGCGGCGAAAATGTCGTTGGTCGTAGCGGCGATGTGTTCCGGCTTGGTGCCCGACCACGTCCAGCCTTCCGGCGTCCAAAACCAGTAGTAGTCGAGCGGATACGCCTGCGCGATGCGGCGAAAAATGCCTTCGTAGAGTTCCTGCATGACCGCGAGGTCCTTGGGATCTTTGCCCTGAGCCTTCAGACGGTCGCGAACAGCCTTGGGCACGGTCAGCGGCGTTTCGGTGCCGACGCAGGTTCTCACGCCCAGACGGTGCGCGTGCTCGAACGAGTCGCGCAACAGGACGGCGGTGCGGTTGAAGACTTCGTTGCAGCCTGCGGGCGTGGTGGGATTCGGGATGTGACCCCACATGACTTCCGCGCCGAAGTCGTCGCGCTCGAACAGCTCCGCCGCACCGAAGACGAAGTCACTGGTCTTCTTGGACGCGTAGCCCCAGTTGCCGCGCAGGGTGTTCTGGTAGCTGGACGGGTAGCTGAACTTCACCTTGCCGCCTTCACCGATTTCGGACGGCGGCCCGATCCATACCGTCGGCTCGGCATTCGGGCCGCCTTCCGGATACGTGTGCAGCCCGAAGAAATTCATCCGCAGTTTGGGAAGCTGCGAAAGGATGGCGAAGTAATCGTCGCGGTTCCACCAGTCCGGACCTTCAGGAAAGTCGTGGAAGGGCTGAATGCCGCGCAGGGCGAACAGCGGCGCGGCCTTCTCGTCGAGTGGTGGAAGTTTGAGTGAAATCCGCTGGTCCGGAATGACGTCGCCTTCCATGTAAAACCGCACGCCAAGGTGCTCGGCCAACCGGTAGGCGGCGTAAAGCGTGCCGGTGTCGTCGCCGCCGGTGAGCAGCAGCAAGGGCTTCTTGCCGGTGAACGTTTTCAGCCAGTAGCTCTGGGCCGCGAGCGAGGCGAGCGTGGCCTGCGCGCCGGCGTCGCTGGCGAGCCTCGTAGCCAAGGGCCGGTCCTTGCGAGCGACCACGATGCTGCCGGACTTGTCGGCGGTTGGGGCCGGTTGGATGGCGAACAATTTGCCCGTACGCAGATAGACATAGCGACGGACTTCCTTCGCCGCGAGTGTTTCCCTGAAGGAAGCGTCCGGGGCGACCACGATGGGGCCGGCAAGGGAGACTAGCGATGGCGCAGCAAACAAGGATGTCGGGAGCAAAGCCAGGCAGGTGATGACGGCAAGGAGCCGGGGAGTCGGGCGTTTCATGGAAATAGTTCTTTGCAGGTTCCGTCAGCGGCGCAAGCCTTTTGTTGGAGTTGGAGGGGGGTGGCCGCTTTGCGCTCGGATTGCTTCAGATCCAGCACCACGCGAAAGCCGTAATAATCGATGCGCATCGCGGGTAGATTCGGGAAGCGGTAGGAGGACATCAGGCAGAGGTGGCAGTCGTTGTTCCAGGCGGCGCCGCGGAGGACGCGGAATTTCTTCTCTTCATCCCACCAGTCTTCGCACCATTCGGAGATGTTGCCCGCCAGGTCAAACAGGCCGTAACGATTGGCGGCGAAGCTGCCGACGGGCGCGGTGCGCGCGAATGGGTCCACGCCCAGTGAGGGATCGAAGTTGCCGGCGGCCTTGGGCGGGGGCCAATTAGTGCCCCAGGGAAAGACGTCCCGCACGCCGAGGAACTTCTCATGCGGCGTGCGTCCGGTTTCGTTGGTGAGACCAACGGCCAAGCTCCACTCGGCGTCGGTCGGCAAACGGTAGCATTGCTGCTCCTTGATCAGGCCGGCTTGGCGCTCCGATTCGGTGAGCCAGCGGCAAAAGGCTTGGGCGTCGTCCCAGTTCACCCCCACGACGGGGTGCGTGGAGCTTTGGTCGAAGCCGGACTTCTGCCAGTTGAAACCAAGGCGCGTTTCCCAGCCGTGGGTGCCGGCCACATACATGGCGTTGCCCGTGTCGTGTCTTGTGGCCTGGACGAACGCACTGAAATCCTGGACGCGCGTTTCCCAGATGCAGAAGAGTACCCTCGTACCGGGCACGGGCACGAATGTCATACCGAGGCTGTTGGTCCAAGGCAGGCCGACGAACTGCAGGGCTGGGCGTACGGTCTGCGACCGGAGAGGAGCACGCACGCCATCGTCCGCGGCGGTGGAGGTCATCGGCAGGGCTGCCAGAAGTGATGACAGAGCGATCAACGGAAGCGCCTGCCGCGCTTTCACGAGCGGTACCTGTTTAGCGTGGCTGCGCTCGTGAGAGCGCGGCAAATCTTCTGCCCCACGGCCGACCATCGCCGATGCCTCGCGTACAGCCGCGCTCTCACGAGCGCAGCCACCACGGTAAACACATACCACGAGCACGGCCACGGGAAACGGGCGTGGGTCCGATGCTGTCACTGCCGCTTCAGCGTCACTTTGCCCACGAGGAATTCCGGCGCTTGCAGCACGAGACGGAAGTCACTTCCGCGGTTCTGCGAGTTGACGAATTGCGCTCCGCGCAGACGGAACGTGGCGGTCTTCCACGCCTTGCTGCCGTCGAGCTTCACCGCTTCCGGGCAACGCGTGTAGGCGCCGTTGAACGGGGCCGTGCTGTCACTACCATCAAATTCCACCCCGAAACTGCCGGGGGCGGCGTCGAAATATTCCACCTCCAGGGTCGCGTCCATCGTGTTGGCCCATTTGAACGATTCGTCCACGGCGAAATAGATGTAGCGCCCCAAGTTGGGCATCGGTTGGATGGCGCGGGCGTCGCGTCCGCCCGCGGCGGCCGCGATCGTCTGGCCATCTTCATTGTCCACCTGGCGCAGACCGCGCTCCTGGTTCGTCTCGCCGAGGGTGAGGCTGATCGATTTGGCGCCGCTGAACTGGCCCTTGGGCCGCGGCGGCTGCCAGCCTCGCTTGAACAGCGCGGCATACTTGTGGGTCAACTCGATATATTGGCGGCCGTATTCCTTCGACTCGGCCACGTCCGTGCCTTCATGAAACTCGTTCCACGTCTCGACCATGACGAATTGCGACGGACGGCGGAGAAATTTGAGCCACTGCTCCTCGTAGAATTTGCCGTTCTCGCGCTTCACGATGAGCGGTTCGCGGCCCGGCACGGCGGAGTGATCGTAGCCGGGTCCGAGCGAGGCGACGCCAGGGGTCTTCAAGCCGAGCGCGCCGCCCCAGGCGACCTTGCTGTCGGCCTTCACGCGCCAGGAGACTTCGGCGGCGATCCACGGCTCGCGCCCGCCGAAGTCTTTGGCGAACTGCTGCTTGGTGTAGTCGATGAATTTCTGGTCGTGGTTCTTGGCGAACGCGGCGGCGTACAGGAGGACGATGGGTTTGCCTTCCAGCAAAGCCCAGTGGCGCGGAGGAATCATGGAGAAGAAGTCGCGGACGGTGGCGTAGAACCACCTCTTGCCGAAATCGGTGGTGAGGTCGATGTGCTGGTTCCAGGCGTTCCATTGCAGGGTGCTGGTGTCGTAGAACAGGCCGATGAGCGGCGGCCGCTTGCCTTCCTTAAGCAACTCCTCGCGGGCCTGCACGAGCGGCGGGAGACCGGCGTAGCTCCAATGCAGACCTGCGTTGGTCGCCTGCTCCGACGGTGCGCCCCAGAAGACCGGCAGCACGACCTCGATGCCGGCGGCCATCATGTCACGGAGCTGTTGCTTGTGCCAGCGAACCGAAGTGTAGGCGAAGTCGTCCATGCTGGCGGGGTGCGTGGTCAAAGCGTCGGTGCCATCGCCGTCAATGATGTGTTCCTTGGTGTGGACGTTGTACCAGTAGAAGTAGTACGTGCCAACCAGGCGGTCCTTGGGGCCGAAGGTTTTGGCGTAGGTAAAATCTTTTGGCTTGAGGTTGATGTACGGGCCGATGGCGGGAGGGAGCTCGCGATCGGCCGGGGCCGCGCTCACAACCAGGGAAATGACGATCAATCCTGCCAGACTGAGGCACATTTTCATGGCACTTATTTGAAGGCAAAACACTCATGAGCGCAACAGTGTTTGGAAGGAGATTTCCCCAAAACCTTTCGCACGTGGAATCCCTGAACCACGAACGGAGCGCCGGTCTCCGTCCCGGCGCTACGGAAGGGCTGGCTCGCGCCGGATCGGAGATCGGCGATCCCATGGGAAGGCATCCAGCCCGCTGTGCGCGAAATTCTTAGAAAGACAACACGGTGGCTTGCACGACACCAAGCCGCGCGCGCTTCATCGCTCAAGGAGGCCATCGCCCCGCCGATACTTGAAGTGAATGCCTGCCATTGGCCCCCAGCGCATTTTGGTGGTTGATGATGAGCCGCTTGTCTGCGCCTCCATCTGCATGCTCCTTTGTGTGGACGGCCACCAAGTCACCTTGGCCGAGAGCGGCGAAGAAGCCCTCGCCAAATTCGACCCCGCCCGCTTTGACGTGGTCCTCACCGATTTCAAAATGCCCGGCATGAAGGGCGACGAGCTCGCCCGCGAAATCAAGAGCCGCGCTCCCTCCAAGCCGATCATCATGGTCACCGGCTTCCCCCCACCCCAAACCCCACCGGAAATCGCCTGCGTCGTCCTCAAACCATTTCACGTCGAAGATCTCCGGGAGGCCTTGGCCCACGTCGCTGCTTAGGCAGTCGTCCAATCGGCCGCCCCCAGGCCGCCCGGCACCAAGCCGGATCATGCCTGACCTTGTCCACCGGGCCAACCGAAAGCCGCGACCGGAGCCTGCGGTGGTTCACACCATGGCGTCCGAGAGGACGAAAATAGAGAGGAGGCGCTGGCTTCCAATGCGAGTCGGCTCTGAACTAAAAGGGCCAGCCGCCGGGGGTGGCTCGGATCGCAACGCTCGGCTACGGCGCCAGCCGTTCGATGAGCCATGAGCCGTCGGCCTGCCGAAGGTAATGGAAGCGGTCGTGCAGCCGGTTCTCGCGGCCCTGCCAGAATTCGAACTCCACGGGCTTCACGCGATACCCGCCCCAGAACGAGGGCAACGGCACCTTGCCGTCGGCAAATTTTTGCTTCATCTCCGCCCATTTCATCTCCAGCAACTTTCGCGAAGTGATGGCGCGGCTTTGCGGCGAGGCCCACGCGGCCAGTTGGCTGCCCAAAGGGCGGGTGACAAAATACGCCACGGCTTCCGCCGTTGAAATCTTCTCCGCGGTGCCGGCGATGATGACTTGCCGTTCCAGCGCCAGCCAGGCAAACAGCAGGCAGACATTCTGGTTGGCGGCAATGTGCCGGGCCTTCTTGCTCTCCAGGTTCGTGAAGAATACAAATCCGCGCTGGTCGTACTGCTTGAGCAGAACGGTGCGCACGGCCGGCCGGCCGTCGGTCCCGGCGGTGGCGAGGCTCATGGCGTTCGGATCGACGAGTTGGGCTTTGCACGCCTGCTCAAACCAAAGCCTGAACTGGTCGAGCGGGTCCGGCTTCAGATCCGTCCGCTGCAAACCGCCGCGGCTGTACTCATGCCGCAATTGGTCGATGTTCATCGGGGGTCCCGAGTTCGGCGGAGAATCCCGTCGGTGAGGATGCGCGCGCGCAATCCGCCGCGCCCCCGCATGGCTGCTTCGGCACCGGGGGCAAAGGCTTCATCCATCCAATGACAAGGCCGGCACTCCTCGACTCCCACAAACCGGAGGCCTTGTAGATCGAACTCCAGGCCGATCAGCGTATTCAACTCCGCGCCGCGCGTGAGGACATTGCGGCGGAACACCGAGGGCGGTTTGTTCCAGACCTGGAGTTGCTGGCACAGCGCCTGGTACACCTCATCGGCGAAGAAGGTGATCTGGCCTTTGTAGTCCGCTTGGTGATCGAAAAAACGGTCTCCCATCGGACCTCGGCCGGCCACGCACTGCAATTCGTCCACCTCAACGATCGGATGGTCGCCTGGCGGCTGGTCGTGGTGGCCAAAAAAATTGTGCCCCGGCGAGATAAACAGCCGCAACACTTCGAGGTTTGAAACAACACCATGCATTCGAGATCTCTTCCGCCACAATTGTGAGGCAGACCGGAACCAAGCTCAATCAGGAATTCCCGCGAAACGCGGAAGCGCTCCGTCATCCCCGACTCCGAAGCCGCTGACGGAAGGAATCCCGTGAGGTCCAGCCGCCGCGCCGGCGCTCACTTCTTTTGCTCCTTGCGCGGCCCGGTGCCACTGTTCAACCACACATCCACCCGCGGCGTCTGCCAGTTGTAGGGCTTGTTGAGAATGTCGAGGTCGCCGTCACCGTCCAGGTCGGCCACGCGGGCTTCATGGAATCCCTGGCCGGTGACCAGTTCGGTCTTCGTGAAATGGCCTTGGCCGTCGCCATAAAAAATCCAGGCCGTCGCGCCCGGATTGTCCGGTTCGGTTTTCTTTTCCGACCACTTCGCCATCTCGGCGGCGAAGATGTCCAGGTGGCCGTCACCATTGATGTCGGCCAGTTGCAGGCTGTGGCCGTGGATGACGGTGCGGCCGGCGAGGTCATGGCCGATCCATGACTTCGAGTCCTGCGGGTCGCCTTTGCACCCATACCATTTGAGCGGCCCGGTGCCATCGCCCGCCGAGATGACGACCTCGGGCGGGCCGCCTTCGACGAGTTGGCCGGCGAAGATAAGTCCGCCGGGCGTGCCGACCGAAATGGCTTTGAATTGGTCACCGCCCGTGTGTTTGAACCAGTAATTGCCTGCCAGCAAGTCCACCTGGCCATCGCCGTCGAGGTCGCACGCCGACATGCCCTCGGCGTAGGGCAACCTGCCCCCCACGCTGCCGGAGAATATTGCGGCCATCGGCCACGCCTCGGCGGTGCGCGGGTTGGCAGGAATGTTGGCAAGGAAGATCTTTTTTGCTTGCTGGTTCCAGAACGCGAGCTGCGGTTTGCCGACGCTCTTGAAGTCGCCAAAGCACTGGTCATGGTGCTGCGAAGCGCCGTCGTTCTTGATGACATGGCGTTTCCAGGAGACGCTGGGATCGAAGTTCGGGTAGGGATTCTCCCACCACCAGACCTGTTTGCTCTGCCAATCGCCGCCGAAGACGAGGTCCAGGTCACCGTCGCTGTCGATGTCCAGCACCGCGCCGCCGGCTTCGACGGTGAGGAAGTCCTTCTCGATGACAAGGCGGTTCCAACCTTGGCCGGCACGCCGATACCAGACAAGCGCAGGCGGCACCTTGCGGAAGCTCAGCACGAAATCATTCACGCCGTCCTGGTCGAAGTCGGCGACCACCGCGCCGGTTTGCTGCGTGGACTCACCGGGAATTGGCAGGTCGCCTTTGGCGCTGGAAAGGTGCTGCCACTGAATTGCGGCGGCGCTGGCTTGCGGCGCCCCAGCGGCCAGCGCGATCAGCAAGCTGAGAAAGTACAGACTGCGGCGGGCCGAAAGTCTTGGCCCGGTTTCGCGATCATCTTGGGCTGAGAGGTTGTATGCGGCGAGAGGTTGAATTTTCATTTGTCTCTATGGCTTTGAACTCGTACCACACCTTGCAGGCCGGTGCAGCACTATTTGTGGTTTGGTGGATCCACGGGGCTTGGTGGCGTGGCCAGCCCCAGGCGGCTGCGGACAGAGGCAGCCGCGCGCGATTGCTTCTGCCCCTGCGACGTTCTCCATGAGCCGGCCCGCGGACGCTCCGCGTCCGCAGCGTTGAGGCTGGAGAAGGATCC
>Ga0316630_10000188_pt1 | contig 16436 bp, 10 predicted proteins | sample OWC_May_M1_C1_D6_FD_207658 | JGI IMG/M metagenome (GOLD analysis project Ga0316630, IMG submission 207658) | Wetland soil microbial communities from Old Woman Creek delta, Ohio, United States - OWC_May_M1_C1_D6_A | ecosystem: Environmental > Terrestrial > Soil > Wetlands | place: USA: Ohio...
CATAGAGAAGCCCAGATTGGTATAGAACTGCCTGGAACCCATTTCTACTTGTTTCTCTTGTTGCTCAAAGCCCCACCCTTGCTGTGCATAGTTCAGGGAGCGCAGGGCATCCTCGACACCCCACAAACCGCCACCAGTGGATTTGAAGCCACCAACGCCCTCGACATTCCACTTGAACTGTCCAGTGTTGAAGCCAAAGGGTTTTCCTGTTTGTGGATTGACAATGCCGGAATAAGCCTCAATACCTACGCCAGTCGTGAACGCTCTCTGCAGGGCAAGTTGTTGCATAGCAACGCCAGCACTCGCCATGCTTGCTTGATAGGAGAGGTTCTGTTGCAAGTAACCAAAAGCCTCACCACCAAACAGTTTCAGTTGTTCACCACCAATCATTATCGGCTTTCCGTCTAAGCCCCTTGGAGTAATGCCAAATACTGCGGCACCACGAAAGCTTGTCTCAGGGCCACCAGGATAAGCGGGTCCAGTGGGGCCACCTTGCGCCCAGTTCTGTCCCCAAACCAAAGCCGCGCTTTGCTGTCCAGTAAGCCCCATGCCGTACTGTGGTAAACCAATCTGCATGGTCGAGGAGAATAAGGGTTTTCCCGTAGGAAGTCCAGCGGCAGGTCCCCACTGACCAAACTCCTGGGTCATTACCTGTCTCCAGTCAACCCGGAAAGGAACCTCCTGATAACCGCCACGAGCCTGTCCCGCCATGAGCCACGCCATCTGTCCAACGTCTCTATTAGCGGCACCCGATATCATCCCCATCTGAGCAGTGTTGTACTTGAAGATATTACCAAATAGACCCTGTTGCCAATCGGCAATGGCTGTTGGAGTAGTAGCCCCGGTGCTCCACATGGTTCCGAGCCAGTTCTGATTCATAGCGGCGGCCATCTGGTTTACAGCATTCATGTTCTGTAAAGCGGCTTGCTGTGTTGCAATAGGCAGTGTAGATAGGTCACGTCCATAGCGTTGGGCCGTGTACAGATTTACTCCCTGGGCAATAGCACCCTGAGTATACTGTGCCGCTAAGTTGAGCGGAGCGGCCTGGGCCTGGACATTTAGTTCTGCGGCGGCAAGTCCTGCTGATGTATAAGTCTGATTGAACATTCCTGGCGTTAGTGTGGAAATAGGCAATCCAAGAATTGCCTTAGTTTCCTCAAGACCAGCCGCCATTCTTACAAGTCTCTCTTGAGGCGTCCCTGCAATTAGTCCCCAGTCCTCAACCCGAGCCTGAAGTTGTGGAACCGTGAGATTTATAAGCTGAGATTGCTGGATAGGGCCAAGCTGTTGCAATAGATTAGCTCCTGCAGTAATCTGATTGGCACGAAGATTGGTTAGCCCCTCACCATTGGCAACCCAGTTTTGGATCATTTGGGCACCAGTACCACCACCAATAATCTGGTTTATTGATAATCCCGCTCCCTGTCCAGCAACCATTGCTATCTGTCCAAGATCAATTCCTGCAGTAAACTGGTTTGCCAGAACATCGTTACCTTGTTGTGAAAGCGTGAAACCCCATTGAGACTGCAAGGCTAGTGCTGATAGTGTAGCTTCTGCAGGAATACCCTTTGTGCCCTGTGCTTTGGCATTCGCATAAGCTATACTCATCCGGTTTACTTCTTGCGGATCACCAATGTTCATTCCTTCAAGTTGCATAGCGCGCTTCACTATGTCCTCAAAATCCATAGGTTGCATTCCACCACGCCTACCCGCATTCCTCTGAATGGACTCATATATGCCATCGATAGCCCCAATGACATTAGCCTCTCTCTGTATCTGATCATTATTCAAATAAGCAAACTTAGCAGGATCTAACATAGACTCTGCCCAACTTGTTCTCCTTGCCGCAGTTCCAGGAGCAAAGTACCCTGGTCGTTCTGTTCCAGAAACAAAACGAGCACCCATTGAAATTGACGATCCCTGAACATCCTGCATAGCACTATAGTGCGTAAGACCAAGCATAGATACAGCGGCAATTGCCGCACCAGCGACACCAAACTTTTTAGCGGTAGCCGGACTTATCAACTTCGCCGCCGCCGCCATACCGCCAACATATTCGGAAACACCAAAGCCAACCATGCCACTGAAACCAATCTGTCCAGCATTCCACAACTGAGGAGCCTGTTCCCTAAGACCAAGAAGCCCTCTTTGTACTGAACCACCAAAGCCCATGCCATAGACAGCCTGAACACGTGCCGCTTCTTCACTAGCAGTGGTATAAGCATATCCACCAAGAGTAGGACCCATACTAGCAGAAGCCATTGCTAGATAAGACTCTCTCTCTGCTCTACCCGACTCGAGTGGTTGACTAATAAGCCCTGCTACAGAACGCAAGTACATAAGCCCGAAGCCACCAAAAGCCCTACGTGCCAAACCACCCCACCCACGCGAAGCCTTTACTTCTTCTGCCTGTTCACTGGCTAGATAATCTTGTCTAGCTTCCCCTGATTCAAATGCACCCGCTCTCTCAATCCAACCAGAAAGCTTCTCGAATTGCTCCTGCTCGGCCTGGGAAAGAGTGCCTCCCCGGAAAGCACGTTGCATCCTGTTGAATGTTCCAAATGCCCTACCACGAGTGGTTTTGTAATCCTCGGTAGTAGTATCCCACCCCATAATCCCACCAACCTCGGCACCCAACCGAACCTCAGCCAGATGCTTACCTGCGGCACCAAGTGCGTGAGTGGCCTTCTCGATAGTCTCAACGTGAGGCTTCTCTTCTTTATATGCCTTGATAAGATTATCGTGAGCAACGGAGAGTTCCTTTAGTGCCTGTACCTGTTGCTGAATCATAGCGGGAGTCATCCCGCCGATGTTCATATCCTTGTATTCAGCTTCGGCAACATCCTGCCAAGCCTTGCCACGTGCCGAAATAGCAGTCTTAGTTCGCTCCATTGCCGTTTGAGCTTTGACAGAAACCCTATCATCTGGGGCACCAGCAATATACTGTCCCCAAGCATCCTCAACCCCTTCAAGATCCAGTAACGAGGCACTATATGGAATGCCCATCGCTGTAGCCATATCAACTGCTCTCTTCTGAGCAGTTAGTGTAGCTCCAGCGGCCTTGCTTTTAGCTTCTGCAATCTTCACGCCACGCAGGGATTCTTTATGTTGCCATACATTCATGCCCCGCATTGTTTTGAGGATATGCATCCCACGAGCCGACATGAGTTCTTCATTGGCACCTATCCAACCAAAGACCGCATCCCCCATGTCAGTACCCTGGTAGTCATACGTCTTTTCTTCCTTGACTTTACCCAAGTCTTTGATACCCCCTCTTCCACCAAATAGTTTCTGAAGCTGATGGGCCAAGCTCATACCCTGAACATCGTATTCGTCACTATCACCCCAACCAGATAGTTTCAAGGCAAACTCTCTTGCCGCCGCTGGATCGTCGGATAGTTGAGTAACAGCCCTTCGAAGTCCTGTCTGACCTGACATACGGCGCAAGTTGACATTCCTCAATAACTCGTCGTGTCTAGCCTCACCCCCTAACCTCGTAAACTCTTCAGGGTTGAGAACACCACCACTTGCTTGATAGGATGATAAATAAGCAAGAGCCTCTTGTGCACTTAGCTGTGCATCAGCCGCAACGCCCTGGAACGCCGCTGGATATGCTCTCCTTGCCTGAGAAGCAAAGCCACGATAGAAACCTTCGTACCTTTGAAGTAGATTACTTTTCCGAAGCCCTGTCATCATTGCGGCCTGGTACTTGTCATCCATTTCAATTGGCATTCTCATGTACTTCACATAGGACTTCAGAACTTCATCGAAGTTGCTGGCGTTGACATCTATCATCCCTTGTGGAGTGAGTGGAAGATTTACTACCTGTCCACCAGGGGTAGTAAAAGCTACAGCACCATAACCTGTGCCACCAGGGGTGCCCATATTATCATTAGGATCGTCAGGAGGAGCAGAAGGAGGAGCAGGAGGACCACCACCAGGAGGAGCAGGAGGAGCACCAGATGCCGCTCCCTGCATGGCTAGATCTTGAAACCGCTTTGGAACTTCATTCCAGGGTTTTGTAACAATCCGATCTCCCTCTGGAAAAGTTACCTGTGCCGGATGTGCCCTTGCCTGTCCCTCAATTGGGCCACTAACAACCCTTCCCTTCGGAGGAGCATCATAGTCAAAACCACCTTCAAAGAGCCTCTCAAGGTTAGCCCCAAAGAATATAGCCGGAACGTTCAGGTTCTTACCAAGATACTGCTTAGAAGCTTCAGTCAAGAAGCTAGCAGGATAGACCTTGCCAGTAGAAGCGGCTTGTGCATACTGCACCATCATTGCCCTAATCATGTCTGGGTAATCACCACCGAACTGCCTACCAAGTTGACTAAGCGCATTCTCCGCTTTACTGGGATCTTCGTTGTAGAGCTTCGTGATACCTTTGCGAATCTGATTGGCAAGCATAGGGGAGCGTACCCAAGACTTACCATACTCCCGTTCGTCCATCCCGCCCTGTTTTGCCAGATAGAATTGCTGGAACAGACCAGCACGTTCTGTTCCTGTAGCATCACCAAGAAATGCTTGAAGCTCTTGTGCTTCAGACTCGCTTCGGGAGAATGCCATTGCGAACAATGAGTTAGCCACAAGATTCGTTTGTGGCTGATCTGGAGTTTTTAGCTTTTGTAGTTCCTGGTTCGTAGTAGCAAGAGCAGACATCCTGAACATCAATTCCTTTATATTGCTCGGGAGTAGATCCGCTCCTTGATACTCATTGTTCCCACGATAGCCCAAACGCAGTACCCCATTATTCTCTGTGTTGATAAACGAGTTACTCAACTGTTCGAAGTTGGTACCCATCGCATTGTACAGGTCAAGGTGCGTCTGATAGATACCTGCCAGGGGTTCAAACATCTTGCTGATACCTTCATCAGAATAGCCCATAACCGACATAGCACTTTCAAGACCACGCCGCAAGTTGTAGGCAACACCCATGCCGATTTTATTGGACACAACGTTTTCACTGGCACTAAAAAGATCCGCAAAGCCCTTAGCACTCCAGGACATACCCTTCTTGGGATCGAACATCCTGTCAACACCCTTGCCTTGCTTGATTACGTCAACCAGTGCCGCATTCAAGGCAGACGACTGATAACGCAGTGCAGGATTGACAAGCTGAGCCGCAACACCTTCACCCGTATCCTGGATAATGCGCCCTGCAGTTCTTTCAATATCTGCACTAAACCTGGGATCTTTCGGGAACACAGGCATTCCATTCGGCCCCTTCTGCATCATCATCATAAGGGCATAGGGATCATAGTCGAAGTCACCGATCATCTGCTCGGCAACAGATTGCCCGACATACACAGTATCTCTAGCGAACGGACTACCAGCCCATAGAGACATTACGCCTCCCTTTTGCCGTACACCGCGCGACGGCTTAGGGGCTTTCATGTTGCGTTCCGCAAGAGTTTCTTCCGTTACTAACTTCATTCCAAGATATCCAGACAGTTGGGATACTTGGGGGAAACGCCAAAACAAACCAGACAAGTCTCCAGTCTTTGCCCTGGCCTCGGCTTCTGCAATACCTTCGTCGGAAAGACCCATTCTCCTATATGCTCTTTCTCGCTCGGGACGAGGCATATAGATCTCGTTCATTGCCAGACCAGAAAAGAAGTTGAAGCGTCCACCTTGAGCAGACCTGGACGTAGACCCCCACACTTCTTTCATGGCAGTAGAACCAGCCTCAAAGACATTGCTAAAGTAGCTCTGTAGTCTAGCCATCCCACTTGAGGACTGAATAACCGATCCACCCATTCCGCCAGAGACTTGCTGTGCCTCTCTCATAAGGCCAGGGGCTAACTGCATTGTTGCCTCTATGTCTCCCAATGCCCTGTGCTGTGTAGGTCTTACAAGTCCAGCACGTGCCATCAATGCGGCTAAGCTACGCTGTCCAGTAGGGATATTGGCACGTTCAGCAAGATACTGGGTATCCAGAACTCCTATATCGCCTTCAAGACCACCTTGGGCATTTCTCAATAGCCACTGTTGCAGTACAGGGATATCGAAGTTCGAAATATTTGCTCCACCTAGATTTCTGTCAGTACCAATATATTCTCTCACTCGCCGTGCCGCCTCTCGCTCTGGCACAGCATTGTCCCAGTCGGAAGGACCGCGCCCAAGAAGTTCTCCAAGTGTTTTACCACCCCCAATGTCTTGCCCAAGCAGAGAAGGAATATCAACACCCTCCGGCCTGATCATCATTTGGAGAGGATCTCCCTGGGGGACTAGCTCTTGTCCGGTTGCATTCCAGCCATATCGTTGAAGAGCTATTTCTAATGGACGTACTCCAGATATTCCAGCCTTTGGGTCAATGGCAGTGGTTTCAATATCCATGCCTACGATATCGCCCTTGCCAGTATATTCTCTAAGCTGACCACCCTTGAAGGAGCTAGACATACCCATAGCCCTGGCAAGTAAATCATTCAAGCCAGATAGCACCATTGTGGACTGGTGCCCTGTAATTTGCCTGTCCTCAAGATACTCCATAGCTAAACCAACATTGGGGTTGGGAGCATATGTACGCATTTCAGGAACATGGATTTGCCCCATGAAATCTTCTGGGATACCCATTGCTTCACGATATACCGCAAGCCGCTGAAGATCATCCATATCACCAATGTTGGGTGTCTGCCAGATCTTCGTTTGAGCTTGCCGAAGTTGATCGAGGCTGAGCGTCCTTGCGTTTCTAGGAACCACGTAAGAAGCATCTGGAGCTATTGCGTTGGCTCTCTGAACATCCTTCTGAAGTGTAAGCCAACCAAACATGCTACGATATGCACGCTGAGTCTGCGATCCCTGATCCCAGTTCGACATATTCAGTTCTGGGAACTGCGATGCTATCTTGGGATATCGAGCATTGATAGCTACAATGGCTTCGGGGTTCAGTCTAGCTCCAGCGGCATACTCGGGGCTAAGCGGAACAGCCTGACGCATCTGGAAAATATCAGTGCCGCCCCTGTAAGCAAGCCGCATTGCTCCCCCTTCTAGTTTTTCAGTAATGAAGGTTGAGTTCCACTGTCTGCGCGCTGTGCTCTTGGAAACACCAAACTGCCCACCAGCCTCAACCGGAAGTGTCTGGACATCCATGTATCTCTGTTTCAAATAACGCAGTGAACCCGGATCGTACACGCCAATTGTTGGATCTTGTAGGGTGCGCCAGCCAACATTGTACCTGCTAAGATTCCTAACATTCCGGGGGTCATTAGCGGTCAATTGATCTGGACTGACAACTGTGTTGAACATATCAGCAACAAAAGACCAACCACCTGTGTTATCAGTAAGACCCTGCACACCCCACTGAGAGGCTAGAAGAGACAACCTTTGAATGCCCATCATGGGAGGGTTCATGCTGGACGGATCGTATGGGTACGCTTCTCGAATAGAGCGCATCATGCCCCTGGAGGCTTGGGCACTACCAGTCTTTCTCAGCACATACTCTCCAGCCATCCGGGTTTGCTGTGAGTAGGACATAGATGCGAATGATCCCCAGAAGTTCTGCTCTGCCGATTTCAGTTCACCAGTAAGAAAATCGACACCATAGTTCTCGGGAGTCGGCATACCAGTTTCAGTAATACCCCACTTACTTCCCATACCCGCTACCTTAGTAGCAGTCTGCTGAGTTCCCCTGATACGATATCCGATCTCCGTAGTCCCCGTTGCGAATACTGGAATACCCAGACTCCTGGATAACTCTGCGGCTCTATCCTCCATAAGTTCTGCACCAGGATCGCCGTGCATAGCGGCTCTCCATACGCCGCCTTCCTTCGTTCCCCACCTGGGGATGATTAGCTCTCCGGCTTCTGGAACATAGCTACTCTCGCTAAGGGGTATCTGCAGTAAGTGCTGTTGTCCACGCCATGAACCTAGCCCTACATTTACATTGCGATTTCCACCAGGAAGCTCAACCCCATAGATATTAGAACCAGGAGCATAGATATTATTCCCCTGTTGCTGATCCTCTGGCAACCGCCGAACATTTGTTCCCAGGGTCATACTGAACCTACTCATGGGATTTAGCAAGTCCTCAAGCCCTAGAACTTCTGGCTTGAAGAAATGCTCTCGGGGAGAGTAGGTACCAACCGAATAGAACTGATTGAACCGATCACTTACACTGAGGCCAGCACCAGGGATAGGCAATCTTGTATAGCCCACTGTACCGATAAACTCAGTCTGCCTTTGCTGTCCTGGCGTCCCAGGCCAGTTAGCATTTAGGTATCCATAAGCAGGAGCACGATCAGCACGAGTAATGTATTCGGGCTGAGCACTTCTTAGCAGTTGTCCACCAGGAACGTTATAGGCTTCCATAGGATGTACAGGCTCACGCCAGCCATACACAGACGTTCCTTTGACAACCTTGCTAATATCATCACGGGCAAACCACGCTTCAACTGGGGAGGAAATTGATTGCTGTCTGGTTCCTAGAGCAAATGGATACAGCCTTTCTGTTTTCTTATCGAATGCATATCCACCACTGCGGAGAGCATCAAAGATAGGAACTTGTCCAGTTGGCACGTCATAGTAGAACCTATCAAACGCAGAAAGTATCTGCCCTCTCTGCTTGAAACCAATAGGCTGATCCTGAACCTCGGAAACCATATTGAAGGAGATCTGTCTTGCCAAAGCCGCCGACGACTCTGGACGCCTGTTAGGTGGCTCCAGGAGTAAACCCCTGGTAACATCAAACTCATTTGGGTTCTGGCGTGAACGTACACCATACTGAAGTACCTGAGCTACACCCTCCTGCCATGACATATCTTGCCCACGTCTGTTTTTGGCATCGTATGCAGTTACCCAACCCTGGTTGACTAGCTGAGCTACACGTTCCATAGGATTAGTAGCCGTAAAACGTACTGGATCATTATCACCATACCAGTGCGCCGTAAGTTGGCTTCCAACAATATACCTGGACTCTCCTGCACCAATACCAACAGCCTCACCAAAATCAGTCATGCCAGCCGCAGACAGGTCAAGAGATAAGGACATACCGCCCCTACGCAGGTTAGCACGAAGCACACCCCCTGCAAGGGGTTCAAGATCCATGCCCCAGGACTTGGCACCACCACTAGCCCCAGGATTATTGAAAACCGCATCAAGGTTTTGTTGGACGTAGTTCAGAAAATTCATAATAGCCTCAGCTATACTTGTCCAGGAGGAGGCCCCTCGCTAGGTCTGGATTGCATTGCTTCCCAAATCAATAGCGCATGTTTGACAATGCCGTATTCCATTAGCCAAATATGGGGTTGGTCCAGTAGCCCGCCCTGGACTAGCGGAATACCCATTGCCTCACACTGCTCGTAGCGAATAAGAGCCAATGGCTTCTGAGGAAGTCTTGGATTTAGTCCTGCTCGTAATTCATTTAGTGCGCCAAGATAGGCTTCAAGTTCTGCGCGGAGATCGCTAAGATGCTCCGCTAGAGTACTTCCCCCCCCGGTCCCCAGTCGGGATTTACCGCGAGAACTTTTTGGTGTATCTCGTTCGCAATGATGAGCGGTAGCTTACCCCAGGCTTTATTGAACTCGCTCTCTTGCATCGAGATACGCCCATCCCTGAAGCGGAACAGGACTGACCCATCACTATCCTCAATGTTGCAATCTGCCAGAGTCAAGTAAACCTCAAGCCGCTTCATGATCTCATAGTTGAAGTGCTGGATTACCACATCACCACCAACCTCCGGGTCGAACTGGCGTTTCCAGCTTGAGAAGAGATCCTGTCGGCGGGTGTATTCGCCCTGGCTTGCTTGCCTTACTGAAATCTTCGTTGGTTCGGTTGTGTTCCCGATTATCTTGTCACTCTCTTCGAGAATGAATTCCTTACGCTCTGCAATATCTAGTTTGATAGGCATCTTAGTTTCTCCACTGCGCTGAGATTTTGGCCTGGGGACTCTCCACTGCTGGAGAGTCCCACCTAGCCAACATTGAAAGTCTAGTGACGAGGCCAGCCATAAGCTGGTGTTTTGTTCTTCAGGATAAACTCAGCGTACTCGCCAGTATTATCCAAGGCGGTTCCGGTGAACCGCATCATTACCGCCTGATTGGACGCCAGGACGATAGGCCCATTCATAGCCAGCATCACACTGGGAGCCTTCACCTGAAGAGCATAATACTGAGCAGGTGAGGTTCCAGGGATAGCAGTCTGTGCAAAGGTTTGTACATCCAGGCTACCAACATAAGGGGCTGAACCCCAGGTCGTTCCAACAGACGATCCGGTGACAATCGTAGCGTACAAGTCTGGGTTGTTCCACTTCACCAGGATATCGAAAGTCAGTGCACGTTGCACGACAGTAATATCCTCAATGAATGGATCGCCAAAGACACGCTCTTGCCGGATATCCAGAGGGGCATTCGCAAAACCAACGGTTGCGGCAACCACTGGCAGTTCGGTTCCATCAGGAATTTCGAACACGCCAGAAGTATGGCAACCAATCGGAATGCTCTGATAGTCCTCAAACGTATTGATATACGTCCAGGCATCCGGGGCATGATCCAGCGTAAAGGATCGCCCGAGCACATCGGTTCGCATGGTGATAGGCGCATCGTTGGGCAGACCAAGAGTGGCATTCAGGATCTTGCAATCCGTGTAGATCTCGCCAAGGTCAGTTGCCGCCGCATCTTCCTTGCGAGGGATATGCTTACGGAAGGTCAACCAGGGGATATAGGAAGGATCGGACGGCTTCATGCAGAAAGTGTGCGTGAAGAAGTTATCGGCGTCTGCATCACCATCGCCAGTGTAGCCAAGAGCAACAGTGTTCGCACCAGCGATAGTCGGCTTCACCAGCGTGTCCAGGCAGGTCACTTCCTCGTTGATATAAAACTTGTGAGTTCCCGCACCCAGGCCAGCAAGATTGAAGCAGATGTTCTTTGACGTGTCATAGGTGATCGTCAAGTCCTTTGCAGGAGTCGCGGCGACAGCGGCCTCAAGCACAACGGTGATCTCAATGTAGCGCGGTTCAGTAGGCTTAGTCAAACCAGCCTCGTTGATCGTTGCACCATCAAGGGCACCAGCGGCGTACACGGCGTCGAAATCACCAGGGGCATCAGCCACAACACTGTAATCACCCATCAGCCCACGCAGGAGCCAACCAACAGTATTTTCCAAGCGGGGCTGTAAAGACAAGCCTCCGCCAACAGTAACGCCAGCCTTGTAGGGGAAGGTCGGCACAGGCCGCCCACCCACTTCAGGCACACCAAGGCGGATGTCATCCATAATACCCAAGTCTCCTTGAGTTACCTTGTGGCGATAATACTCAGTCGCAACCTCAGTCTTTGCGGGTTGAGGTCCGAACGAAAACGTTCCGGTCATTGCGGTAACAGCCATTTTTCATCACTCCTTGAGAATAGTTTTATGGCCTCTCAGTAAGACAGGCCCAAAGCAGTTTGCCACGAAAGATATAGCTCTTTGGAGGCCCACCACTTTCGAAGAAGGTATTCCCGTACAGGAACAACTTCACGGCATGCTCACCGAAATCATCTTCTAGGTTTCCTACTCTGATTGACTCTATGATTGATGACAGTCGGCCTAAAACTTCATAAGCCCTTTCAACGGCAACTGTTTCCTCAAAGCGTTCCCTAATCCAGTAACACCCGACTTGGATTATGCCTCGTCGCCACCACGCTTGCCCTCCCCCTACTTCTCGGGCAGGCATTGTAAAGCCAATGTTGTGCATTGACTCCAGTGTCAAGATCCCATCCCGATAATTCACATCCTCGGGATCGCCGCCCGATATAGCCACGTAAACGTTATTCCGCTTCGGGTCATCTTGCCAGCGGCCTATCTTGACAATATCCGCCCTGGTAGGTTCGTCTGCAGGGATATCGGTTTGCATTGTAGCCACGATATCACTCTGCATTGCCTCCAGGAGCATCGGAACTATGTGTCTCATCGCACACCCTTCTGCATAACTGGCATCCGCTCCATTTCAACATTGAAGCGATTCAAGAAGTAAGTAGAGAGTCGTTCCAGCGGATTATCCTCTGGGGTACCGGACTCGACACGAGTCTTATATTGAGCCAGCCCACCTGCAGAAGATGATTGCCCAAGGAGACAGTAAGAGGCGGCATAAAGAGCGATTGCGTTATGGGAGTAGGCCGGGGGTTCCAGAGTATCCTCATCGTCCTCCGGCTTACTCCACATTGCGGCGTAGTAGACTACAGCACCATCGTCAGACAGTGTGTTGCTGAAAGTTAGGGTGCCATTGGGGTACTCAATATATCCGTTGCCAGACATATTGCTTCCCCAGGGTTGGCCTGGAGATACTACGATATTTTCAAGAAAGGTGCCGTCGCTGACATCAAGCACACCCTGAATCTCATAAAGATCCGTAGGAAGAGTCGCAGAAGTAACTGCGCCTGTGACAGTCGAGGTAGCTCGTTTCCATACCATCGGCAAGATTGCATCTATGCCAGCATGGATAGCCAGCTTCAACAGCGTGGCGTCATTGTCCGTCCCCTCAAGGGGAGGTCCCTCGATAATGTCATCCGCAATCATCTTGAGGACTTGAGTCTTCAGAGAAGAGAAAGTGCCAGAGGCCATCAGCTATCTCCTATGGGGATATCAACCCTCCCGCTTTCGGGAGCGTCAGTGCACAGAAGTGAACTTCGAAGAGGTTCGGGTCCCAAATGTTGTAACCAACATGAGCGTCCCAGGTGTATCGCCAGACACTCTCGAAGTCGTCAATGGGCTTGGGTTCGTAGAACTCAATCGGTTTCCCGACGCCGCCCAGGATGCCACCACGAGAACCCATCACAACCACCATGCCGATGTGTCGCGCTTTGGTAACGAAGGCATACAGAGTCGCCTCTGAGCCGGAAACAGCAGTCGCGACGAAGGCCGACTTGTAGTTGAACATGATAGGCCGATCAAAGGCCAGTCGATCATTGGCATGATCAACAGACACGACGCGCCGTTGGATTGTCTTAGCGGCGGCAGGATTGACGCCGTTAGTAACACCATAGGCACTGGTGCGGGACACATGGATAGTAACGATGTCACCAACAGCGAACTCAGCATCAGCAAAAGCTTCAAGCTGAATGTAGTGGGTTACGTCTTTCTGGCCCACGTACCACACGCCGTCAACAGTGGTCGTTGCGGGATCGGGAGCACCGTCACCAGCATTGATCGGGCTGATTACGCCGTACTGCTTGGTGATAGCACCAGCGTTGTACAACACGGAGAGGTTCTCCCCATAGTTGTCGTTGGGCACTTGCTGGAACCGGACATTCTTGTGCTCACCCAGTTCATAGCGGAGAGCTTCGCCGGAGTACAGCTTAGCGTCACGCCACATCTGCGCTTCGTTGGTTGCCGCCAGAGCAAGGCCAGCATAGAAGTCGTAGATCACGCCAGGGGGCATGATAGCGAGTTTGGCAGAAGCCTTGTCGCCAGGGATAACCGGAGAGCCAGTCGAGCCTAACCGGAGGTTCCACTGATTGACGAAACCGATATCAAAGGTGTCGTCTGAGGCAATGGTTCCCCAGGAAGTAGCTCCACCAGCGTAGGTCCAGTAATTGGACGGAGCAAGCAGGAAGGAGTTTCGCGCAAGGATTTCGAACTTACGCACAACGTTCTTGCCCAGTAAACCACGAAGCAAAGGACGCCAGTCACGCCCACCGGACAACCGCCATTGCTGGAAGATGTTCGATGACTTGTGCAACTGCACTTTGTCGCCGTACCGGGCAATGGTGAACTTCCGCTCACGACTATCGATGCCGGATGCATCAATGTAGTTCGCGGCGAATGGCAGTTCGCCAAAGTCCACGTCGCCGTCAAGGATCTCGGTCATGATTGTGGTGCGTGCACCTGTGTTCTGGACTTCGTTCGACCACTCGATGAGTGGAGTGTAGACCACAGGCTGAGTGCGGAATTGCATGGCAACTTCAGGAGTACGCACATCCCACTGGTTCTGATCGATAACCATCACGGGGTTCAGGTCATAATACTGCTCAAATGTAGACATTGTTTATACCTCCAGGTAAGTTATGGCCCTAGCCCACGTAGGACTCACGCCAAGGAGCATCAACCTGCAACATGACAACTAGAAGTTCTAGTATTCCGGCGGTTGGGGCTTCGTTCGCATCCACGATGATCCGATCTGCAGATGCATAGTACTTGCCTTGAGCAAAGGCTTCGTCACCACCATGCGAACGGGCAAAGGTAGCCAGAGACGTGCCAACATCGGTGGCGTCCAGGTAGCCATCTGCATCACCACTGTCACCAACGGTGATAGCGGGAGCACTGCCCGTGAAAGCTTCGGTGATACGAGTCATTACATCAAGGACATAGGTCCCAGGCTCAATAGCCAGAGACTTAGCAAACGGGGACGTAGCGAGTTCGGAATGATCGACAATCATCTTTTTCACGAAAGGCATGAAAACAATATTGTCAAACTCATCGCCCCGTGCGGGGTAACTTTGATAGATAGACATTTTTATTCCTCCAAGTTATGCGCCGGGAATCGACGCTTGTAGATAGGCGGCATACGCCTTGTCATACTCAGCCATGTTGCCTGTCCTCAGAGCTTCACCAACCTCTTTCCAAAGATCAGTGGCACTCTTCTGTCCTGCACTTGTGGGACTGGCAGGGCTGGCACCAATCATCATCTGTTTGAAAGCGTCTCCACCAATGTCGGTCAAACGCTTTGAGAAAGCAGTCAGCTTCGTGCGTAGCTCGTCTCCGCTATCATCGGGCAATAGGCCATCAGCCTCAAACTGCAAAAGCTGTGGGAACTCCTTGACAATGATATTTAGACGATCTGCCTGAAGCCTAGCAACCTGTGCCTCGCTGTTGGCAAGGTCAAGCTGTTCTTTCAACTGCTGAGCTTCCTGCTGTGCCTTATCGAACTGTTCCTGTGTCGTGGCAAGCTGAGTGGGAAGATCTTTCACCTGTGCCATCTGCGACTCCCACTTTGATTTTTCGGTCTGGTATTTTCCCTGCATACCAACAAAGCGGGACATGTTAGTTTGCGCTTCTGTCTGCGCCGCCAGGAACTTCGCCTGGGCATCTTCGTACATGGCCTTGAAATCCGGTTGATTGCTCGGAGTGACTGGAGTTTGTGACTCTGGAGTGACTGGAGCAACGTCAGCGGCATTTGTTTGGGGTTCCATTTCTAGTCTCCTGTGATCTAAGTGTGTAAACTGGCTAGGCCAGGATTACGTGATTTGGTGGAATACGAGCGCAAGATAATCTTTGGTTGACAGATCCGTAGCAGACGATTGCTGGATCTGATCGGCAACCGTGATTGTCGCCTCGAACTTATCAGCCTGATTACCGGACACATCATCGGTAAGGCCGACGACGCTCATGACCTTATCGCCAATGGCAAGGCCAGTAGCAGTGCATGCACCAGCACCATTCCTGCCATCGAATGACATCAGCTTCAAGCCGCTCTTGATGCCAACAGGTGCCCAGGTCAGAAGCTTGTCCTCGATCTCATCCATAATGACATCGGGATGCCGATTGGTTGCGGGATAGGTTTTGGCCCCTGTATTCAGGATAGCCGCAATCCCTTCGAGTACTTTATTCAAATGGGTCGTCATGTAATTACCTCCACAAGTCCTTGGTGTGTGAAATTCTGATACTGTCCATCGATCCACATGTGTGGTGTCGTTCCGGCTGTCTCAAGCTCAGTCAGAACGTGACCAGTCCCATCGGGGTGGACAACAGCCTCGATAGGACGTAATGCAATAACAGAGACACCATTCACTGTGATATCTGTGAACGTGTCGTCATACCTATATTCCAGGGTTCCATCGGCGCGCTCGATCATAGTTCCACCAGATTAGCGTCTACGGTTTTCCAAGCAACTTCTGTTCGCCAATTCTTTCCATCTGGAAAGGTAACGTGCCCCTGGACTTTCATTACCCCTGCCTGATCCAAAAAATCCGCTTCTGTGTAATAGACAGCTTTACCATCGGTGCCATCCGTGTAACACATTGCGGCTTTTGTGATTGCAGTCTTATCAGGCTTCAAGAAATGGATTTCACAGAGGCTAGCTCCAGAAATGTCAAGATCCGTACTATCCTCCTTGAGGAAGTGCGCGATAATCGGAGTGCCTGTATCACCTATGTGTAGATTGGCTTCTTGGGCCAAGTGAAAACTCCAGGAGTGGATTTTCTTCCTGGCTCTACATTAGCTCTAAGTCATGCTCTTGTTTGGTGACGGTTCTGGTTTCTGTGTCAACCCTCGTTCTTACACGAAGGGACTCCTCCATGAACGTCCTTGCTCTCATCTGGATCTCTTCTTGTGTTACCACCCTCAAGGGTAAGTTCATTTCTGACATTACCCTCAAAAGTATTTCCACCCTGTCTATACTGATTATAACATAGTCCGAATGTACTCCATGTGTGGCGTCCTGAATAGTGAGCAAGTGCCACATAACTTGATCTGAAAATAGTTCATGATAGGCATCTGCTACTTCCAGGAAATGTAATTGGAAGAGACTT
>Ga0316630_10000190_pt1 | contig 16420 bp, 17 predicted proteins | sample OWC_May_M1_C1_D6_FD_207658 | JGI IMG/M metagenome (GOLD analysis project Ga0316630, IMG submission 207658) | Wetland soil microbial communities from Old Woman Creek delta, Ohio, United States - OWC_May_M1_C1_D6_A | ecosystem: Environmental > Terrestrial > Soil > Wetlands | place: USA: Ohio...
CGATTCCCGGGAACCCATCGGCGTCGCGGAGATCGAGGATTCCAAGTCCGGATTGCGGGTGATCGGAAAATTGAATCTCGCCGTCGCCCGGGCGCGTGAGGCATTTGAACTCATCAAGCAGGGCGCGATCAACGGATTTTCCATCGGATACGACACGGTGAAGGAATCCTGGGAGGGCGCGGTCCGATCCCTGAAGGAGTTGAACCTCTGGGAGATTTCCGTCGTCACGTTCCCCGCGAATTCTGCGGCCCTGATCGAGACTGTGAAATCCATCGTTCCGTTTCAAGACCTTCCGATGGCCTCCGAAGATCGAGACTGGGACGGCCGTCTGGCGGAAGGACGGGTCCGGGGATGGGCGAATGCCACGGACGGGCCGAACGAAAAATATCGCCAGGCGTTCCTGTGGTACGATTCCGAGAATTCCACGAATTTCACGGCGTACAAATTGCAAATCTCCGATGTCATTGACGGCCGGCTGACCGCGGTTCCCCGCGGAATCTTCGCGGCCGGCGCGGTTCTGATGGGTTCCCGCGGCGGCGTTGATATTCCAGATTCTGAAAGAGGAACCGTCCAGAATCATCTGGCCCGGTACTATCGGAAGATGGATCGCACGCCGCCGTGGGAGGCCGGGATGACGCTGGACTCGATTCTCGCGGCGGTGATCGGGAGCGCGACGATCACGAAGGAGAAGGGATTGCCGTTCAATTCGATGTACGTTGAAAGCGCGAAAAAGTCACTCGAGGCACTTCTCGATTTCGCGAAACGCAAGGGATCGGACCCGGCCGGTTCGGATGACGGTCACTCCGATGACGTTTCCGCGAAACATCGGGAACTCGCCGAAAGGGAATTGCGCGAAGGACTCCGCGGTCTGTTGGCCGCGGTGCAAAAGTAACTTTTTTCAGAGAGGGAGAAACGACAATGGCGGACGAACTCAAAGCGATGGTGGATTCGCTCCATACCGCATGGACCGAATTCAAGCAGGCGAACGACAAGGCGCTTGCCGAGGCGAAGGAGCACGGCAAGGCGTCCGGGCTGGCGACGGAGAAGGTCGAGAAGTTGAACGCCCGGCTCGACGAGATCGAGGTCAAGATGAATCGGGCTGTGGCCGGCCAGGCCGCGGCTGATGGCGAATCCCCCGAGGGCAAGGCCCGGAAGGCGGCATTCGCGAAATACCTCCGCAAGGGCGACCGGCATTTGTCCCCCGAGGAGACCAAGGCCCTGATCGTCGGCAATGATCCGCAAGCCGGCTATCTGGTGTTCCCGCAGTACGCCCAGGAGATTCTCAAGACCATCGTGGAATTCTCCCCGGTGCGATCGGTCGCGCGGGTGTACCCGGTCGCGGGCGAGCTGATCATCCCCAAGAAGACCGGCAATTGCACGGCCGCTTGGGCCTCCGAGGTCGGCACGAAGACGAAGTCCTACCTCACGGTTGGCCTGGAGAAGATTCCGAATCACGAGCTGTATGCGTATTCGGATGTCTCGAATCAACTGCTCGAGGATTCCGCGTTTCCGCTGGAAGCGTTCCTGCGGGAGGACTTCGGCGAGCAGTTGGGCGTTGGCGAGGGAACGGCGTTCGTCACCGGGACCGGCGTGGGCCAGCCCGAGGGGATCATGACGAACTCGAGCGTGGCGTCTGTGAATTCCGGAAGCGCCTCCGCGATCACGGCGGACGGGATCATTGACATCCTGTACGCGCTGAAAGAGGGGTACGCCCGGAACGCGACGTTCATGTTGCGGCGTGCGACGCTGGGTGCCGTGCGGAAACTCAAGGAAGCGGTGACCGGGCAGTACCTGTGGGTCGCCGGTTTCGCGAGCCAGCCGAACACGATCCTGGGCCAGCCGTACATCGAGAGCCCGGATATGGACCTCCAGGGCTCGAATACCTACCCGATCGTGGTGGGCGATTTCCGGCGCGGCTACATCATCGTGGACCGGATTGACATCTCCGTGCTGGTGGACCCCTACACGAGCGCGAAGAACGGGATCGTGGAGTACATCGCCCGGAAGCGGGTCGGCGGCCAGGTTGTGATGGCCGAGGCGTTCAAGAAGCTGAAGTGCTCGACGTAAGGTCGGGCAGGTGGCAGACGATACGGGCGGGGGGTCGTGGTGGCCCCCCCCCGATTTAAAAATCGAGTGAATGGAGGAAAAGGCGATGCGTGATCTTCATAACAACCTGAACGCGTTCCATGCGACTTCTCCGCAGGTCGCGACGACCGACGTTTTGTCGGATGCGATTGACCTGCAGGGATACGAGGGAGCCGAGATTTTCGCGCTCCTGGGCGCGTCTGGTACGTCCCTGTCGGGTTCCGTCAAGGTCGAAGGCAAACTGACGGAATGCGCGACTTCCGGCGGGTCCTACACGGCGGTTGCCGAGGCCGACATGCTCGGCGCGATCTCCGGGACTTCGACCGGGTCTTTCTTCCTCGCCGACGCTACGAGCGAGGACGAGACGACGTACAAGGTCGGGTACATCGGGAGCAAGCGGTATCTGAAGGTGAATCTCGACCTGACCGGGACGTTCTCCGGCGGTGGGATTCCCGTCGGTGTTGTCGTGGCTCGCGGCGTTCCACGCCGGGCCGCGGTGTCGTAAACTTTGCAGGGATGATGCCGGGTGGGGGTGGGCGCGTTCCTGCCCCCACCCAGGGCATCATGGTGAAAGGGAAACCGGATGAATCTGTCAATCGTGACCGCGCCGGCCATCGAACCGATTACACTCACGGAAGCCAAAGCGTTTTGCCGGGTGGATTCGGATTCCGAGGATACGCTGATAACCGCGTTGATCACCGCGGCGCGGCAATGGTGCGAGAACTTCACGAACCGGGCGTTTATTGAGCAGTCCTGGAGATACTCCCTGGATTCCCAGGACGAATTCCCCGCGGTGATCCGCGTCCCCAGGCCGAAGTTGGTTTCCGTGACGCACATCAAGTCATACTCGCTTACGAATGTTGCCTCGACGGTGGCTCCGGCGACATACTTCGCGGACGTTCACAGCACCCCCGGCAGAATCGTCCTGAACGACGGCCAGATATGGCCGACCGATCTCCGCGCCATTGATTCGCTTGAGATCGAGTACAAGGCCGGATACGGGGCCACGGCGGCTGATGTTCCCGACAACATCCGAACGGCGATCAAGCGGATTGTCGCGACGATGTTCGAGCATCGCGAGGAAGCGGCGGCGTTGCTCGCCGGGGGTTCGGTTTACGAATTCAAGGATTTCACGACGGCGACACTTTTGAATCCATATCGCGTTTTCCGGTTAACATGAGACGGAGAATCATCCATGACAGTCGCCGTTAGGTCCGGGTCCCTCCGGCATCGGATTTCATTCAAGCGATACGCCAGGACCGCGGACTCCATCGGCGGATACGCCCGCACGGCGATCGAGGTCTGCAAACGCTGGGGCCGGATCATTCCGCTTTCCGGGGACGAGCCGTTCATTTCCGACAAGTTGCGTACCCGGGTCACGCATCGGATCATGGTCAGGACGATTCCGGCGGCGATCCCCGTCGGGGGATGGTTTCCGGATGGCTGGTTCGGGGAACGCTGGTTCGCGCCAACATGGTGGGGAACGGAGGGCATAGAGGCGTATGGGATCACGAAGTTGATCGCTGAATTCAAGGATCGGATTTTCAGGATTCATTCCGCGATCCAGCCGGAGGAACAGGACGGCGTCTGGTCGTTGCTCTGCGAGGAGATGCCGCAATGATGGAGATGTTGGAATCCGATCTGGGGTTCGAGAAGATTCACGAAATTCATTGCACGGACGACTCCCGGCCGTGGTGGAAGGGATACATCGCGGAGGCCAAGGTCTGGGTCTGCGGCGATGTCTTCAGGGTCGAAACGGCGGGAAGCATTCTACGGAATGGCAACTGGGTCGAAAGGGAACGGGTGAGATCGTGGCGGTGAAATTCTACGTCAGCGTCCGGGGCGAAAAATCGGTGATCGCCGAGATTGACAGATTTTCGGATGATCTGAAAGGCGCCGTGAAAGATGTCGTGAATATCTCGGCGTTCGCCATTGATCGCAACGCGAAACGGCGGCTTCAACCCTGGAATCCTCCGGAGGGCGGAGTAGATACCGGACTTCTCCGTTCCCCGAATGGAATTCGGGTTTTGTTTTACAATTCAAACATGGCGGCTTCAGTAGGCTCGAATTTATTCTACGCGCCCTTCGTTGAATTCGGAACCCGCCCGCATTGGCCGCCCAAAGGCGCGTTGCAACGCTGGGCCGAACGGCACGGGATGGATGACGAATTCCCGATCCGCCGGGCGATTGCCAGGTATGGGACGCTGGCGCACCCGTTTCTGTTCCCGTCGTTCGAGGAAGAAAAGCCGAGATTCGTGAAGGCGATCACCGACGCGATCAAAAAGGAAATGCGGAAACGGAGTGGCCGATGAACAGCGTCTTGAAAAACGCCCAATCCGCGATGTTTTCCGCGATCTCCGCCGATGCGACGATCATGGGGAAGATCACCGGCGTTTTCGATTACCCACCGAAGGATCAGGCGTATCCGTTTGTCGCGATCGGAGAATCTACCTCCGTTCCCTTCCGGACTCATTCACAGCCGGGCGAGGAAGTCACGGTGACGATTCATATCTGGTCGGTGTACGAGGGATTTTCGGAGGCGCTGGACATTCTCGGCGACCTGAATCGTCTTTTCGGCGATGTTGACCTTGCCGTCTCGGGCTGGTCGAACATTCATTCCTGGTATGATTTTTCGGAAACCCTGCGGGAAGGGGATGGCGAATTGCGGCATGTCGTCGCACGTTATCGCCTCCGGGCCTTGCAGGACTGACATAGGGAGGGCGGACTCATGTCCACCAACGCCATACAGGGATACAAGGGCCTCTTGTATACCTCGACGGATGGGGTGACGTATCACAAGATCGGAGAGGTCAGGGACATCACCTTGACCTTCACCCCGGAACCGATTGACGCGACGAGCCACGACTCGGCTCCGTATCGTGAGACGATTTCCGGATTCATCGGCTGGTCGGTCGCGACCGAATTCCTGTACGTCCATACGGACACGGCCCAGGATGAAATCTGGACGCTGATGACGACCGAGACTCCGGTCTACCTGAAATTCATCCCGAAGACCGGGTCCACCCTGGAGCAATTCACCGGACGGGCGACGATCACGAATTGGGAAATCAACACTCCCAATGACGACGTCACGACCGTCACGGCCGAATTCACGGGCAAGGGACCGTTGACGAAGTCGTCGCAGTCGTAACGCCCCGGGGGAATCGGCCCCCGGTTATTTTGACGGGAGGGGATCGTGCGTCATTCTACACCGTTTCCGTTTTTCGACCGGGCGCGGAAGTTGCGTTTCGACGTCAATGCGCTTTGCGATCTCGAAGCGACGCTGGGGCAATCCGTCGGCGCGGCGTTCACCGACGGCAAGGCCGGGATTTCGACCTTACGCGCCCTGCTGTGGGCCGGGTTGAAATGGGAGGAACCATCCCTGACCGAGAAGAAGGTCGGGGAATTCCTCCAGACCTACCTTGAGAACGGCGGGACGGTGGATCAGATAGCCGATGTCGTCGGGAAGGCGATGATTGATTCCGGCATCGTCGGGAAATCGAAGGCCGAGGGGGAGTCGGCCGACGCCGAAAACCCTCGTGGAGAAACGGTCGTTATTTCGGCGAAGTAGTGGATTCGCTTGCCGAGGTCGCCTTCGGACCTCTGGAAATGCGGCCGTCGGAATTCTGGGTGGCGACACCCGCCGAGATCAAGGCGATGTCGGACGGATGGCGGTGGCGGACGGAACGGAATCGTGAGAGGGACGCGTGGATGCTCGCGAACCTGATCCAGCCATGGACGAAAAAGCGTCTGCGTCCCTCCACGTTTTTGAAGACGAACGCCGAGGAAGATAAGCGCATGAAGTTGCGGCGAATGCTGGACGAGGCAAAACAACGGGCCGAGGGGTGAGGCGATGGCGAATTTAGGCGAGATGTTTGTCCGGATCGGAGTAGATACATCCGATCTCAATTCTGGTTTGTCGAAGGCGTCAAAATCCGTCCGGTCGTTCGGGATGGATTTGAAACGCATCGGTTCCGGGTTGACGCGGACAGTCACCCTGCCGTTGACCGCAATCGGGACCGCGGCGTTAGTCGTCGCCTCGCAATCCGATCAACTGAAGGGATCGTTTGCGGCGCTGTCAACGCGGGTTCAGGACATCGCCAGGGGTTTCGCCTCCGCGTTGTCCCCGGCGATTTCGGTTTTAATCAAGATTGCCAACAAATTCCTCGATGTGATCTCGAATCTGATTTCGTGGTTCGATTCGCTTTCTACTCCGATTAAAACAGTCATCGTCGGATTTGCCGCGTTACTGGCGATCCTCGGGCCGGTCCTGGTGGTGATCGGAATTCTCGCGACGGCATTCGCGGCCATTGTCCCCATCATCTTTTCCACCATCGCGGCATTGGGCGGATTCATTCCGGCGCTGGCCATTCTCATTCCGACGGTCGGCTGGTTGGGTGCGGCGTTTTACAAACTCGGAAAATCGTCCGATAAAATGTCACTTTCATTCCGGGATCAGGACAAAGAGGCGATGAAGGTCTTGGAAACCCTGAAGAAACTGTCGAAGGCGAACAGCGAAGCGATGACGAATACGGTCGCGGCCGGGATGCAATTCGAGATCACCGGGGACGATCTCGAATTCCTTTCGTCGAAGTTGAAGATTGCCGAGGCCGATTTCAAGACGTTCACGGAGGCGGCCGCGCAACTCCAATTGCAGGGCCGCGAGAATCTCGCCGGACAGCAGTTGATCAACGCGGCCGACGCGAAACAACAGATTGATGTCCTGACTGGGGCGATTGACCGGTTGAAATCCGTCGGGGATGTCACCCAGATATTCGAGGGCCTGCGGGACGCGCAGGCCGGGCTTGCGGCCGCGGCAATCGTCCAGGGGCCGATCGAGGCGTTGACGGAGGTCGTGAATTCGTATGCGGCCGCGATCCAGAATCTTTCCGTTCAATACGGTTTCAACAGCCAGCAGGTTCAGGCGTTGATCCCGGTCTACGAATCCTACTACATGATGTTACAGCAGGGACAGGTCATCGCGGACGCCTGGAAATCCATCCAGGAAAGCGTCGGGGTCGGACTCGATACGTTCACGAATTCTTTGGCGCAGACAATCGCATTCGGGAAATCGTTCGCCGGCGTGATGAAGCAGATATTCAGGGACATGGTGGCCGACATCATTGCCTCTATTCTGAAGGCGATCGTCAAGTTGGTCGCCTTTCGGATCGTGTTGTCATTCTTCCCCGGGATGACGTTGCCCGGCGGGGGCGGGTTCGGAAATCTTCTTGGAGGTCTTCTCGGGATCAAGGGCATGGCCGAGGGCGGGATCATCACACAACCCACGCTTGCGCTTGTCGGGGAATCCGGACCCGAGGCCGTGATCCCGTTGAATCAGTTGCAGGGATTCGGACAGCAGACGATCAATATAGACCTCGACGGGCGACGCCTGGCGGAATCAACGGTTCGCAATATGCCGTCCGTTCTCCGTGTGCAGACTGGAATCATGCAATAATATTTTGGAGGCAATGGACGATGGCATTCTACGACAAAGACGGCAAGGAAATCACGGCGAAAGAATGGGTCGCGATTGTCGCGAAGGGTGATCACGTCATAAAAGAGGAAACCGTCGTCGGCACCGGCGGGCTCAAGACGGTGTTGCGAACCGTGTGGACCGGAATCGAGCACGGCGCGGAAGGCGCGAAACTGCAATTCCATGTGATCTCGGAATCCGAGAAGGCCGAGTACAACAAGAAATTCTACACGCTGGACACGCAGGCCAAGGCGGTCGCGAAGGAAGCCGAACTCAAGGACGATGTGGAGCAGGACAAGCCGTTCCCGGCGGCGGTCGGAGAGGTGGAGCCGTAATATGGCCCGTCTCATCATGCCTTGCGTCAGATGCCGCGACCGCGTGATCTACGAGGTCGAAGGCGGACTCACCGTCAAGGGTGGCAAGTTTCCCGAGGTTGTCTGCCAGGATTGCGCCGACGTATTGCGCGAAATGAATAACCCGGACATGATACGCGGCAGATACCTGGTGGGACCGAAGATGATTCGTTTGGCAAAACAAGAGGCCGTCAATGGCAACTAAAGTATGGGGCGCTGGCTCCAATAATCCCCCGACTGGAAGTTGGGACGCTGATGCGAACTGGACCGGGGACGTTGAACCCGGAGCGAGCGATCTCGCGAAATTCGACTCGACGTCAACGGTGAATTGCGACATCGACAAGAGCATCACCGTCGGCGGCATCGAGATTGCGTCCGGCTACACGGGGACGGTGACGCAGACCAGCACCTACACCGTGACGATCGGGAATCAGAATTTCACGCAGGTCGATGGTTTCTTCTTGGGCGGTTCCGGAAATATTGACCTCAACGGAAATCTCTCCGTGACGGCCAGCGGCGATTTCACATCAACCAGCGGGACATTCTATCTGACCGGGGGGTCCACATATCCGACATTCGTGATGACCGGAACATTCCACGACGCCAGCGGATTGCTCCTGGTAGACAAGAATGACGGCGCGAGCATCACGTTCACGATGGGATCGAATATTTTCAATAATGTCACTTGCACTACGAACGTGGCTCTGTATGTCGTCGGAACGTGGGATATTGATGGGGACCTGATTACGGGAGCGAATACAAAATTTTACAACGGCACGATCACGCTCGCAGGGGATATCACGATCGCAAGGACAACCCTATGGCTGGATTCAGCGCACACCACCTGCAAATTCGACGGATCAACCGCGCAGACTGTCATTCTGGATTCCCCCGGCAATACCCGAGATTTCGGGATGCTCGTGGAAATCGCGAACACAAACACGGTGACATTCGGGGCCGCGGGGGACACCATTAAATTCACCGGCGGATCATTCGTGTATACGTCAGGAACTTATGCGATTGCCGCGGACGCGATCATTTTTGAGCGAAGCGGATCGAGCGGATTCATAATCACACCGGGAACTTATGCCTGGGGTGCCGATGTTTCCGTCATCACCGGGGGCGGATATGTTTCGCTCACGGGGACATGGGATATCAACGCCGATCTGACGTGGAACGCCGGGGGGCCGCTATACAGCGGGACAATCGCACTATCCGGAAACATGACCTGCTCGTATGCAGAGTCCACATTCGCGGCGACAATGACCGGCGTCATAAAATTCGACTTGAACGGGGATCAATGGGTGAAGTGCAACTCCGCCGCGTTGCGGAATTTCCCGGCCGCCTTGAATTGCGACAAGGCCGGGGGGACCCTGACCATCGGAGACACCGGGCATACCTTGTGCATGCTGGGCGGGGTGACGCGGACGAACGGGACGATCACCCATGTCGGGACCCTGAAATTCAAGAGCCGGTCCGGTTCATTCAACGATTCCGTGACAAGTTATGTCAACATCACGATTGACCTCGAAGCGGCATATAGTTTCACCGTCACGGGGACGCTGAATATTTCCGCGAATCTCGTCATCACGACGGCGAATCAGATTGTCGGTGCGATCCTCGTCGGCGGGGATTTGACGTCCACGGATGCCTCCGTCGCGGGATCCGGCACGATCACCCTGAACGGAACCGGAACGCAGACGATCACCTGCTCGGACCTGCCGGACGGGACTATCACGATCAACAAGGCCAGCGGGTACGCCATTCTTGCGGCGAATCTCACGCTGAACGGTTCCGGGCAAGACCTCGTCATCACGGCGGGCATCCTCGATCTGGCCGGGTTCACGCTGGCCGTTGCCGATGTGCTGTCCGTGGCGAACGCGGCGACTCTACGAATGCAGGGCGGCGAGACCGTGACATACGCCACGCTTACGTTGTCCTCCGGCTCGATTCAGGAATACAACGGGACCGGGACGTACACCATCAAGGATTGGGCCTACAAGATTCTCAAGATCAACGGGACCGGGACGTTCAATAACGGCGCGACAAGATCCATCGAACGGCTGTGGCTCGTCGCATGCTCCGCGTACAACCAGGGCAACTACAATCTCACTTGCACCCCGGCGTCTGGCAATGCGATCACGATTGACGGCGGCTCATTCGTCGGCGGCGCGAACTCCATCACGGTCACCGGCGATTTCGTGATGAACGGCGGCGCGTTCCTATCGACCAGCGGGACGATGCAACTCAACGGGACATACGTCACGATGAGCGCCGGAACATTCACGCACAACAGCGGGACCGTGTGGTTCCGGTCGCCGGCGAAGATTGTCAATTTCGGGTCCAACATCTTCTGGAATGTTGAGATCAACACGGTCAACCAGAACTGGGATCAGACCGGGACGATGGATGTCAACGGGACGTTCACGTTGACGAATGTCGGCAAGATGACGGGCGGCACGATCACGGTCGCCGGGTCTTCGACGACAACCGATGCGGGCGTCAGTATTGATTCTACGACGCTGATCAAATTCGACGGCTCCGGTGCGCAGACGTTGCAGGTCAACGGGGCTGGCGGGACGGCGCAATTCCCGTGCATCGAGGTTGACAAGTCCGGAGGCTCAACGCTGACGATCAACGATGTCATCGAGATCGTGGGGACCGGCGGCGGACTTCTCGTCACGAATGGCAACATCAGCCACACCGGGACGATAAGGTTCATGGGCCAGACGATGACTGTGAACATCGGATCGCAGACCCTGAACAACGTGCGGATCGCCCATGCGGGCGGGTATTCTATCACCATCACGGGGACGATGCAGGTCAACGGGACGTTCGACACCTCGACCGGAAACTATGTCGTCAACGGTGGCACCATCGGCCTGGGCGGCGCGAGCATCACGGGGAACACGGTGGGATCGTTCACGGGAACCGTGGCCCTTATAGTCAACGGCGCCGGGGCGCAGACGATCAACGGTGGCGCGTATCCCTCGGGGACGTTCACGATCAACAAGGCCAGCGGCGAGGCGGCGCTGGGCGGGAACCTCATACTCATCGGTGCCGGGCAGGATTTGGCTGTCGCCCAGGGCGTATTCAGCCTCGCCGGGTACAATCTGACGGTTCCCGATCAGTTGACCGTTGCGTCCGGCGCGGAATTGAAACTGAAAGGCAACGAGACGATTTCCTACTCGGGATTCACTCCGGCCAGCGGGAGCATCATCCGGTACTACGACGCGGCGCAGATGGCGACGATGAGCAAGTTGGCGACGACGATCCCGGCCGGGGTGCAACTCCATTTCGGCGCGAGCAAGACTCATGTCTACACGCACGGCGTGACCTATACGTATCCTTGCGATCTGTATTCCGATGGAACGTCGTCCACAAGGTCCGTGCTGATTTCGAATTCCGGAACGGAACAATACTTCTGGACATCCACAGGGACAAATTATTTCGACGACAAAATCAACGTCACGGATTGCGACGCGTCCGGCGGAAATCTGGTCTGGGCGATTGGCTCGATTGGCGGGACGCAGAACAACATAAACTGGAAATTTTCAATCGGCGGCGGTCGTGGTGGCCTTCGCGGGATGAAACCTATTTCGAATCTGGGATAACGGAGGACTGTCATGTCGGATAAGATGGCTGGCGAAATCAAGGTTGGGACGACTGATTTTTCGGCTCAAGTCGTCTTGCGGAAAACGCTGGACAACACGGAGCAGACCGGGAAGGTCGCCGCGGATTTCACGCTGTCGTATTGGCGGCAGGGCGGAACCCGCCAGGCCGTTGCGGCTTCCGATCTGGCGGCCGTGGATTCCGCGCATTCCGACGGCGGGCTGAAAGAGGTTGACGCCACGAATATGCCGGGTCTGTACAGGGTGGATTATCCGGACGCCGCGTTCGCCTCCGGGGCGGATTGGGTGGTGATCTCGGCAAAGGTCGCCTCCGTGTTTTTGTTTTTCGAGCGCTACGCCCTGACGACAGCGACGGCGAAGGACAACAACGATCTGCTGACGAATGGGACTTACGGTCTCGACAAACTCGCGCGCACGGGCGCGGACTCCGACACGCTCGAAACGCTTTCGGATCAGATTGATTTGACCGCTATCGAATCCGGCGGAAACCTGGATTCTCTCGTTGCGTCCGCCGCTACCCTGCAGGCCGATGTCACGGCGGGATTCGCCGCGGGCGCCCTGGACGCCACCGTGGCGAAAGAAGCGACGGTGACCGCGGGGTTCGCGGCTGGCGCTTTGGACGCCACAGTCGCAAAGGAGGCCACGGTCACGGCTGGCTTTGCCGCGGGCGCTCTCGATGCGACGGTTGCGAAGGAAGCCACCGTCACCGCAGGATTCGCCGCCGGGGCGTTGGATGCCACGGTCGCCAAAGAAGCGACGGTTACGGCCGGTTTTGCCGCTGGGGCGCTGGACGCCACGGTTGCCAAGGAAGCCACCGTGACGGCTGGCTTTGCGGCTGGAGCACTGGACGCCACGGTTGCGAAAGACGCCACGGTCGCCAAAGAAGCGACCGTAACCGCGGGATTCGCGGCGGGTGCGCTCGACGCTACGGTCGCCAAAGAGGCCACCGTTGTTGCCGGGTTCGCGGCCGGGGCACTTGACGCTACGGTTGCGAAGGAAGCGACGTTGACGGCCGGAACGGTGACGCTCGCGGCGGCTTACGATGCCGCGAAGACCGCGGCGCAGGCCGGAGATGAAATGGACCTGATTGACGCCCCGAACGCGACGGCGATCACGGCGATCCAGACCGGGATCACCCCGGCGGATGTCGATACGACGCTTTCCGCGGCGCACGGTGCCGGGAACTGGGACGCGACGGCGACGGCGGTTGACCTGAATGACAGCGCGACGACGAAGGGAATCATCGCGAAGGCGTTGAAAGATCAGAACGTCTCGGCGGTGTCTCCGGTTACGGGTTCGATCCATGCCGACATGGCGAAGGATTCGACGGTGGCGAAGGATGCGACCGTTGCGAAGGACGCTACGGTTGCCAAGGACGCCACGGTCGCCAAGGCCGCGACGGCGGCCCTGGAGACGACGGCGCAGGCGATTCTCGCGGACACCGGGACGGATGGGGTCGTTGTCGCGACCGCGAGCAAGACCGGATACGCCCTGGCCGCGGCGGGGCTGGATTCCGTGGTCGTGGAAACCGGGGTGAACGCCCGGCAGGCCCTGGGGGTCGCGATGTCCGCGGTCGCCGGGGTGTCCTCCGGCCAGGGCGGATCGTCCCCGGTCTTCAAAAATCCGGCCGGCACGGCGACGCGGATTTCAGGAACGGTGGACGAGGACGGCAACCGGACGGCGGTCACGTTGACCCCGGCGACATGAATTTAGCATGGTAGGTGGGGAATTTTCCCCATCCACCTAAAATCGGCCAGAATCGAATCCGGGCGATCTATGGACCCCGGGGGGCCTTTTTCAGGCAAAAAGCGATTCTAGGCCTGTTTTTGACGGTTTTAGGGGCGATCATGGGTGTATGGTGGGACATGGACTGGTCGAAACGGGTCAAATTGACCGTTTCAAACCCGCGGACCGACCTCCGGGTCCTGGTCAAGATCACCGCGGCCAGAATCCCATACGCGAACTTCAAGGCCGGCGGGGATGACCTGCGTTTCGTCGCGTCGGATCAGGTCACCGAACTCGACTACGAGATCGAACGCTGGGACGCCGCGGGGAATTCCTGGGTCTGGGTCAAGGTTCCAGATGGTGCGACCGAATTCTACCTGTACGCCTCGAATCCATCGGCAACGGCCGCGAGCGATCCGGATGCCACATTCGACGGCGACTACCGGGCCGTCTGGCACCTCAAGGATGCCGCGGCCGGACCGTACACCGATGCGACTGCGAGCAACGATCTGACGGCATGGCAACCCGCTTACAATCAGTCCGTGGACGGAGCCGTCGGCAAGCAGATCAGATTTCACACCGGGACCGCGGGACAACACGGGTCCGGGTACAAGGCGACGACGACGAATCTGAATCATTTCCCCGTGACGTTCGACTTCTGGCTGGAAATTGCCGATCTTGGAACCGAGGGCCGAATCGTCATCGAAAAATATCTCGCGTATCAAATTTCGCTGAACGCGAGCCGGAAGTTGGTGTTCTCGTTCACGAACGGCGCGTCCGTGGTCACCATCGTCACCTCGACCGCGGTCATCCAATACGACACCCGGTATCATGTTCACGTCACATTCGAAAACGTGGCCGGATTCGGAACCGGAAAAATATATATTGACGGCGCCCTGGACGCATCGAATACGATGGGCTCCTCGTTTTCCGCGCCGGCGGCGAACCAGACGATTTTCATCGCGAGGAACGTCGCGGGCGCCTACGGATATCTCGACGGCTCACTCGACGAATTCCGGGTTCATTCCGTATCGCGGGATGTCAACTGGATCGAGGCGGATCACGACAGCCAGTCGGATACCCTTCTCGTATGGGGCGCTGTCGAGACGGCCCCGGAGCATTGGCTCGAATTCATCATCGCTGGCGTGAACCGGACGAAATACGTCGTCCCGGGGACGTTCGAAATCAACGATCACTACAACAGCCGGAAGACCGGAAGGTTCAACATGGTGGACCTGACGAATTACCGGCGCGACGCTGTCGTCCCGTATATTCCCGTCGTCGGAAATTCGATTCAGATAAAATACGACGGCGTGAAAATCTTCGAAGGAAATATCGCCCGGGTGAAACGTCATGTCCCGATGAAAAATTCAGCGATGTTCTTCGAGGTCGAATTTGTCGACTACACCTGGCTCTGCGACAAGCGGCTCGTCGCCCGAATCTACGAGGAACAACTCGCGGGGGACATCGTCAAGGATATCGTCGCGAAAGATTTGACGAGCGAAAGCATAACGACGACGTATGTCTCGAATGGCGTTTCGGTCTACCGGTGCGTGTTCCCATACGTCACGGCGACGGAGGCGATCTCCGATCTGGCGAAGATGTCGGCCTACAACTGGGAGATTGACTATGACAAAAATTTACGATTCTACGATCCCTCGACAAACCCGTCTCCGTTCGATCTTTTCCAGGGTTCTGGAAACTATCGCAATGTCCATGTCATTCAGCACCGGGAACTTTACCGGAATGTTCAGTATGTACGGGGAGGCGAGGACATCACCGATCTACAGCAGGAGGAATTTCACGGTGACGGGACGACGCGGTCATTCCAGACCGTCTACAAGGTCGCTTCGGAGCCGATTGTCTATGTGAACGGCATTCAGCAGATCATCGGCGTCCGGGGAACGAATGAGGGTTTCGCGCAATGGTATTTCCAGAAGGGCGAGAAGGAACTGACGATTGACGCCGATGGTACGGCCCCGGCAATCGGGGACCTGATCGTCGTGTACTACTACGGCCTGTTCCCAGTCTTCATCCAGAAGACGACGCCGGGCGAGATTTCGGCCCGGGCATCGGCCGAGGGCGGATCGGGACGCTACGAGGACATGGAGGAGGACTACTCGATAGAGTCGTTCGATCACGCCGAGCAGAAAGCCGACATGCTCCTGCGGAAATACGGAATCTTCGCGGACCTGACGGAGATTGACTACCAGACCGACGCTGGCGGCTTGAAATCCGGAATGGTGCAGGACATCACCCTGCCGGAATTTCAATTCACGGACACGGTTCTCATTGATTCCGTGCGGACGTTCGATCTTCAGTCGGGCGTTCAGGGTCCGATCCTGCGATACGATATCAAGGCCGTCGGCGGGGAGCATATCGGCGGCTGGCACGAATTCTTCAAGCAGATGGCGGCCTACGAGAGGAAATCAATTCGGGAAACCGAAACGCTTTCGCTTCTTCTGGACTTCGACGAGGAAGTCATTTTGGCGGAAACGTTCACGACGGCCGATCCGCTGATTGACGACGCCGACGACACCTGGTCAATATGGACTGTCGGTTATTCCTCCGTCGGGTATACTTTCAACGGCAAGGATTCGGACCGCGTCGCGCACCTCGAGGGCGTCGGGAACATGGAGGTCGGATAATGGAATCTGGAATGGTGGGGATGAAGGGCCGGTGTTTCGTCTGCGCCCGGAATGTCGAAACCGGGAAACTCATTCTCGGGAAATGGTTCGGAAATCTGATCGTGACATCCGGCAGGGTCCATGTCGCCGAACTCCTGGGCGGATATCCCAGACGGCCGTCGCATATCGCCGTGGGGACATCCGGCACGGCCCCGGCCGCGGGGAACACGGCCCTGGGGGCGGAGGTCTACCGGAAACTCATCACCCGCCGGCGAATTCCGCTGTCGCCCAACAACTACAAGATCAATTTCCAGATGTTTTTGACGACCGCCGAGGCGAACGGGAACACGCTGGCCGAGGCCGGGATATTCAACCGGTACACGGGCGGCACGATGCTATCCCGGGTGACGTATACGCCGGTCGTCAAAACGGTTTCGATCTCGATTGTCTACACATGGGAGATTTCAGTCAACGTCGCCTGATTTTTTATTGAAAGGGAATTCCGATGCCGTCCGCAACCGACCC
>Ga0316630_10000193_pt1 | contig 16409 bp, 17 predicted proteins | sample OWC_May_M1_C1_D6_FD_207658 | JGI IMG/M metagenome (GOLD analysis project Ga0316630, IMG submission 207658) | Wetland soil microbial communities from Old Woman Creek delta, Ohio, United States - OWC_May_M1_C1_D6_A | ecosystem: Environmental > Terrestrial > Soil > Wetlands | place: USA: Ohio...
CCGCCGCAAGATCGACGAAATCAGATCCCTGAAGGGCAAGCTCGAGTTCGAAGCGGGGACCGGCGAGGACAGGCACCGTGAGCGTTGAGCGCGTGCTCATCGACACGTCCGTTTGGGTCGACTATTTCAGGGGGACTTCGCCTCTCGTCGCGGAAAAGGTGGACGGCCTGCTCTCGGAAGCCGAGGTTTGCGTCCCCAGGATCGTCATCGCTGAGCTCCTCCAAGGGGCCCGGTCGGAAAGAGAGGTCGCCGCGATCGGTTCCTTCCTCGAGGCGTTCGCGATCATCGACCAAGGACCCGAAACCTGGATCAAGGCCGGGCGGCTGTCCCGCAGGCTCAGGGGCCGGGGCAAGACCGTCCACCTCATCGATTGTTACATCGCCGTGATCGCCGACGAATCCGGCTGCGCGCTGCTCACGCTGGACGAGCACTTCCGGGAGATCGGCAAAGCTTTACCGCTCCGGCTTCTCTGATCGCTTCGAGGTTGACGGCAAAAAGAAGCGACGCCCCTGGACCGCGACCCTTCGCACGAGGAGTTGAAGCCGCCCGGGATCGCTCGCTGCCGGATCATGGGCGTTTCTTCTTGGGCCTGAAAACGTCGACCTGGCTGCCCCCGCCGCTCTGCATGAGGAGGATTTCCTTCCCCCCGGGCTCAGCGGCCTCCCTCACGACGAAATCCAGGGCGAAGTAGTCTTGTGACCGCGCCACCCAAAAGCCGTTCACGGGCTTCCCGTCGGCGTCCAGCTCGAGAACCTCGGTGATCGGATAGTTATGCAAGACGAAGAAGCCATCCTCTTTAGCCCGCAGCCCGTAGATCGCCACCCTAAAAACCCGATTGTCGGGTACATCCATCCTGTCCCGGTTGAACTTCTCCGCCTCTTTCATCCCCTTGTGGTCGAGCTGATGGACGGCCAAGAGCTCGCCTTTGGCGGAATACCGGCACACCGTCGCCAGGTGCCAATAAGCTAATAGGACTTGGCCCCTTCCGTCGATGTCGAGATGGACGAAATTCGGGACCGTCCATTGCTTCGCGTTACCCGCCAGCGGCTGTCCGAAAGAATATTGAAGGACCCCCCGCTCGTCGAGGACATCAACGAGCGGCATGTCCGCGCTCAGGCGAAAGGGCGTCGCGAATATGCGCCCGTCAGCGCCGACCGCGATATTGGTATAGGATCTGAGGGTCTTGAACGACCTGACGAGATCGAGCTTCTGGTCGAACACCTGGATGTCCCGCTTGATCGTGTCCGCGACATAGACGGTCTTTCCCGAAACGTCGAGGCTGTAGGGATTCAGGAAGTCGCCCGGGCCTTGGCCCTCCCGGCCCTTCTTGAGGAGGAATCGGCCCCGTCCATCGAACTTAAAGAGGCACCTCTGCTTCTGATCCGTGACGTAAATGTTCCCATCGGCATCGCAATCGATATTGTGAGCCTGCCAGAGGTAGATATCCCCGGAGGCCAGTTCTTCGTCCGGAAAAGAAAAGAGGAAATCAAGCTCCTTCGATATCTTCCAAGGCGGGTACTCCTTGAGCCGGGCCTTCCAGATCCTGGCCTGTTCATCTTGAGTGGGCGGAGTCTCCTGGGAGATCCCGGAAATAGCCATTATGCCGACGGAGACAATGGCGAAGAAAATGGGGGTCACACGCCCGGTCTTCATGGTCTCTCCCCTGCCGTCGTTCGATCGGAGGATAACCCCCGGCGCCGCAATGAGTCAAGAACACCCCGCTCCCCCCCAACGCCCGGACGATGGCGGGCGTATAATCAAAGAGGTGTGAAATGTCCAAGCGCTCCGTTTCCCTCCTCCTAACCCTCGCTGCTCTGATGCTCCTCGGACAGGCCGTCGGCCCTCGAAGCGGGCCATCCGCCCAGCCCCGTGCGGACGCAACGGAGATCGTATCGCTTCTGCGGAACAACGCCTTCCGCGCCGCGGACAAGCTCGCGGCCAAGAAGCTCGCCGACCCGGCCCTGGACCCGCGGACGCAGGCCGTCTGCGGCCTGGCCGTGCTCAAGGCCGGACGGATCGCAGAGGCCGAAGGGATCTTGGCCAAGGCCGTCGGGCTCGGTCCCGAATGCCCCGAGGCGCATCTCGGCCTCGGCATCATCGCCGGCATCCGGAACGAACAGGACGTCGCCATATCCCACCTGCGCCGGGCCATCCCGTCCGCCGACTTCTACGAAGAAGCTCTCCGGCGGCTTTGGCGGGCCGTCTGGGACCGCGGCTGGATCTCCGAGATCCGGGAGGTGCAGGCCCTGGCCGAGGAGCGGTTCGGCCGGGAGTCCCAGCCCCTGCCCTCCTGGATGGCCAACAATCTCGCTCAGATCGACGGGATCGCGGCAAAGTGGCTCTTCCGGATGGAGGGGCCGTCCGGACGCATCGAAGTCCCCTTGATCGCGACCGACCCGCTTCTCCGCTACCGGAGGATCTCACTCGAGCTCAACGGGAAGGGCGATTATCCCTTCCACATCGATTCGGCCCTGGCGGGCTTCCTGACGATCAGCCCTCCGCTCGCCGAGGAGCTGGGCCTCGTCACGACCGGCAGCGCCACCTCCTCGGGCGTCGGGACGGCCGCGATCACCACCCGCTTTGCCGTGCTGGACGAGGTCCGGCTGGGCGCCGTGAGATTCCGGGACGTCCCGGTCATGGTCACCGATGTCCGCACGTTCGGGGGACGGAAAGAAGGGCTCCTCGGGACGGCCTTCCTCAAGCGCTTCAACGCGACGATCGACGTCGAGGCGGAGACGATGGACCTCTTCCCGCTCGACCGGCCCGATCTCCTCGCGGCCCGGATCGACAAGGCGGCCGTCGCGGCCGACGTGCCGCTCTTTATATTCGACCATACCGTCGTCGAGGCCACGTTCGCCGGGGCGCCCTCGGCCCTTTACATCCTAGACACGGCGGCGGCCACGAATCTCATCGACCGGCCGTTCTTCGAGGCGCACATCAAGCCGAAGCTCGATCCGGCCCGGATCGTCCGGGGCGGCATTCGCGGCGCCGGCGGGGACCAATACGTCAACCAGGTCAACGGCCTTAAGGTCGCCCTCGGCCCCCTCGTCTTCGACGGGCAGCAGGCCAACGAGTTCGACATGGCCACCCTCAACGGGATCTCCGGGCGCTACGCCGCCGGCCTGCTGGGCAATCCCCTCCTCTGGCCCTACCGCGTCCACATGGACTTCAAGAACGGCCGCCTCATCCTGGAAAAGCGGGACTGACGCGCCCGAAGCTTGAAAACATCCCGCCCCGCGTGTAGATTGAGGCCATGCGAAATCCGAAGAGCCGTTCGTTCGTCCTTTCGTCCATGGCCGCGGCACTTGTTCTGCTGGCGCTCTCTTTTGGAGCGCCGTCGAACCCCTCCGCCTCGTCCACCGAAGTCCCCGGACTCGACGACGGCGAGTGCTTCACCGTCCTCGTCGGCAAGAGCGCTAGCGCCGACGGCTCGGTCCTCGTCGCCCATAACGAGGACGACCGGGGCGACATCGTCGTCAACCTGCGGAAGATCGCGCCCCGCGATTACGGCGCCCCGCAGAAGGTGGACCTGGGCAAGGGCGGGACCTACGAGACCGACGGCAAGACGGCGGGCTTTCTCTGGATCGAGGCCACGACCCAGGAATTCGCCGACAGCTTCATCAACGAGCACGGCGTCCTCATCACCTCCGACAGCTGCCCCTCGCGCATCACGGCGGAAGACTATACCGACGGCGGCATCGGCTGGATGCTCCGCCGGCTCCTGGCCGAGAAGGCGACCTCGGCCCGGGAGGCCGTTCGGCTGGCCGGCGCGCTCGTCGAGAAGTACGGCTACCGGGCCTCCGGCCGGACCTATTCCATCGCGGACAAGAACGAGGCCTGGATGCTGGCCCTCCTGCGCGGCCGCCGCTGGTACGCCCAGCGCGTCCCGGACGATGAAGTCGCCGTCATCCCCAATCATTTCACGATCCGCGGCATCCGCCCGGACGACCCGGACCGTTTCATGGGCAGCCGCGACATCGTCGAGTATGCCGGGACGAACGGCTGGTACGACGAGGCCAAGGACGGCCCGTTCGATTTCAAGACGGCGTTCGAGAGGCCCTCGACGCGGGAGCCCGCGGCGGACGGCAACGCGCTGCGCCACTGGCGCGGCCTGAGCCTGCTGACCGGCAGGGCCTGGGAGCTTTCCCGAAACTACCCCTTCGCGGTCAAGCCCGCGGGGAAAGTGTCCGCCGAAGCCCTCATGGCCGTCCTCCGCGATCACTACGAGGGGACCGAATACGACGCCACCGGCGGCTACAAGACGGGGACGCCGAACCGGACGAAGTTCCGGACGATCTGCACGGCCTCGACGATCAACGCCTTCGTCGTCTCCCTCGGCGCGAAGCGCCCCGCGCCCCTCGCCACGGCCATCTGGCTGGCCATGGGCAAACCCGACACGACGGTGTTCCTGCCTCTCTACTACGGCGTCTCGACCCTTCCGGCCGGGGCCGGTTCCGGCTCCGCCTCGCACGACTACGGCGTCCTCTACAAGGAGCACTTCGAGGACGCGGCGGTCAAGGCGGCCAAGGACAAGCTCCTCAACACCAAGGTCCTCGAGCTCGAGAAGGCCGCCGAGGCGAACTACGGGCCGATGCATGAAAGACTCGTGCGAGAGCTTTTCCCCGCCGAGAAGGCCTTCGTGGCCGGCCGGGCGAAGTTCGAGAAGGAGTTCGCGGCCCTCTACGCCAAGGACAGGAAGAAAGCCCAGAAGAAGCTCGACGATTACGTCGCGGCGGCGTTCGAGAAGGCCGCGGCCCTTACGGCGAAGCTGCTGGCCGAAAAATAGCGGTCCCGGCCGTCCCCCTCATTTCGCCCCGGCGGCCAGAAGCATCTTGGCGATCTCTTTGTTGTTCACTTTCTTGGCGTACCAGAGCGCGGTCCTGTTCTTTTCGCCCTTGGCGTTGACGTCGGCGCCCTTTTCGACGAGCAGCTTGACGATATCGGGCTGTTCGGACCAGGCCGCCCTCATGAGAGGCGTCAAGCCGGACTCGTTCTTCGCATTGACATCCGCCCCGGCCTCGACGAGCATCCGGGCGATATCGGGTCGGCCCTTGAAGATGGCCCGGTGCAGGAGCGTCGGGGTGTTCGTCGCCTGATCGCCCGTTAGCGCGGCGTTGACGTCCGCTCCCTTGTCTATGAGGGTCCTGGCCATCTCCGGGCGCCGTTCTTCGACCGCGATCCAGAGAGCTGTCCATCCGTTGCCGCCCCTGAGATTGACGTCCGCTCCGCGCTCCAGGAGGATCCTGAACGCATCGGCGTGGCCCATTTCCACGGCGGCCATGAGAGCCGTCGCGCCGACGTTCGACTTGGCGTCCACTTCGGCCCCGCGATCGATCAGGAGACCGGCGATCTCCGGCGATCCGCCCTCGGCCGCGTACATCAGGGGCGTCAGGTCTTCGGCGTCTTTCGCCCCGACGTCCGCTCCATGCTCGACCAGCATCGCCGCGGTATCGACCTGCTTCGAGGCGGCGGCCAGCATCAAGGCAGACATGCCGGGCTTGGTTTTCTTGTTGACGTCCGCGCCGCGGTCGACCAGGAGACTCGCGATCTCCGGCTCCAATCCCATAATAGATTGGAAGAGGGCCGTGGCTCCTTTCTCATCATCCCCCTTGTCGATGCCGGCGCCCCGTTCGAGCAGAAGGTCCACGATCTCACGCCGGCCGAAGAAGGCGGCTACGGACAAGGCGGTCGCCCGGCCGAACGAGGCATCGGGGCTAGCCCCCTTGTCGATCGCTTGACGGCACCCCTCCAGATCGCCCGCTTCCGCCGCCCTGATCAGATCGCCGTCCAGCCCCGGAGCGGGCTTGAGAGTGCTCACGATCTCCAGGGAGTCGATGACCGCGAGGACGGGTTCCGACCCGGGATTCTGGTAGAGCTTCAAGCCGGAGGCGGCGCGCGAAAAGACCGACTCGAACTGAAAATACCGGTGCGTCTTCTTGAAGTCCGGAGGGAAAAAGTAGTAGACGAGCTGATCCTGAGTGAAGTACTGGCTGGGATCGTTCATCGCCTGGACGGTCCCGTGGAACTTGGCGAACCTCAGCTTCTTGTCCTTCAGCGCCGTATCCCCTTTTTCCTGGAGCTTGAAGGGGTCATCGCCGCCCGAGCTTATGGCCCCGATGTACTCGCCGATGACGGCGTCCACGACCTCGGACTCGGCCATCAGCCATTGATGCGCCGGGAGCCCTATGGAAGAGGCCACGACGGCGGTCTCCCGCTGCTGCGGCGCCGGCGACAGCGCGCCCAACAATCCTCCGCCCTTGGATTTCGAAAAAACGACCCTGACCCCCTCCTCCAGGATCTCGACGTCCCATTTGCCTCCCGGAGGCGCGTTGACCCTGAAGCTGATCATATCGACGACCTGCGGTTTCTCCGGCTGTTTCTTTTGGGCTGTCTGGGCCGAGAGGAATGCGGGCAGGGCGACAAGAAGCGCCGCGCCGCCGATCGCCGCCGGCCATCCAACGCACTTATGGGATCTCATGGTTATCCCCCTTAAGGCCCTTCCCGGGCCTTATCTGTCCCTTTAGGTATATAGCGCGCTCCCGGCCGAAGTTGTCAAGAACCTGTCAACAATTCCGGGATCCCTGGGGAAAATTGACAAAAGGATGACAACTTCTCCCGGAGAAATCCCCATAATGAACCCGGCGGGATTAGACGGGGGGTCGGGAGAGGAGGGAGCGAAATGAAGAGAGCGCTTATCGCCTTGCTCATCATCGCCCCGCTCTACGGCGGGGACGGCGGCGGGCGAAAACCGTTCCGCCCGTCGGGATTTTCCGTATTCGCCGGCCCGGCCTGGTCGAGATACTCCGAGTTGCCGAACATCGCCACCATCCCCGAGATCCACGGTGTTCTGGCCAGCTACTTGGGTGGCGTACTTGGGGTCTCTTGGCAATTCCCTCTCGGCCGCCACATCGTACTCGAAGGCGGGTTCCAGGCCTCCGAAAAGGGAACGACCATGAGGTGGGTCGAGGCCGAGCAGATGAGGAGCAAGTGGGTCTACAGCTTCATTATGGAGTCCGGGCTGGTCGAGCTCCGCGTCAAGCCGCTCCGCGGATCCTCCCCCTACGTTCTGGCCGGCTATGACGTTTCGTACATCTCGAAACACGACGTGCTCGATTATGGGGTCCCCAACGGTCCCGTCCGGGCATACCTGAAGGACGACACGAAGAAGATCGATATGGGGGTTTTCTTCGGCGGAGGCCTCGAGATCGCTTTCAAGAAATGGGCGCCGTTCGCGGAGGTCCGCTACAACGTCGGCCTTCTCAATATCAGCGAGGGGACCGGGGCCCTCGAATCCTACCCCGTCATCAAGACAAGGGCTCTGATGGCCCTCGCCGGGATCAGGTTCAAGTGGAAATCGGCGGCCGCCGAAGGACGGAGGAAGAGATGAGAAGCCGAAGTAGGCCGCTGGCAGCCGCCGTGACTATTGCCGCGCTGTTCCTCTTCCAGGACTGCGCGACCGTCATCAGGGGGACATCGCAGAAAATCCCGGTGACGTCGACTCCGATAAGGGCCAGGGCCATCGTCGATGGCAAGGACATGGGGATGACGCCGCTCACCCTGAAGCTCAAACGGAAAAGGCCGCACGTCATCCGCTTCGAGCAAGAGGGATACAATCCTCATGAATTCCGTATCAGGCGGGAGAAGCCAGCTTTTTCATCGATCTTACTGAGCTGGGGGGGTAACACTGCCATCACAATGCCCTTGGTCAAGCCGATCGCCACTGTTCTGGTCAAGGACCTCGAAACAGACAGCTTTTTTGAAGCGCTCGGCGAGGCCATCCTGATCATGGCGGGCATTCAGCTCGTGCTGGGCGGCGTTCTCACGGCAGGAGATTTCATAATGGGTGCCCCCTATTCTCTGTCCCCCGAATCCCTCGAGGTCGCCCTCACGCCGGTCATGGGACCTCACCGTTTGGAGATCACCGAGATCGACGAGGCCCGACTGCGCGGCGTGAATTGGCTCAGGATCAGAACGCTTGACAAATCCGTCTGTCGAACCAATTCTAATCGAGGGTAGGGAAATGAGAAGGACTATCGCTGTCTGGCTTGTCCTCTTCCCGCTTGCCGGGGCGTTCGCACAAGAGCGGAAGGCGCCTTTTCTCCAGGGCGTCTCCGTGTTCGCCGGCGGCGCCTGGTCGAGATACTCGGGAGTGCCGGCCGTGGCGACCTTCCCCGAGCTGGGGCCGTTCATGGGAAACCGCGCGGGGGGCGCTGTCGGGCTCCTATGGGAATACAGGTTCGGCCGTCATTTTTTCCTGGACAACGGACTGCAATACGCCCGAAAGGGGGCGGTGGTCGACTGGAAATATTACGACGAACTTATCGGCGTCTGGAAATACGATCTCGACGTGATCTCTAATCCGATCACGTTCAGGTTCAAACCTTGGCTGAGATCCTCCCCCTACCTGCTGGCGGGCTACGAGCTCTCGTTCATCCTGGGCCATCGCCTGACAGATTCATGGCCGCTCTCGGAAAAGATCAGGACGAACCTGAAGGCCGATTCGTATGATTTCGACTTTGGACTGCTCGCCGGAGCGGGCGCCGAGATCCCTCTCGAGAAATGGACGTTGTTCTCAGAAGTCCGTTATTACCATGGCCTGCTCGATATCAGCAAAGGGTCGGGCGCCCTCGTATCCTACCCCGTCATCAAGGTGAGGGCCCTCATTGTCATCGCCGGGGTCAGGTTCCGTTGGAGATCGGCGGCTCGGCCCGAATGAACCGGCGGCGCCGGGCCCGGTGTCACGACCGGGCTTTGAGGATGTAAAGGTTGTGGTAGCGGAGAAAGGTCTCGACCCGGACGAGCTCGAAGACAGAACGCCCGACGATCTCCTCGACCTTTTCACGGGGCAGGAAATGCCGGTCTGAAGCCCGGGCCGGGTCCCGGTCCATGATGACGACGGTCGCCCCCGGCTTGAGGGACGGCAGGAGGTTGGCCAGCAGCTCGACCGGCCGCTCGAGGTCGTGGAAGGCGTTGACCATGAAGACCATATCCAGGGCGCCGGCGGGCAAACGCGGGTCTTCGACCGTGCCCAGGACCGTTGCGATATTCGCGACCTTCTCCTCGGCCGACGTCCGCTCGATCGACGCGAGGGCCGAGCTGTCAATGTCGTTGGCGTAGACCTTGCCCTTCTCGCCTACGCCTCGGGAAAGCCAGAACGTGAAGTAGCCGCGGCCGGCCCCGATCTCGCCGATGACCATGCCGGGTTTGACCCCGGTCACCTCCATGACCTTCTCGGGCTGCTCGAGGCTGTCGCGCGAGGAGTTGCGGAACGGAGCCTGTCCCGAAGCCGCGACGAGGATAAGCAGCAGGACCGGCCAAAGGACGTTCTTCTTGGTCATGGCGATCGCCTCCAGTCTACGACTGAAGCCAGCAACATTCATGCCACGCGGTCTTCCCTGTCAAGTCGCGGCGGCCCGTATAGAACCTTTACGTACATTTTCTTCAACCCTCGCGACCATTTGACGCTCCGCATCCCGGGGACTAGAATCGAAATGACCCCGGGGGTGGCATCAAAACATGCGCGCTTCACCGCTCAGCAAGCCCATCTTCCTTATGGCCGCCGTTCTTTCCACCGGCCTCATCGTTTCCGCCGGCCAGGCGCAGAAGGCCGGCTGGAAAGCCAAGCTCTTGACCGAAGCGGGCGTCCGGGTCGTCGCCAACCCGGCCGAGCCGCTCTACGGCGAGATCAAGCTCAGCCTCGAAGAAGAGCTCCGCATCGGGAAGGAGGGCGACGAGCGGACCCAGTTCTATCGCGTCCGCGACATCGCCGCGGACCCCCAGGGCAACATCTATGTCGACGACTATAGCAACGGACGCGTCCAGGTCTTCGATCCGCAGGGCGCCTTTCTCCGGACGATCGGCCGCCCGGGCCAGGGGCCGGGCGAATTCGAGAACCCGACCCTCATCCGCTTCGGCGGCCGGGACGGCCGCCTCCACGTGATGGACCGGTACAGGCGGATCAATATTTTTGACGACAAGGGCATCTATATCCGGTCCGTCATGCCCGAAAACGGATTCGAAGACTATTTCCCGGACGCGGCCGACGGCTTCATGGCCGTCATGCGCACGGGCTCCGACGAGGAGCTGACCAGCTTCCATACCCTCAGCCGGCTCGACGCGGACGGCAAGACGCGGGCCGTCCTGGCTGAATTCCCCTACACGCTCCATATGGAGAGGCGCGAGGGAGGCACGCTCGTGGTCTCGACGGGATACGAGATGTCGCTTTGCGCCGCGCCCCTCCCCGGCGACGCGCTCGTCTACGGCTACTCGAAGGACTATGAGCTCGTCATCCTCGGCCCCGACGACAGGAAAGCCCTGGTCATCCGGAAGGATGGGCCGCGGCCGGCCTTCACGGCCGAGGAGAAGTCCGGCTTCGGCAGGATCCCCGTGCCGAAGCTCAAGCCCTACTTCTTCGGCATTCTGACCGATCCCGAAGGCCGGATCTACGTTCAGAGGAACATGAATACCACCGGCAAACGGGGCTATGGCCCGATAGCGACCGAGGACAAACAATTCGACGTCTTTAGCCGGGAAGGGGTCTTCCTCTTCCGCGCGGCCCTGCCGCCCAACACAAGGGTGATCCGAAGCGGCCTCGTCTATACCTACTTCATCGACGAAGACCAGGGCCTCGAATACGCCCAGCGCTTCAGGATCAAGAATTACGCCAACCTGCCCGTCAAATAGCCGACCGTCGTCGAGCCAAGGAGGCGCGCATGAACGAACGGACACGCGGAGCGGTCTTCGTCATTCCGGCCGTCGCCGCCTGGCTTGCTATGGCGGCGGCCTCTCCGGCCCAGCAGGCCGAGGTCAAGACCGAGAACGGGGTCCGGGTCGTCCTGAACCCGGCGACGCCGGTGAAAAGCCCCGGCGGCAAGGTCGCCGCCGTTTCCCTCGTCGAGGACCTCGTCATCGGCAACGACACGAGCCGCGAAGACCATTGGTTCGGCTTCCTGAACGCGATCGACGCCGACGCCGCGGGACGGATCTATACGGTCGACCCGAAGAGCGTCAGGATCCGCATCTTCGGGCCGGACGGGAGCCTGGTGAAGGCCTTCGGCCGGAATGGACAAGGTCCGGCCGAGTTCAGCGGCCCGGGCGGCATTGTCGCCGCTCCGGACGGCACGTTCATCGTGTCCGACGTCCTCAACGGCCGGCTGTCCTATTTCACCCGGGAGGGCGTGCACATAAAAGACACCCTATTTGGGACCCATAGGATCGCCGGCCTCGCGGTCGACCGCGGATCGGATCTCTTCGCCATCCGCACCCAGATGCCCCAGGGGGGCAGCCAGGGCTGGGAGCTGGTCAAATTCGACTCGGATCTGAAACTTATCAGGACCATCCATTCGATCGCCATCCCCTTCAAGGGCCGCGTTTTCAACATCCTCCCCGATCGCATCTACTTCGGCTTGACGGGCGAAGACCGGCTCGTCTGGATGGTCTCGAACGATTACGCCATCCAGGTCGAGGACGCCGCCGGAAAATCGATGATGAGGATCCTCAGGGACCGCGCGCCCAAGAAGATCACCGACGAGGACAAGGCCAGGATCATCAACAGGACATTTTCCGGGTCCGCCCCTCCGCAGCTCCAGGCCGAATTCCCCGAGACCTTCCCTGCGGCCAGCGGCCTCATGACCGACGAGAAGGGGAGGATCTACGTCCGGACATATGATACGGACGGGAAGGGCGCCGAGGCCGTGGACGTCTTCGACGCGGAGGGGCTCTACGTCGCCCGCTTCTTCGTTCCCGGGGACGAGGAGACCGTCACCGTCCGGAACGACAAGCTCTATTCCTACCTCAAGGAGTCCGCGTCGGGCAACCCCCTCGTCAAGCGTTACGCGATAAGGTGGAGATAGGCCGGAGGTCTTCATGATCCGAAAAGCGTGCGGAGCCCTGTTGATCGCGCTCCTGTGCGCCGGTTGCGGCGGGGGCGGAAGCGGCGTCCGGAAGACGACCGAGAACGGCGTCGAGGTCGTCCTCAACCCGGCCGAGCCCCTGCGGCTCAAGGGCAAGCCGGTGATCCTGACCCTGGAGAGGGTCTTTGTCCTCGACACCGAAGACGACGCGACCGCGGCCTTGGGCGTCACCGACATCGGCGCGTTCGACGTGGACCGGGCCGGCAACCTGCTCATCCTCGTTCCTCCCACCGGCCCCCGCGACAGCGTCTACAAGCTGTCTCCCAAAGGGAAGCTTCTGGCTTCGTTCGGCCGGGTCGGGCAGGGCCCGAACGAGGTGCAATACCCCGGCGAGGTCCTGGCGAACGACAACGGAGAGATCTGGGTCCTCGACTCGCCCGAGAACAAGATCCACATCTTCAACGGGGAGGGAAAGCCCGTCGCCGACCGGAGCCCGGTCAAGTTCGAGGCCATCGTCCCCCTGGCCAACGGCAACCATCTGGTCACGCGCCTCGACGCGTCGGACCTCGCGGCGAAGTATCTGCCGATGACGGTCGAGCTCTACGACCCCCAGTTCCGTCTCCTCCGGGAGCTCGACAGGTGCGGCGGCTACGCCAACAGGACGATCTATGAGAAGGTGCCCGAGCCGTACGTCAGCGGCACCGGCTTCGCCTTCCAGGCTAAGGCTTTCGACGACCGCATCTATGTCGGTAATTCGGAGCGGGGTTACGAGATCCTCGTCCTCGACCTCGACGGCCGGCTCCTCCGCAAGATCCGGAAGGAATACGCCCCCGTCCCGGTCGACGAGGAATACAAGGCGAAGTATCTCAAGGATTATCTCGAATACATGCCGGATTACGCTAAGAAGATCTATTTCCCTGCGAGCTGGCACCCGTTCCACGCCTTCTTCCCCGGCGAGGACGGCCGGCTTTTCGTCATGACCTACGAACCCGGCGACCGCCCGGGGAAATACGTCTACGACGTCTTCGACAGGGACGGAGCTCTCGTCGCCCGCGCGAGCCTGGCCGCCGTTCATGGCGGGGGCGGATACCTGCTGGCGCGCGTCCGGGGAGACCGCCTCTACGCCGTCGAGGAAAAGGAGAGCGGCTTCAAGCGTCTCAATGTCTATCGCCTGACCTGGCGATAGGCGAGGATCAGGGGATCGCCCGATCAGCGGGCTAGGAACATCTCAGGCGCGACCGCGATGTCGGGGAATTTGGCGAGAAGCTCCTTGTCCGTGGTGACGAGCGGCACGCGCAGGTCCCGCGCCAGGACCACGAACTCGGCGTCGTAGGCCGAACATTTCGACGATATCGCCAGATCCAAAACGTCAGCCGAGCCAACCCGGTATTCGCCGCCGGACATCAGGCTCTCCGCCTCGAGGATGATCCGAAACGTGTCGTTCCACTCGACCAAATCCTTCCTGAACAGCTTGACCAGCGTATTCCTGAGCTCGCTTCGCCAGAGAAGAGGCGCGGCCCAATTCGTATCCCTGAGGAGCATCATCCTGGCAGATTGTGTGTATTCGCAATCGACAAAAAAATAGGAGATGACGTTCGTATCGATCACGATCACGGCAGGCCTTCCCTCTTCGCTTCTCGGAGAAAGTCATCCGTCACAGAGCCTTTCGTGCGCGCCCGGATCTCATCGGCACGCGCCAGGAACTCCTCGGCCGACACGCGCCGCGGAGTCGTAACTTCGCCAAGGATGGCAATGATCTCACCGTTGATGCTGCGCCGGTTCCGCTCCGCGCGGACCTTGATCTTCTCGTAGATCTCTTCGGGCATGTTCTTCAGGGTGTAGTTCATAATCGCCTGCTCGCTAACTCGGTTCCTATTCGGTTTCATTATGGTTCCTTTCAGGCCGGATGTCAAGCGCGCGATGACCGCCCCAGCCAGTTTTTTTACTCCGACAGGAAAGACGTTCGGCCTATAACCTATTTCTCAGTATGGAGAATTCGGCGCTTCGGGCCGTGGACGAAGCAGCCGATGCGGCGCGCGCGGGCCATCTCGTCCTCGCTCATCGGCCCGGCGTCGAGGACGGCCAGGTTCTCGCGCATCTGCTCGATCGTCTTCGCCCCCGATATGCAGACGTCGATCGCGGGATTCGACAGGACGAAGCGGTAGCAGTCGGCGGCTGTCAACGGTTTCTCGCCCGGCGGCATCTTCTTCTCTCTCAGGAGCTGGCCCCAGCGGGTCGCCGTGAAGGCCACGAGACCGGGGCGCCTCTCCCCCATCGCGAACGGAAAGATATCCTGCTCCGCGCCGGGATGGGCGGCGTTGTAGCGGAGGTGGAGGACGTCCAACTCCCCTGTCTGCGCGAGCTTCCCCAGGAGCTTGCGGTTGTGGCTCGAGATCCCGATGAAGCGGACCAGCCCCTTTTCTTTCATCCGCAAGGCCCCGTCGATGAGCCGGCGCGGCACCTTGCCGGAGAAGTACCCCAGGATCAGGACGTCGGCGTGGTCCAGCCCGGCGCTCTTCAGCCCCGGCCGGAGCATCTTCTCGGTGAAGTAGTTGCTGTGGGCGTAGCTGAACGTCGCCAGGACCAGGCGGTCGCGCTGGCCCTTGGCGGCGATGTTCCGGAGCGCCTCGCGCATGCCCCGGGTGTAGCCCTTGATGACCGTGCCCCAGGTGAAATAGTTCGAGCCGCGCTCGAAGGCTTCCTCGATGGCCGCCGCGGGCGCCCCGTATCCCGAGGCGATGCCCAGGCGCCCGACCTTCAATCCCGTCCGTCCCAGCACGGCAGGTTCACGAAAATCGGTCATGATGTCGCTCCTTCGGTCCCACCCCGGTCCGTATCGACTCGGGCTTCGAGGTCTTCGAGCCATTCCCTGATGGCCCGGAGGTGGAGGTCGATCGCGGCCTCGATCCCCTCGGGCACGGCCATCCCCTTCGCGGCGCAGTAGTCGGCGAGAGAGGCGTCGATATCCTGCCACGACGAAAGCGGCGAGCGGTCCGTCTCGTCCGCGGCGCCCGTTCCCCCGGCCCCGGACCCGGCCCCGCTCCCAGGCCCGCCCGCCTCGCTCACTTCGATCTTGCTCTGGATATCGAGCCGATCGAGCAGGCCCAGCATGCGCCCGTAAAGCTCGCCGTAGCGGCGCGACCATTCGATATAGGGCGCGACGCCCTGCGACTCGAGGAACGTCTCGATCGTCCCGTCCGCCCCGAACTCCCCCTCGCAGCCTTCCTCCTTCGCGAACCGGGCGAACTTCTCGACGCCATCCTTGTCCACCGACCGTCCCAGGGGATAGAGCCGGCAGACCAGGGGCCGCCGGGGATGAACCCGGCATCCGTCCGCCGTCAGAAAAACGCACTTCCCGTCCGCCCCGAAGCGCAAAGTCGTGCCGCCGTGGTCTGAATAGAGACCGAGGAGCTCGGTGGTGCTTATCCCCAAAAGGCGCGCCATGCCCAGCACTTCGTGAGGGCCGGCCATGATGATCTTGCCCGAGCAGCAGTGTCCGCACGCCCGGCAGGCAAAGGAGAAGGGCGCTTGTCGGTCGAGACAGAAATCCAAATCCGCGGCTCTAGTGCTTGCCCTGGATCGCCCCCAGGTTCCTCAGCAGCTGCCCGGACCGGAACAGCTTGACCTCGACGACCGCGTTGGCGTCGGACTCGAGGTGTTTGGCAACCTTGGTGGGGATGGCCGAGGAGTGCAGGAGCGTCGCGCCCGCGTACCACTTGAGCTCGGCCCGCTCCCACTTGTGCTGCGTCGCTTCGCCCTTGATGTCGCCGAGGTGCTTGTCCTGGGCCACGCCTCCGACCTGGCTGCCGTGGAGGAACCCGAAGGAGGTGCAGAACGCCGCGGCCGTCCCGGCGAGCTTGAGGACGTCGCGCCGGGTGACCGAATTCCGTTCTTTTTTATCTCCCATGGCCCTATGCTAAGCCCGGCCGGAGCTTTTTGTCAAGCGGGCCGCGCCGCCCGCCCCCGCTCCCCTACTCGAGGTCCGGGTAGAGCCGCTTGAAGTCCGCGTCCCATTTGAACTTGGCCAGGAACTGGCCCTTGGTGACGATCTTCTTCTTGATGGCCGCGTTCGGCAGGAAGGCCACGGCCTCGGCCAGGTTCTCGTCCGTGACGAACAGGGGATCGACGCCGCAGCCCTCATACTCCGCGAAGGGCTTGGAAAAGACGTAGCCGTCGCAGAAGTCCTCGAAGACGAATTTCGCCCGGGCCTTGGAGTAGACCGCTTTTCTGTCGGGCAGCCGCCCGAACGGAGATCCCTTGACGTCGAAGCCCACCCGCTTCGGTTCGAACCCCTTCATGAGCGCGTCGACGACCCCCCCGAGCGGATAGTCGTAGGACTTGGGGCTTTCGATCGTCTCCCAGGGGTAGTGAAGACAGATGTTGAAAGCCCGGCCGCGGATCCCTTGATAGATCCGCTGGCCCATCGTCTGGGCGTCGAAGCCGCTGATCCGGCCCCGCTTGAAGTCGTAGACGGGGAAGGCGAACCGCGTCGAAGCGTGGTACTGGCCCGCGTAGATCAGGGCCTTCTGCCTCTTCCTCACGAATTCGCGCCAGACG
>Ga0316630_10000194_pt1 | contig 16367 bp, 18 predicted proteins | sample OWC_May_M1_C1_D6_FD_207658 | JGI IMG/M metagenome (GOLD analysis project Ga0316630, IMG submission 207658) | Wetland soil microbial communities from Old Woman Creek delta, Ohio, United States - OWC_May_M1_C1_D6_A | ecosystem: Environmental > Terrestrial > Soil > Wetlands | place: USA: Ohio...
TTCCGAGCGTGGCAGAGTGGACTCGAGGGCCGGCACATCCCGGAGCCCGAGGCCGCCCGGCGCTGGCTCGAGGAGGTCTACCGGCCGACCTTGGCGGCCATCCCGACCGAGCAGGCCGCGAAGCTGGACCCCGCGGAAATCTTCCACCAGCTGCTCGAGCATCGCTGGTACTTGTCCGAGCGGACCGGGCGCGACCTGCCGCTCGAGGAAGTGGTGCCGTCATACGTGGCCGAGGTCCTGTCGACGCTGCCCGCGCCGGAAGTTGCGGGGTGAGGCGGAAAAGGCGACATTGGCTTCTCTTGCTTCCTACGGTGCGAACCACAGCATGCGTCCCTTGCCGCTTCTACTCGCCGTCGCCCTGTCCTTCGTCGCCATCACCGCGTCGGCAACCGATGAGATCTCGCCGCCCGCGAGCGAGTGGCGCGGCTACTGCCAGGCCTATGTGAAGGCTCTCGATGGCGACAAGACCGTTAGCGATCTTGACGTCACTTATTGCCTGGGGGTGACGAAGGGGCTGCTGACCGGGCTGCGCATCGGCTCGCAGATTGGCGCGCTCAGCTTCGGGTCGCGGATCGTGGTCGAGTACAAGCTCGACCCCGACGAGATCTTTAAGCTCTTCCAGATGCAGGACCCGTCCCGGGTGCTGGGCATCTGCAGCCCGGCGTCGCTCCCAACGCCGGACTACGTGCGCGCCGTGCTCGGCTTTCTCGAGAAGAACCCCGACGACCTCAAGAGGCCGATCGCCGAGGTGTTCTACGAGGCGCTCGAGGCGGCCTATCGCTGCAACTAGCGCCGGGTCATCTGCGCTTCGGGCGCGAGGTTCCAGACGCCGTCTTCACCCGCGCAGGCCGTGGTGCGGCCCTCACTGAGGCCGAATCCACCCGTGGCGACCAGCCTGAACTCGCGGCACCCCTCGTCCGAGACGCCCTTGTCGAGCGGCGTGAGCTGGTAGCTGACGCGGGTCGTGGGGTTGGTCCACGACACGGTCTGTCCTGCGTTCGCGAGCTCGAGCGCGTGTCCGACGCAGTAGCGATCGGTCTTGTCCATGCGGCGGCCGATCTCGGAGCCGATCGCGGCACCGATCACGGTACCCACGACCATCGCGACGACGCGATTGTCGCCCTTGGCGACTTCCGAGCCAATCACGGCGCCCGCGACGCCGCCGAGTACGGCACCGATCTCGGCGCGGTCGCAGTGTCCGGAGCGCACGCCGTAGTCGTACTCCCAGTTGTGGCCGCTGTATCCGGCGTACGCCGGGTCGTGTTTCTTGCGCCACCCATGGGCAGGTGCCCACGGCGGCGGCGTCGCAATCGCGATGCAGGGCAGCGCCACCACCGCAAGCGCGATCGCGCGGGGCAGGATGCGTCGCGTCGCACGACGCGTCTGTTGACTGAGGAAATTCATCGCGGTCTCCTTCGGTCAGCGGACCCGGTCAGGATCACGCCGCAAACCTAGCGGTCCGGGCGACCGGGCGGGGCCGGCCCGTTCGATACGGTGACGGGTATCACGAAGGTGGACCTCTGCACTTCACTTAATGCGCGCGTATGCTTCGGCGCGAAGCTCCCAGGAGGTGCCCCATGCAGTCGTCCGGAATGGCGGGCACGATCACGCTCGGCAGGGACAAGACGGTGAACCGGCTCGGGTTCGGCGCGATGCGCGTCACGGGCGAGGGCATCTGGGGCGATCCGCCCGACGTCGCCGAGGCGCGCCGCGTGCTGCAGCGCGCGGTGGAACTCGGCGTGAACTTCATCGATACCGCGGACTCGTACGGCCCCGAGGTCAGCGAGCGTCTCATCGCCGAGGCGCTGCACCCCTATCCAAAAGGCCTCCTGATCGCGACCAAGGGAGGCATCGTCCGGCCCGCGCGCGACCGGTGGGACCGCGACGGGCGTCCCGGGCACCTGCGCGCCGCGTGCGAGGCGAGCCTGAAGCGCCTGCGGCTCGATCGCATCGACCTCTACCAGCTGCACGCCATCGATCCGAACGTGCCGCTGGAAGACTCCATCGGCGAGCTCGCGCGCCTGAAGGACGAGGGCAAGATTCGCCACGTCGGCGTTTCCAACGTCGACGTGCACGAGCTCGCGAAGGCCCGCGCGATCGTGGACATCGTCTCGGTGCAGAACCGCTACAACGTTTCGGATCGCTCGTCCGATCCCGTGCTCGACGCGTGCGAGCGCGACGGACTCGCCTTCATTCCCTGGTCGCCGTTGGCGCAGAGTCCGCGCGACTCGGGTGCCGGATCGCGGGAGGCGCTGGCCGCCTGGGCGGAGAAACGCGGCCTGTCGTTTCCCCAGGCGGCGATCGTCTGGCTGCTTGCACGCTCACCCGCGATGCTGCCGATCCCAGGCACCTCCAGGCGGACACACCTGGACGAGAACCTGGCGGCCGCAGCGGTCCGCCTGACGCCCGGGGAGATGCGCGCCATCGGCTGATGCCTCGGGCCCGGCGATTGATTTTGCGGGTTCCGTACGTCTAACGACTCAACCCCCGAGGTGCCAGACACGTGCAGACCAGACCCGGATCGACACATTCCGCCGCGGCGAAGAGATTCGCGCCCGTATTGGCCCTCGGGGCGTTCTATGTCTTTCTGGGCATCGTCGTCCGGATGGTCCTCTGGGTGCGCTTCGGGACGGTGGCAGACGTCCCCGCGGCGGACCTGCCCCTCCTGCTGCTGGGCGGGGTGGTCAACGACGCCGTGGAGAGCCTGTACCTTTTCGCGCCGTTCGTGCTGTACCTGCTCCTGCTCCCGGACCGGTGGCATCACACGGCGCTCAACCGTGGGCTGATCATGGTCGGGACCGCCATCACGATCGGCGGGCTGCTCTACCTGGCCGTCGCCGAGACCTACTTCTTCGAGGAGTTCGACGCGCGTTTCAACCTCGTCGCCTTCGACTATCTCGCGTATCCCACCGAGGTGTTCGTCGACATCTGGGAGGCATACCCGGTTACGACCGTGCTGGCCATCACGGTCCTGCTGGCCGCGGCACTCACGTGGCTGCTGCGCGACAAGTGGACGGCCGGCCTCGAGGCGCGTACCTCGCTTCCCCGCCGCCTCGGTCCGTTCGCGCTGCACGCCACGGCGCTGATTGCGGCGATCGTCTGGTACCCCACCAGCGCCCTGTCCTGGTCGGCGAACCGCGTCGAGAACGAGATCGTGCAGAACGGCTACAGCAGCTTCTTCCGCGCGGCTCTGACGAACGAGATCGATTACCACGCCTACTATCCGACACGCGATCCCAAGGCCAACCTCGAATTGCTCGCGCGGTCGCTGCAGTCGGACGGCGTGCGGTTCACGCGGCTCTCCGAGGGACGCCTGGACCGGCAGTTTCCCGCCCGCAAGGACGGGCTCGGCCGGCTGAACGTCGTCGTGATTTCGTGCGAGTCGTTCGGTGCCGAATTCAGCAAGCTGTACGGATCGTCACTCGACTACACGCCGAATTTCGACGCGTACGCGCAGCGCGGAGTCTGGTTTGCAAATACCTATGCGTCCGGGACCCGCACTGTGCGCGGCCTCGAAGCGCTGACCGCATCGTTCCCGCCGATCCCGACCGTGTCGATCCTGCGACGCCCCGGCAACGGCGGCATCGCGACGTGGGGCCGTGTCATGCACGATCTCGGCTACCAGACGAGCTTCCTCTATGGCGGCTATGGCTACTTCGACGACATGAATGCGTTCTATGCCGGCAACGGCTTCGCCGTGCTGGATCGCAGCGACATCGAGCATCCCAGGTTCGAGAACATCTGGGGCGTCAGCGACGAGGATCTCTTCGACCGCGCAATCCAGCACTTCTCGGAACAGCACGCGCGGCACGAGCCGTTCTTCTCGATCGTGATGACGACGTCGAACCACAAGCCCTATACGTTCCGGGCCGGGCTCGAGAGCCTGGGGATTCCCGCGAAGGGCGGCGGCCGCGCGGCCGGCGTGCGGTATGCCGACTACTCGATCGGCTATTTCCTGCGGCAGGCCGCGAAGCAGCCGTGGTTCGACGACACGATCTTCGTCGTCGTGGCCGACCACGGCGCGCGCGTCTACGGCAAGGCGGACATCCCGCTGCACTCGTACGAGATCCCGCTGATGATCTACTCGCCGAAGCACCTGGCGCCGCGCCGGGTGGACACGCTGATGAGCCAGATCGACGTCGCGCCGACGGTGCTCGGCCTGCTCGGCCTGCCGTACGAGGCACCGTTCTTCGGCCAGGACGTCCTGCACACTCCCGAGGCGTCGCGGATCGCCCTGTTCAGTCACGATCACGACGTCGCGATCTACCGGGACGGGAAGCTGGCGGTGCTGGGCCTGGGCGGCAAGCCGCGCGACTACCTGTATGATCGGGTCCACGGGACATTCGAGCGGAGCAAGCCCGATCCCGACCTGGAGGCGCTCGGTATTGCGTACTTCCAGACGGCGACGGAGCTGTTTCAGTCGCACCGTTACGAATGATCGCGTGACGATCCTCGATCACACACAGGAGCCGGCATCATGAGCAAAGGCATGGATCGGAAGAAGGAAAACAAGAAGAAGCCCGCCAAGACCAAGGAAGAGAAGAAGGCCGAAAAGAAGGCCAAGAAGGGCGGCGGACCCAGCTTCATCTGAGACCCGGCTCAGGCCGGGGGCGGGGGCGTTTCTTCCTTCTTCTGCTGGCGGCGCTGCTGCTTTTCCTCGCGCTTCTTCTTCGCCGCCAGTTCTCGCTGCTTCTTCTGGTGTGAGTAATTGGGCTTGGCCATGAACTCTCCGTTTGTCTGAGGCGGGGCTACCGCAGCCTTTGCGCCGGGGCTCCCAGTATGAAGCGCAAGGCCGCCGGATACACGCCGATTCAGAGCCCGCGGGTCCTGAGCCAGAGGCCGGGCGCGGTCGTGTAGCCGAAGTCGCGGCCGGCGGTGCGGCCGGCGGCATCCACGACGTAGTAGGTCGGATAGCCGCGGACCCGGTAGTTCGCGGCCGTTTCGGCGTCGCCGGCGAGGACCGGCAACGTCAGGTCATGCTTCCGGGCATAGTCGACCAGCTCCGTGGCCGACGACCAGTCGAGCCCCACGAGCACCACCTGGACCTCGTCGCCCGCCCAGCGATTGAACCACCGCAGCTGCGGGGCGCTGGCTGCGCAGACGCCGCACCACGGAGCGAAGAAGTAGAGCACGGCGGGCTTGCCGCGCAGTGCCTCAGGCGTCCAGCGCCGGCCGTCGAGATCGACGACATCGAAGCGGGGCGCCGCCGTGCGTTCGTCCGCGGGCAGGAGATCGTGCGCGCGCCATGCGTAAAGGCCGCCGACGATCGCGACGAACAGCAGGCCTTCGACCAGCCACCGCGGCCTGCGTGTCGTCACCTCGGGGCCCTGGGTGTCCGCGGGAGACCCGTGTGCTGCGTCTTGAACGGAGTCGTCGGCTTGCGCTTGCCTTCATGCGCACGCCCGGTGCCGATCGGCTGGTAGGTCGGCACGAGGTGCTGCTTGCCGTTGCCGATGAGATCGGCCCGGCCCATGCCGCGCAACGCCTCGCGCAGCAGCGGCCAGTTGTTCGGGTCGTGGTAACGCAGGAACGCCTTGTGCAGCCGGCGCACGCGGATCCCCTTCGGGACGTGCACCTCCTCGGAAACGCGCGTCACCTTGTGCAGCGGGTTCTTGCCGGAGTGGTACATCGCCGTCGCGGTTGCCATCGGCGACGGCAGGAAGGCCTGCACCTGGTCGGCACGGAAGCCATTGCGCTTCAGCCACAGGGCAAGTTCGAGCATGTCCTGATCCGTCGTGCCCGGGTGCGCGGCGATGAAGTACGGAATGAGGTATTGCTCCTTTCCCGCCTCCTTCGAGTACTTGTCGAAGAGCTCCTTGAAACGGTCGTAGGTGCCCACGCCCGGCTTCATCATTTTCGAGAGCGGTCCCTCCGAGATCGCTTCCGGCGCGATCTTCAGGTAGCCGCCCACGTGGTGCTGGGCCAGCTCCTTCACGTACTCCGGCGATTCCGTTGCAAGGTCGTAGCGCACGCCGGATGCGATCAGGACTTTCTTGATCCCCGGCAGGGCGCGGGCGCGACGGTACAGCCGGATGAGCGGCGCATGGTCCGTGTTCAGGTTCGGACAGATGCCCGGATACACGCAGGACGGCCTGCGGCATGCCGACTCGATTTCCTTCGACTTGCACGCGAGCCGGTACATGTTCGCCGTGGGGCCGCCAAGGTCCGAGACGACGCCGGTGAAGCCTGGCACGGAATCGCGGATCGTCTCGATCTCGCGAATGATCGAGTCCTCGGAGCGGCTCTGGATGATGCGTCCCTCGTGCTCCGTGATGGAGCAGAACGTGCAGCCACCGAAGCAGCCGCGCTGGATCGCGACCGAGAAGCGGATCATCTCGTACGCCGGAATCTTTGCGTTGCCGTAGGACGGATGCGGCACGCGCTGGTACGGCAGCTCGTAGATCGCGTCCATCTCCTTCGTCGTGAGCGGGATGGGCGGAGGATTGAGCCACACGTCCAGGTCGCCGTGGCGCTGCACCAGCGCGCGCGCGTTCCCGGGATTCGACTCCTGGTGAAGGATGCGCGAGGCGTGGGCATAGAGCACCGGGTCGTCGGCGACCTGCTCGTACGACGGCAGGCGGATCACGCTGTGTCCGCGCTCCGCGTTCGGCACCTTCCTGACGAGCTTGACCACTTGCACAGCCGCAGCCGGAGGTGCGGCTCTTCCACTACCCCCTTCTCCTGTCGCATACGGATCCACCTTCGGCCCCACGGGGCCGGGCGTATCCACCGTCGTGGAGTCCACCTCGATCCACGCGTCTGGCGTGCCCTTGCGCGTGAACGCCGTGCCGCGCAGGTCCTGGATGTCCTCGATCCTCTGTCCCGCCGCGAGTCGGTGCGCGATCTCGCAGATCTGCCGCTCGGCGTTGCCGAAGACCAGGAGGTCGGCCTTCGCGTCCATCAGCACCGATCGCCGCACTTTCTCCGACCAGTAGTCGAAGTGCGCGATACGGCGCAGGGACGCCTCGATGCCACCCACGACGACCGGCACGTCCCGGTAGGCCTCGCGGACGCGCTGTGAATAGACGATCACGCAGCGGTCGGGCCGTGCGCCAGCGACACCGTGCGGCGTGTAGGCATCGTCGCTGCGAATGCGGCGATCCGAGGTGTAGCGATTCACCATCGAATCCATGTTGCCGCCGGTCACGCCGAAGAACAGGTTCGGCCGGCCGAGCTTCATGAAGTCGCGGGTCGAGTGCCAGTCGGGCTGGGCGATGATCCCGACCCTGAAACCCTGCGCCTCGAGCACGCGGCCCACGATGGCCATGCCGAAGCTCGGGTGGTCCACGTAGGCGTCGCCCGTGACGAGAATGACGTCGCAGGAATCCCAGCCGAGCTCGTCCATCTCCGCCCGCGACATGGGCAGGAACGGCGCTGGACCGAAGCGGTGGGCCCAGTACTTGCGGTGGGAGAGGAGGTCGCGGGCGGCTTCCATGGGCGGGCAGTTTAGATCAGGCGCCCCTGGCCATTCTGAATTGACACGGACCCCGTCAGGATCTAAGGTCAGTGGAACCAAAATGGTTCCAAAGTGGTGGCCAATGCTCAACCTCACACTGAAGAACATCCCTTCGGACCTGCACGCGCGCCTCAAGGCAAGTGCGGAGTCGAACCGGCGCAGCCTGAACAGTGAGATCCTGGCGCGACTTGAAGCCCAGTTGAGTGCGCCGGTGGTGGACGTCGATGAAGAGGCGCGCCGACTGTCTGAATTCGTGGCTAGATTGCCAAACGTCGACCACGACCGGGTCGCCACCTACAGGCGAACAGGCAGGGCATGATCGTCGTCGACAGCAACGTCATCGCCTACTGCTGGGTCCGCGGAGCCCAAACTGCGCTCGCCCACCGCGTGCGACGGATAGACCCCGACTGGCATGCGCCCGTCCTGTGGCGCTCTGAAATGCGCAGCATCCTGACCGGTTACCTGCGCGACGGCAGCCTGAACAGCGCTCAGGTCCGGGACATCATGGACGCCGCGGAAACGGCGCTCGCAAGTGCGGAACATTACCTGCCGAGCGAGCGAGTATTCAGCGTGGCCGAACGGTCGAGGCTCTCAGCCTACGACTGCGAGTTCGTGGCCCTGGCGGAAGCGCTCGACGTGCAACTTGTGACGGCGGATCGGGCGGTCCTCGCGGCATTACCCGGCGTCGCAGCGACCATGGAGGACTTTCTTTCCGCGCGCTAGACGCCGTGCTTCACGCGAGCGTGTGATACACCTTCTGCACGTCCTCGTCCTGCTCGAGCTTGTCGATCAGTTCCATCACCTCGTTGGCCTGCTCCTCGGGGAGCTCGCTCGGTGCCTGGCAGATGTATTCGTGCTCGGCCGAGATCGGCGTGATGCTGCGATCCTCGAGCGCCTTCTGCATGGTGCCGAAGTCCTCGAAATTGCAGCGCGCGACCAGTTGCGCCTCGCCTTTCTCGCCGGTGCTCTCGCCCATTTCGTCGAGGCCGTGATCGATCAGGTAGAGCTCGAGGTCGTCCTGATCGATGCCCTCCGGATTCAGGCGGAAGACTCCCATGCGCTTGAACTGGAACGCGACGCTGCCGGTGGTGGCGAGGTTGCCGCCGTGCTTGTTGAACGCGTTGCGGACGCCCGCGACCGTGCGGGTCGGGTTGTCCGTCGCGCACTCGACCAGCACCGCAACGCCATGCGGCCCATAACCCTCGTACAGCACCTCTTCGAAATTGGCCGCGTCGCGCCCGGAGGCTCGCTTGATCGCGGCCTCGATCTTGTCCTTCGGCATGTTGACCGCGCGCGCGTTCTGGATGACGCGTCGCAAGGTCGGGTTGGACGCCGGATCCGTGCCGCCGTTCTTCACGGCAATGGTGATGTCCTTGCCGATCCTGGCGAACTGCTTCGCCATCCGGTTCCAGCGCGCGAACATCGCGTGCTTGCGGACTTCGAATATGCGGCCCATGGTGCAATAACCTGCGTGGCGGGGCGCGCAATCTACCTGAGCGCGCGCTGCGGGCCAATGGAGCCCGCGCCGGGATTATAATGACTGGTCGAATAAACACTTAAGCCGATTGGGCCGTGGTGGTTGGATTGTGAAAAATGAATGAACAAGGACCTGTCCTGAGGAAGCCTGCGATGCGATCTGTATCTGGACCTTTGAGCGTACTGGTGCTGATGTCGCTCCTGCCCATCTCATATTCGGTGGCCGGCGAGCCTGCGACGGATTGGATTGCCCAGAGCAGGTCGATTGCGCAGCAGCTTGGCGCGGAGCTCAAAGGCGAGCTCGGCCGAGCCATGACGGACAAAGGACCGGTCGCCGCCATAGGTGTCTGCAAGGATCGTGCGCCGGAAATCGCCGGGCGACTCTCGCGGCAGTCCGGTGCCCAGGTCAGCCGCACGGCGCTCAGGGTCCGCAATCCTGCCAATGCCCCGGATGACCTGCAGCGCGCCCTGCTCGAGCAGTTCTCTGCCGAGCTCGCCTCCGGAAAGTTTGCAGGGCCGCTCGAGGCGGCCTTCGAGATCAATCGTGGCGGCCAAGTCGAGCGCCGTTACATGCGCGCCATCCCCATGGAGGGGCTCTGTGTCACCTGCCATGGCAAGGCGCTGGCGCCGGAGATTGCCGCTGCGATCGCCGCGCAATATCCGGACGACCAGGCGACCGGCTTCGAGCCCGGCCAGCTGCGCGGCGCCTTCAGCGTGACCTGGCCCTCTTCCTCTTCACTACCCCCTATGCCCTAACCCCTATCCCCTATCTTGAGCCTCTACCACCACTACATCTTCCCCTACCTGCTGGACCTCGCCATGGCCAGCCCCGCGCTGCGCAAGCCGCGCGAGCGCACACTGGCGCCCGCTTGCGGCCGCATCCTGGAAATCGGCTTCGGCACGGGCCGCAACCTGCCGCACTACCCGTCGTCGGTGGAGAGGATCGAGGCCATCGATCCGGATCTCGACATGGATCGCTTGTCCCTGCCCCGCATCCGGCACGCGCGCATCGCTGTCGACTTCCATCACCTCGATGCCGAGCACCTGCCGTTCGAGGAGGGCTCGTTCGACACGGTGGTGAGCACCATGACGTTGTGCTCGATCCCCGATGTCGCGCACGCGCTCCGCGAAGTCCGTCGGGTGCTGAAGCCCGGAGGGCAATTCCTGTTCCTCGAGCACGGGCGGGCGCCCGATGCGGGTGTCGCCCGCTGGCAGGAACGGGTCAATCGTTACTGGATGCCGCTGGCCGGCGGCTGTCACGTCAATCGGCCGATTCGACGACTGGTCGAAGATTCCGGTCTCGAGCCGGAGCAGGTGCAGACTTACTACATGAAGAAGACACCTCAGTTTGTCGGTTACATGACCGAAGGCGTGGCGAGGAAGAACTGACCATCCGCTGCATTGCGGGATGACCGCCGTCGAGAATTCGCGTACAAGACCACTTGTCTCGTCGTGACCCGCTGCGCGAGAGGCGTCGGATTCCTGAGGGGGATGGCCGAACGGGGGTTGCGGGACGGTTACGGAAGACCGCCAGATGAGCAGGCCGCGCGCAGCTTCGACTGCCGCGGCCATTCTGTTTTACGAAGCGACCGTGACGATGCGCGAAAACGTCCCGGCGGAGCGTTCAAACGCTTCGGCGCAGGTCGTCACCGGCTCGCCGTGCCTTGCCTTACACTGCCACGATGAACAGGACGTTTTCCGCCGTGGCGCTGGTCGCGCTCGGACTGCCGGCCACCAGCGGCTGCAGCATTCACTACGACGGTGACGATGGACTTTCCCGTGGGTTCGGCTCCAACTATGTCGGCGTGGGCGGGATGCTCAACCTCACCGAAACCGTCGAGGGCGATGCATTCCTCGCGGGCGGGCAGGTCTCGATCGCGAGCGAGGTGAAGGGCGACCTGATCGTGGCCGGCGGCGAGCTGTCGATCGGCGGCAGCGTGGGCGACGATCTCTATGCGGCCGGCGGCGACGTCAAGCTCGACGCCATCGTGACCGGAAATGCGCGCCTCGCGGGCGGCGATGTCGCGCTGGGACCGGCGACGGTCGTGGCCGGTGCCGTCTCGCTCACCGGAGCGCGCGTGACGTTCGAAGGCAATTCGCACGGGCACCTTCAGGCGTCCGCGGCCTCCGTGAACGTCGACGGCGCGGTGCACGGCGATGCGGAGGTGCGTTCCGAGGAACTCGTGATCGGCCCGAATACGCGAATCGGTGGACGGCTCGTCTATCACGGGCCGAGCGCGCCGTCGGTGCCGGAGGGCGCGGTCATCGCGGGTGGCGTGGAGTTTCACAAAGCGAACGCGAGCCGGTACCTGGAGGACTCCGGCGATCGGTGGCAGGACCGCGCTCACAGCGTCGGTTCGTTCCTCTGGTTCGTCGGCGTGTTCGTGGCGGGAACGCTTTTCCTGGTGCTGTTTCCCGGATACTCCACCCGGGCCGCCGAGACGATCGGTCGCGAGCCACTCAAGGTGATCGGCCTGGGTCTCGCCATCCTCGTGTGCGTGCCGTTCGTCACGCTCGTCCTGCTGATCACGATCATCGGCATTCCGCTCGCGTTGCTGGTCATTCCGCTCTACCTGCTGCTCATCTTCCTCGGCTGGGTCACCGTCGCGCTCTTCATCGCGCAGTGCGGCCTCGCCGCCGCTCGAACCGGCCAGCCGGTCACGCTGGGCTGGCGTCTGCTCGCCCTGCTCCTCGGGCTGGTCGCTCTCTGGCTGTTGCAGAGGATTCCGCTGGTCGGCGGACTGATCGTATTCATCGCGCTGATGGCCGGTGTGGGCGGGCTCGTGTGGCAGGCATGGACGCGCCGGGAGCCTGAGCCCAGGCCGGCGGGCTGACCGCCGGTGGCGTGGCGGGAGCGCCTGCGCGAAATCTCGGAGACCCCCTGGTCACCGATCGGCGCCCCGGCTGCGCTGGGCGGCGTGGTGTTCATCCTGTGGATCCTGCTGCAGGCCTCGACGGGTGATCGGTGGGTGCCGATCCTCGATCACGCAAACCTCGCGTTCCACGAGGCCGGGCACCTGATCGTCGGCGTGATCTCGGATACGATGGCGGTCTACGGCGGGACGATCGGCCAGCTCGTGTTTCCGATCGCCACGGCGTGCACGTTCTGGTCGCGGCGCAACACGCTCGGTTTCGCGCTGTGTGTCGCCTGGGGTTGCGAAAGCTTGTTGAACATCGCCACCTACATGGGCGACGCGCGAGCCATGTCGCTGCCGTTGATCGGCGGACTGGATCCGGAGACGCACCACGACTGGCGCGAGATCTTAACCCGCTGGGGCATGCTGGATCTCGACACGGCGTGGGCGGATCTCAATCGAGGGATTGCCTGGACCGTTGGCCTGTGGGTTTGCTGGTGGCTCGCGCGCCGCTTCAGGAGCAATGGATGAACTTTTGGCCGCACCTGCTCGCAGTGCTCGTCGGCGCCGGGCTCACCCTCCAGGTGGGGATGAACGCAACCGTTCGACAGGTGATCGACTCGCCGCTGGTCGCCACGATCGTCAACTTCTGCGTGGGCCTTGCCGCGCTGGCACTGCTCGCCGTCGCGACCGGCGCGAGGGTGACTCCGGGTTCCGCGGCCATGGTGCCGGGCTGGGCGTGGTTGGGCGGCCTGCTCGGTGCCGGCTATGTCGTGGTGACGATCCTCGTGGGCCCGCGACTCGGCGCAGCCGCGTTGGTGGCGCTCACGCTGTCCGGGCAGATGCTTGCCGCCCTGGTCGTCGATCACTATGGCGCCATCGGGTTTCCGCAGAGTCCGATCACTGCGTCGCGCCTGCTCGGCACCGCATTGCTCGTGGCGGGCGTGTTGCTGGTCATGCGTCGCTGAGCAGGAGGGGCCCCGTGGCAAGGACACCGTCGACCATGCTGGCGCTCGGCACGAGCGCACCGGATTTCCGCCTGCCGGACTTCGACGGCGCGACCCATGCGCTCGCCGACGTGAGCAGCTCGCCGGCGCTGCTCGTCGCCTTCATCTGCAGCCACTGCCCGTTCGTGAAGCATGTCCGGGAAGAGTTCGCGAGGTTCGCCCGCGAGTACCAGCCCAGGGGCCTCGCGGTCGTCGCCATCAACTCGAACGACGTCGTTGCCTACCCCCAGGACGGACCGGACGCAATGCGGCAGGAAGCCCGTACCCTCGGCTACACGTTTCCCTACCTGCTCGACGAGAGCCAGGCGGTGGCCAGGGCCTATCGCGCTGCCTGTACGCCCGACTTCTTTCTGTTCGATGCCGCGCGGCGGCTGGTGTATCGCGGCCAGTTCGATGACAGCCGTCCCGGCAACGATCGACCGGTGACCGGCGCCGACCTGCGTGCGGCGGTCGAGGCCGTGCTCTCGGGGAATCAGCCGGCGCCGGATCAGCGCCCGAGCCTCGGCTGCAACATCAAGTGGAAGCGCGGCAGCGAGCCCGAGTATTCCGGTCACTGAAGGCGGGTGCGCAGGAGCCCTCAGGGGCCCGTGCGGCGCGCCGGAAATTCGCGCGCGACCTGGCGTGCCAGTTCCGTCAACTGGTGTACCGCGCCCTCTGGTGTGGAAACACGAGTCTCGTCACTGAGGAGCCCGCGCCAGATGAGCCGTCCCGACTTGGGGTCCTCGACGAACACGATCACGGAACCCTCGCGAACCCTCATTTCCTGGGGAGGCAGCGAGGCTGGCGGAAGTGGCGCGTTGCCGGGAGTGAGCACCTCGTTGGGCGACGGCGCGCCCACGCGCTGATCCTCTGCGGCCACGAAACGCTGGGTGCCCGCGACCTGGTAGCTCACGTGCATGTCGGCGGCGGCCGGGTCGGATACCTCGACATATCCCTTGCGCATGAGCTCCTCGACGACCGCCTGGCGCACGTGCTCGGCGACGCCACTTTCAATTTCGGCCGACGGAGTCGTCGGCATGCAGCACTCGCCACCCGTCCAGGCGAAGGTCCGCTTGCCTGCGATGTCGGCATCGGCGGCCTCGAAGCGATCGACTTCCCGGGTGGTCGCGCAACCGGCGGCCGTCAACAGCAGCGTCACGACCAGCCAACGTCGAAGATTCATCGGGTACTCCTGCGCAGGTGGCGCAATCCCTGCTCCACGAGCGAGTATACGGCGGGCACCACGACCAGCGTGAGGAGCGTCGAGCTCACCATGCCGCCGATGACGGCGATGGCCATCGGCCCGTTGGTGTCGGCACCGGCGCCAAGTCCCAGCGCGGCCGGCAGCAGCGCAAGGATCACGGTCAACGACGTCATCAGGACCGGTCGAAGCCGGATCGGGCAGGCTTCGCTCAATGCCTCCTCGACGCCGCGCCCCTGCTCGCGCAGCTGGTTGGTCAGGTCCACCAGGAGGATCGAGTTCTTCGCCACGAGTCCCATGAGCAGGACCAGGCCGATCATCGAGATGATGTTGAGCGTGGTGCCCGTGATCCACAGTGCGAACAGTCCGCCGACGATTGCGAGTGGCTGGGCCGTCATCACGATCAGGGGCTGAAGGAACGAGTTGAACTGGCTCGCGAGCACGATGTAGACGAGCGCGAGCGCCAGGCCGAGCGCCAGCTTGATGTAACCTGCCGTCTTGGCGAACTCGCGCGACCGTCCCTGCAGCTCCATCGAATAGCCGGGCGGCAGCAGCTGCGCCGCCTCGGCGCGCACGCGGTCGACGCCCTCGCCGAGCGTGGTGGTGGGATTGGTGTAGAAGTTCGCGGAGTACTGCAGGCCGTAGCGGGTAATCACCGCCGGCCCGACGATGTCCACGGCCTGCGCCACGGTGTCGAGCCGCACCATCTGGCCCGCGGGTGTGCGCAGAAAGATGCGGCGCAGGTCGTCGGCCGAGGTGATCTCTCCGTCCGCGGCCTTCACTCGAATGTCGTAACGATCGCCGTCACCCGGGTCGTCGTTGTACTTGGCGATGTCCACGCCGCCCGCGAGCATGTTCACCGCGTAGGCGACATCGGCACTCGTGAGCCCGAGGTCCGCTGCGCGCACGCGATCCACCTCCAGGCGGATCTGCGGCAGGTCGAGTTGCAGGTCGAGGTCGATGCGACCCATTTCGGGTGCAGCGCTGAGTCGTTGCAGGAGCTCACTCGAGAGCGAGGCAACGGCACCCAGGTCCGGCCCGACGACGGCAAACTGCAGCGCCTCGCCGCGCGTGCCACCGACGACGGACGGCACCGCAGCGAAGGCCAGGACGCCCGGCACCTGCGACAACTCGCCCTGCAGCATGCGCAGGAAATCCTTCTGCGAGATGACGCGGTCCTCGCGCGGCACCATGGTCACGAAGGCGATGCCGCTGTTCACCTGGCCGGTACCGCCGATGCCGATGCCGCTGAAGGCCGAGACGACCTCGGGATGCCGGCGGATGGTGGTGTCCACTTCCTCGAGCAGGCCATCCATTGCGGCGCGGCTGGTGCCGAGCGGCGCCCGGAAGCTCACGAGGAACCGGCCGTCGTCCTCCTCGGGAATGAAGTCCTTGCCCACGCTGCTGAAGAAGTAGCCGCTCGACAGCACCACGAGGAGCGTCGCGAGCATCACCTTGCCGCGATGTGCGAGCGCCCAGGCCAGCGCGCGGCGGTAGCCGCGGTCGAGACCGTCGAGAATCCGGTCGAATACGCGGTAGACGGGGCCGTGTTTCTGCGAGACGTCGAGAAAGCGCGAGCAGAGCATGGGTGTCAGCGTGAGCGACACGAACAACGACGCGAGGACGCCCACCGTGACCACCACTGCGAACGACTCGAAGAACCGTGCCAGGATGCCTTCGAGGAACAGCACGGCGCCGAAGATCGAGACCAGCGTCAGGGTGGCGGCGATCACGGCGAAGCCGACCTGCTCGGTGCCCTCGATGGCGGCCGTGCGGCGGTCGAGCTCCGGTGCTTCCTCGCGCCGCCGGTACACGTTTTCGAGGACGACGATCGCATCGTCCACCACGACGCCGATCAGCAGCAGCAGGCCGAGCAACGACATCTGGTTGAACGTGTAGCCCATGAAGTACATGGTCGCGATGGCGCCGAGCAGCGAGACCGGGATGGCCGTGGCGATGATCAGCGTCGAGCGGAAGCTGCGCAGGAAGAACCAGACGACGAGCCCGGCGAGGATCGTGCCCTCGACGAGGTGGTTCTCGAGCGCCGCGACGATCTTGCGGATCGGCGCGGAGTCGTCCGTGGAGGTGAGGATCGTCAGGCCCGCCGGCAGCTGCGGGATGATCTGCTCGTCGAGGCGCCGGCGCACGTCGTCCACGAGTTGCACCGTGTTGTAGTTGCTCACCTTGACGATGCCGATGCCCACCGTCGGCTTGCCATTGAAGCGGATGATCTGCCGGTCGTCGGCGAGGCCGTCCTCGATCTGCGCCACGTCGCGCAGGCGCACGGGGGCACCATCCGCGTAGCGTACGATCATCTCGCCCAGCGCCTCGGGGCTGTGGAACTCCAGGTCGAGCTTGATCAGGCTTTCGCCGGGGCCGCTCACCAGGAAGCC
>Ga0316630_10000198_pt1 | contig 16274 bp, 13 predicted proteins | sample OWC_May_M1_C1_D6_FD_207658 | JGI IMG/M metagenome (GOLD analysis project Ga0316630, IMG submission 207658) | Wetland soil microbial communities from Old Woman Creek delta, Ohio, United States - OWC_May_M1_C1_D6_A | ecosystem: Environmental > Terrestrial > Soil > Wetlands | place: USA: Ohio...
CGCTGAACCGGAATCCGCTTGGGTTCGCGCTACGCTCAACGATCTATTTGTTGTGGGGTATATCCCCGCCTTAACGTTGGCAATCCCAAGTTGTTTTTTTTTGCACTATGACATATGTTGCGACGAGCCAACGCGGCGATACCGTCCTGTTGCTGGCGCAAGTCAGTGCCCCCTTTCCGCACTGGAACAAGTCGAAAGGTGACAGGCATTTTACGTTGGAGAAGATGACTAGCTCATCACTGAGCATACTCGGCTGCCCAGATTTACCATTTCAGCCACGTCCTGAAGTCATGAATCCGAAGCCTCCCGTCTCGCGGCACGAGCCGTACCCGATCGCCTTCGTTATGCGCCACTATGCGGAACCCTTCCTACTTCTCCTTGTTGTTGGCCTGCGAGGCTCAGCAACGTCCTGAGCAGTACCTGGCAGCCGTCCGCTGCCCTTTCCGGCTCAGTCCACTCCCCCGGACTGTGGCTCACTCCGCGGCGACAGGGCACGAAGATCATCCCTGTGGGGACGCCCGCGGCAGCGAGGCTCTGGGCGTCGTGCCCGGCGCCGCTCGGCATCCGGATACACGAGAGTCCTTCTTTGGAGGCCGCATCGACCACCGCTTGGATGAGTGGTTCGGCGCAGGGCGTCCACTCCTTCTCCAGGATCGTCTCCACGCACCAGCCCTCGCGGCTGGCGGCGTAGGCTTTGAGGAGTTCGCGGATGTGGACCATGTCCGTGCTACGCTGCGAGCGCACTTCGACCACGAACTGACAGCGACCCGGTACGACGTTGGGAACCCCAGGGAAGAGTTCCAAATACCCTATGGTCCCGACCATTTCGGGATCGCGAGCCTTCACCCACTCGGGGAGCAGGGTGAACAACGGAGCCGCCTTGACCAGGGCGTCGTTCCGAAGCGTCATCGGCGTGGTCCCAGCGTGAGCCGGTGCCCCTTCCACCGTCACCAGATAACGGTAGATCCCAACAATTGCCGTCACGGCACCTATCTGAATGCCCTGGCTTTCCAGCCGCGCTCCCTGCTCGATATGGAGTTCCAGGTAACACGTGAACTCCTTGGCATCGCGGCACGCCTCGCCAATTCGTGTCGGATCCTTGCCAGCCTTTCGCAGGTCGTCCGCAAACGAGGGTCGCCCCTGCTTAACGCTCCGCTCCAACTCTCCGTCCTTCAGGAGGCCCATCATGGCCCGGCTGCCTAGGGTGCCGGCGTTGTGCGCGGCCTCCTCATCGGTGAAGTCGATTACCTCCAGATCCCGGGGGAGTTCCATTCCGTGCTCCCGAATGGTCCGGACACACTCCAGTCCTGCCAGTATGCCCAGCATCCCATCGAACCTTCCCCCCTGGGGCACCGTATCCAAGTGCGAGCCCACCGCCACTAGGCCCGCACCGGTTTGTCCGGAGCGCAGGCGGCCGATCACGTTACAAGCAGCGTCGATCCGTACATCGAGGCCGGCCTCCCGGAACTTGCCCACCAGCCATTCCCTGCCGGCGAGGTCAGCGTCGGAAAGGGCGGTGCGTGTGACGCCCCGCCCCTCCGCAAAACCGATCTCTCCGAGCGCCATCAGGTCCGCCCACAGGCGCTGGCCGTTGATCCGGGGGACCGTCACGCTCTTCATTGGGCCACACCAGGACCCGGAAGGAATTGCGCGTATCCGGCCAGGCTGGACACCCTTTCGCCGTGAAGCGTCAGCCTCCGGCGCTTCGGCTGCCACGTGTCTCTCAGTCACCTCGATCCCTTCTCCCAGTTCTTCATCCGGGGCAGGGTGAACGGCGTGTCCATTTGTCATGCCCTTGCCCTCCGTGGATCAACATCGAAGATCCCCGAACCAACTCCCAATTCGTATAGACTGCCTTGAACGAACGAGCGAAATTTTGAGAGCTTGAAGAGGGTGACCTGCCCCCGTTGATTCCACTCGCGATGTTAGTTCAAACCGGTTCCGAACGCCAGCGCCGGAGGTGGCTGCGGGGTGAGAGTGGAGATTGCCCGCGTCGCGGGGTAGGGGGCCGACACCGAGCTCGTCGTGCGGCCGCACGGTGTGTAGCGCTGCCGCCACCCTTCGATCAAGACTTGGGCCTCGCGCAGCTTGTAGAAGATCTCCCGGTCCAACAGTTCATCCCGCAGCTTCCGATTGAAGGACTCACTATAACCCTTCTCCCAGGGGCTTCTGAGCTCGATGAGCAGGAGCCTCTCCCGGTTTCCTGAATGTGGGCCAAACATGCTCATGCCGCCCACTCCCCGCTGAATGGCACAACGAGAAGCTCGTGTTTCCAAGCAACTATACCTATCGGTCCGGGCCCTCGGCACCAGAAATGCTTGCCAATCTCTGTTCGTCCCGCAATCCTCCTACGGCCCCACCATCCTGTAACCTCTCACCGATACCCATCGAGATCCGCCTCCGGTGACGAGTCCTGGTCGCATGTGGCGACAGCGATATGGGTGTCTCAATCCATAAGGCCTTCGCTTGCCTTCAGTCCACGACTGTTGAGGCACCCCTCACACAAGTTGCGGCCCACGCCTCCCAGAGATAGCGCCCAGGTTCCCCGCAGCTCCGCTCAGCGGTCATCGGCTTGCGCTCAACACCCGAGTCGTGGCTCGGGTGATCCTGGGCGAGCTTCGTCGTGAGTTCGGCCTCGAGAAGCGGGCAGCGTGTCCGAACGGAGATTTTTGCGGAGGACAGGGGCCTTACGGGGCACTCCGCCAGTTGTTAACCCTATCATCGTTTCCATCCGAGGGGAGAGATTTCTGCGCAGAGCTAGGGGTCCGGCGAATTGCCGCCCTCGTCAACAATGTGTTGATTTGTTGCTCCATCCAGTCGGAATTGAGATATGCATCCCGTCGGCTCAACGGTTGAGGTGTCTGGTGAAATAATAGTTGACATTTACATGATATGTCAGGGATATATCACACAAATATTAGATCCACTTGTGTTCGTGGTGAGTGCCTCGGGTTGTTAGCCCCAGGGTGTGGTCGATGAACGGAGCGGAAGGTCAAGGAGTTCTCTCGGTTTCTCAGCTATCACAGGAGGGCGGATCCATGAGAAGAGCTTGGCTGGTGGTTGCTTTTGCGCTGACGCTCGTGTTGATCCTAGGACCAGGGAACGCCCGTGCCGACAAGCTCGATGACGTTATCAAATCGGGCAAACTGCGGTGTGGAGTGATGCTGGACTTCCCGCCTGCGGGCTTTCGGGATGCCAGCAATCAGCCGGCCGGATTCGACGTGGATACCTGTATGGACATTGCAAAAGCCCTGAAGGTGGAGCCGACCATCGTCGAGACGCAGGCCCCGCAGCGGATTCCCTCACTCACGGCGGGCAACGTCGATGTGGTTGTCGCTAGCACCACCGCGACGTTGGAGCGGGCCAAGACGGTGACCTTCAGTATTCCCTACCAAGTGTACAAGATGTCGGTGGTCGTCCCCGACAAGAGCCCGGTAAAGTCCTTTGACCAGCTCCGCGGCAAGACCGTCAGTGTGGTACGAGGCACGACACCTGAAACCGAATACCTCGCGCGGTGTAAAGAGTGGCGCGAGGGCTGCAAGAACATCAGCGTCGCCTCGAATGCGGAGCAGATACTCGCGTTGCGGCAGGGGCGGGTTCAGGCCATGATTGAAGCATCTTCCTTTGTCGGCACGCTGGTGAACTCCGACCAGGGAAAAGGGCTGACGATCTGCTGTGAAATGCCCGGCTATACCGACTGGGTCTCGATCATGGTTCCTCGCGGCGAATATGGATTCCGCGACTGGTTGAATCTCTTCATCTATCTGCAAGTCGACACGGGCAGGTTTGCCGAACTGTACAAAAAGTGGTTTGGCGTCGAGAAGCCACCGGCCCTGACAGTGCCCGGAGTCTATCGATAAGCTAAGGCGCAAGGGCCGGATCGCCTGTAGCGATCCGGCCCTTGGTTCTGCCGCCGGACAGCCTTCCGCCATGAAATACGACCTACGCTTCTGGGTGGTGTGGGAAGCGGCGCCCGACCTCTTGAGGGGCGCGCAGGTGACGCTGCTCATCGCCGTGGCGACGATGGTCGGCGGCCTCGTGCTGGCGTTTCCGCTCGCCATCGCCCGGCGCCGCGATCACGGGCTGCTCCGATCCGGCGCTGCCGCCTGGGTCGAGGCGGCGCGGAACACGCCGTGTCTGTTTCAAATCTACGCGTTCTATTTCGGGCTGGGCGCGTTTGGGATCTTTCTCGACGCCTGGGCGGCGACCAGTCTTGCGCTGCTCTTCAATAATGCCGGCTACACGGCGGAGATTCTCCGGGGGGGGCTGGCGGCCGTCAGCCCGAACCAAATGAAGGCCGCGCGGTCGCTCGGCCTCACAGAGCGTCACGCCTACCTGGCGGTGATCGTTCCGCAGGTTTTGCGCATCGTGTACTATCCGCTGACGAACCAGTTCATTTGGTCCCTCCTCAACTCGTCGCTCGGCGCCATCGTGGGGCTGACCGACCTGTCGGGGGTGGCAATGGTGTATCAGTCGTCGACGTTTCGCACGTTCGAATTCTTCCTCGTCATTGGCGCCATCTACTTTCTCATGGCCAAGGGCGTGCTCGGGCTGGCACGCGTATCCGCGTGGCGGCTGTTCCGGTATTGAGGACGGCATCGTGCAGGTACAGGTGTTCAGCGGCCTAGCGCCGAACGATCTGCTCCTTCTCGCCCGAGGCGCATGGATGACCGTCCTTATGACGCTGGCGGCCTGCGCGATCGGGACGCTGCTCGGGGTCTTGGCCGGCCTGGCCAAGGTCGCGCTCGGCCCCACACTCCGGGCGCCGCTCGACGCCGCCACCGACGCCCTCCGCAGCGTCCCCTTGCTCGTGCAGCTTACCCTCCTGTACGCGGGGTTGGGTATCCTCGGACTGCCGCTCAATCCATTTACCGCGGGGGCGATCGGGCTGTCCCTATACGCCGCGGCCTATATCGGGGAAATCGTGCGGGGCGGCATCTTGGCTGTCCCGATCACCCTGCGGAAGGCGGCTCGGGGCCTCGGGCTGACCCGACGGCAGGAGTACGTGCACGTCGTGCTTCCGGTCGGGCTGATCAGTGCTCTTCCGGCCTGGATCGGCGTCCTCGTCGGGGTCGTCAAGGATTCCGCCATCGCCGCGGTGATCGGTTACATTGAGCTGCTAAGAACCGCCCAAATCATCATCACGCGCACCCAGGAGCCCGTAATCGTGCTGCTCGCTGCCGGAGTCTTCTACTTCGTGATCTGTTACCCGGTCTCACAGTTGGGCGCGCGGCTTGAGGCGAGGTTCAAGCTATGAGTCGGCCATGATCCGCGTTGAGAAGGTCCATAAGAGTTTCGGCACGCTTGACGTGCTCAAGGGCGTCTCGATCGACGTCGACAAAGGCGAGGCCGTCGTGTTGATCGGCCCGAGTGGTTCCGGGAAATCGACGCTGCTGCAGTGCATCAACGGGCTGGAACCCATCCAGCGGGGGCGGATCGAAGTTGACGGAACGGATGTGTTCGCGCCCCAGACGGATCTCAACGTGCTCCGGCGCCGCATCGGGATTGTCTTCCAGCAGTACAACGTCTTCCCCCACCTTACGGCTCTCGGGAACGTGACCTTGGCGCTGCGCAAGGTCCTCGGGAAAGGCCGCGCCGAGGCCGAGGCCGTCGCGATGCGTCAACTGGAGCGGGTGGGCCTCGGAGACAAGAGCCACTGTCACCCCGGCACGCTGTCGGGCGGTCAACAGCAGCGCCTCGCCATCGCCCGCGCACTCGCGATGGAGCCGGGTTACATGTTGCTGGACGAAATCACGTCAGCGCTCGATCCCGAACTCGTTGGCGAGGTGCTGACGGTCTTGCGTGATCTTCGGGCCGATGGCATGACCATGCTGATTGTCACCCACGAGATGGATTTTGCGCGGGACGTCGCCGACCGCTTGGCGTTCTTCGACGACGGCCTGATCGTAGAGGCCGGTCCGCCTGCGGAGCTGTTCGATTCCCCCAAGACTGAGCGTCTCCAGCTGTTCCTGCGGCGGCTCACGCAGCAGAGAACCTGATCCAACCATCGGAGGCTTCGCCATGCGGATCACCGGCCTGAAAGCCTACCAGGTGGACCTCCCGCTCACCGAGGGGCGGTACAGCTGGTCCAACGAGAATACCGTGACGGTGTTCGACTCGACGGTGGTCGCGGTGGAGACCGACGCGGGGATCACGGGCTACGGCGAGTGCTGTCCGCTGGGCCCGGCCTACCTGCCTGCGTATGCGGCGGGCGTTCGTGCTGGTTTGGCCGAACTGGCGCCGAAGCTGCTGGGGATCGACCCGACCCACCTCGGAGTGCTCAACCGCCGGATGGAGGCGGCGTTGCGGGGACACCCGTATGTCAAGGCCCCGATTGACATGGCCTGCTGGGACATCCTGGGCAAGGTGGCGCAACTTCCGGTCTATGCGCTTCTCGGAGGGGCGGAGCAAGAGGCGGTGCAGCTCTATCGAGCGATTTCCCAAGATACTCCGGAAGCGATGGCCCGCCAGGTCGGCCGATATCGTGCCGAGGGCTACACGAAATTCCAATTGAAGGTCGGCGGCGACCCCGACGTCGATATTGCGCGCATTCGCGCCTGCCGCCAGGTTCTCCAACCGACGGACACCCTGGTCGCCGATGCCAACACCGGCTGGACCCTGCACGAGGCGGCCCGGGTGGTCGCGGCGGTGCGGGAGGTGGATGTCTACATCGAGCAACCCTGTCGGACCTTTCCGGAGTGCCTGGCGGTGCGGCGACGGACGGCGCTCCCCTTCGTGCTCGATGAGATCATTACCGACATGGATGCGTTGTTGCGCTGCCTTGCCGATGGGGCCATGGATATCGTGAATCTCAAGATCTCCAAGGTCGGGGGCCTGACCAAGGCCAAGCAGATGCGGGACTTGTGCGTCGCCACCGGCATTGGCATGACCATCGAGGATACCTGGGGTGGGGACATCGTCACGGCGGCGATTGCGCACTTGGCCCGCTCCACGCCCGGCGAGTTCCTGTTTTCCACCACCGACTTCAACAGCTACGGGCCCGTCGAGATCGCCACGGGTGCCCCGAAGCGGGTGGGGGGGCGCCTGCAGGCACCGGATCGACCGGGGCTCGGCGTCGAGCCTCGTCTTGAGGTATTGGGCAAGCCAGTCCTGGTGATCGGCCGATCCTAGAGACTGCGGGCTCCGCATCTTCTCCGATCACGCTCCGAGTTACAGGGTGCTGGGGAGAGGACAAACCGGATGATCGTCAGTATTTTCAACGATGTCATCGGACCCGTGATGCGCGGGCCCTCCAGCTCCCACTGCGCTGCTGCCTTACGCATTGGCCGATTGGCACGGGATCTGATGGGCGGGGAGATCCAAGAGGTCCTCGTGGAGTTCGATCGGAACGGCTCCCTGCCCACGACCCATGAGAGCCAAGGCTCGGACATGGGGCTATGCGGGGGGTTGCTGGGGTGGGATGCGGCCGACGAGCGACTGCCCGGCTCGCCGGAGGCTTTGCGGGCAACGGGCACGTCGCTCCGGATCGAAACCGTGGACAGCGGCGACCCCCATCCGAACACGTACCGGCTGACACTCACGGGCGGGGGGGAGCGGCATCGCCTTCGAGCGATCTCTACCGGCGGGGGGATGGTGGAGGTCGTGACGGTCGACGATTTCCCGGTGTCGATCGCCGGCGACTACTACGAGACGCTCCTCTGGATGGAGCGCAACGACCCGGATCTCCTCCATCGCCTCTCCGGTATTCTCGAGGCCGACGCCATTCTCCTCCATGCGTCCGAGACGGGGCACCTGGTGGAGATCAAAGCGCAGCGGTTCCTGGACGATCGCAGCGTCGCCGTGCTTCAGCCCCTCGGCGAGATCCGACAGGTCAAACGGCTGGCCCCCGTGCTGCCGGTGCTCTCCCGCCGCGGCGCCGCGGTCCCGTTTCACACGTGCGACGAGATGCTTCGGCTCGACGCCGGCCGGGACGCCCCCCTCTGGCGGCACGCCCTGGACTACGAAATGGCGCGTGGCGGACTGCCCGAGTCCGAGGTCCTCGCGAAGATGCGGGAGATCGTCCGGATCCTGCGCCGGTCCATCCAGCAGGGGCTCGCCGGCACCTCTCATGGAGACCGGCTGCTCGGGTACCAGTGCGGTACCTTCCGCCAGCGTATGGACGGTGGTCGGCTGCTCGATGCCGGGGCCCTCAACCGAATCGTGCTGTACGTCTCGGCTCTCATGGAGGTCAAGAGCAGCATGGGCGTGATCGTCGCCGCGCCCACCGCCGGGGCCTGTGCGGCGATGCCTGGTGCTATCCTCGGGATGGCCGAGGCCCTGGGGCTCTCGGAGGACCTGATGGCCCGGGCATTGCTGGCAAGCGGTCTCATCGGCGTGTTCATCGCGTCGAACTGGACGTTTGCGGCCGAAGTCGGGGGCTGCCAGGCGGAGTGCGGCGCCGCCGGGAGTATGGCGGCGGCCGGCCTCGTGACCCTCGCCGGGGGCACGCTGCGCCAAGGGATCGCGGCCGCGTCGATGGCGCTCCAAGGGATGCTGGGGTTGATTTGTGATCCGGTGGCCAATCGGGTCGAGGTCCCCTGCCTCGGCAAGAACATCTTGGCCGCCAGCAATGCCGTGTGTTGCGCGAACATGGCGCTGGCCGACTACGATCCGGTGATCCCGCTGGATGAGGTCATCGAGACGGCCCAGCGGGTCGGCCGCCAACTCCCCCGCGAGTTGCGGTGCACCGGGCTCGGCGGTCTTGCGATCACACAGACGTCCCGACGTCTAGAGAACGAGTTGGCGGCCCGGAAGGCCCCTCGGTGACGCCCCGCGGGGCGGGGGACCACCTCGCGGGGTCTGAGGCAGCGCATCGCCGAGCTGCACTCATTTCGGCCACCCCTGCGGGCACGAGTGGTTGACAGAGGGAAGACAATGGGGGATGCGATCAAGCGGTTCAAGCGCAACGGACGTGATTCGCTCCGCAGCTAGCGCCAAGCCCACCAGCAGTTCGACCACTTCCACCTCATGCAGTGGCTCTGGCACTACCTGCGCAACGCCCTGATTCAGTTCCGCAAATCCCTCCGGGGGAAGCGCTGGGAACACCATCGGGAGGAACTCTGGGAGCTGAAGTGGGGCTTACTGAAGCACATGGACCGGTGGACCCTCAAGGAGCGGCTGCTCATCCCCGAGATGATGGAGATCTACGCCGGGACCGTCGTCGAACAGGTCTTGCTGTTCAAGGAGACCCTGTGGGACCTGTTCGATGACTCCACCTCGCCCCGCGAGGCCTACGCCAAACGGGACACCCTGGCACGCGAGGCGTGGTGGCACTCCTCGTGGCACCGCGCCAAGTGCGTCGAGTTCTTCTGCAGCGAGAAGTTCGATCGCATGGTGACCTATCCGCGTACCCGGACGTTCCGCGCTGCGGCCAGACCGAGACACTGATCAGCGTGTGGCGCCAAATCGAAGTGGTCCGCGGAGGCTTCAAGAGCCCGCAGGGCCGCCTCGACCATCTCGAACTGTTCCAGCTGACCCATTACCTCGGAGAGGCGGAACTGATCTGACCTGCAACAGGTTCGGGAAAGAGTTACACTTTGTGCTTGACACTGCCTCAAGGCGAGTAGTAATGGTTTTACCATTCTAAAGGAGAGCCATGTTCAGCCCCTCAAGGCAGACCCGCGCGTTCGAAGATGTCGTCCGGCAGATTCAAGAGGCCATCCTCAAGGGGAGCCTCAAGCCGGGTGCGAGGCTCCCGGCGGAGCGACAGCTTCAGGACACTTTTCAGGTCAGTCGGGGTACCTTGCGAGAGGCCCTGCGGACCCTGGAGCAGAAGGGACTCATCACGATCAAGACCGGAACCGCTGGCGGGGCGATCGTGCGCGCGGTCGATACGAAACTGGTAAGCGAGAGTCTCGACCTCCTGCTGCGCTATCAAAAGATTAGCCTGAAGGAGCTTGCGGAGTTTCGAGAGGCCGTCGAAGGCGTGGTGGCCTCCAAGGCGGCCCGGAAGGCGACGCGGCAGGATGTGAGGACACTGCGCGCACTCGTTCGATCCATAAGAGGTTATCTGGACGCCGACTCATTTGACTGGAGTGGCGTCGTCAGAGAAGACAACAGGTTCCATTTCCACCTAGCGCGGATCGCGGGAAACCGGATCTTCGAGTCTATCGTGCAGACCATCTACGAAAACATCTCTCCATACTTCGAACGGTTCCTATCCCATGAACGCGGACTGATGGAGCGGAATTACCAGGATCTCTGCCGAATCCTGGAGGCAATCGAAAAGCGGGATCCGGATGCGGCCAGACTCCTTGTGCAAAGGCATGTGAGATACTTCAATCGCAGGATGGAAGAAGGGAAGATTCGAGCCAAGACATAGAGGTGTGTCATGCCGAGTGGGAGCCTCGATAGACGCACGCATGTATGGGGTCAACGGCACGCCTGGTACACCTACAACCTCCTCTCCTACTTTGAATTGGTCAACGACCTACTGGGCCGACCTGTTCTTAGCCGACTCCTCCCGCCACTGTCCCGATGTGATTGCCGCTTATGCCGCACTTGTCGTCATTTTGCCACGTGCGTGCGCATCCCCGCCACGCCCAAAGGGCAACACAGACATCTGCCGTCCGCCGTTCATGCGGTGTGTCGCGGCCGTCGGGGACATACGACTGGCGGTTCTTCCAGCTGCGAACGGGATGGGAGGGCCCGACTTCGTGAGCCGAGGAGCACATTGCGGTTCCGGTTGCGGTCGTGACCGCCCTTTACAACTGATGGCGACCAACGCGTGCGGCAATTGACGAGCCGGTCACGACGAAGCAATGGCGGTTCGAAAATGAAGTCTGGCAGGGCTCTCCGGCAAGGATGTTTTGAAAGGATCGCTTCCCAATGAATCAGGACGAGTTGGACAACCGAATCCTGGACCGCGGCCGGCAGTTCTTTGCGGCCATCGGGGACGAGCGCCCCTCGCTCTTCAACAAGAGCGCCTGGACCGGCAAGATCATGGACGCGTGCATGCAGGACGAGCACTTCAAGGTCCAGCTGTTCCGGTTCATCGATGTGTTGCCCTATCTGACGACGGGGGACGCCTTCAGCAGGCATCTCGACGAGTATTTCGGCCACGAGGAATCCCTGCCAGCGGTGCTCAAGTGGGGCCTCAAGGGTTTGGGCTGGGGCGGCAGTTTCGCGCAGGCCGCGGTGAGCGCGGCCATGCGGAAGAACCTAGCGATGCTGGCGCGCGATTTCATCGTCGGCGCGACGGCGCCGGAGACGGTGGCGCGGCTGCAGACCCTGCGGGACCAGGGCTTCGCCTTTACCGTGGACGTCCTCGGCGAGGCGACTATCAGCGAGCGCGAGGCCGACGAGTACGCGGCCGGTTACCAGCAGCTGCTGAGCGCCCTGGGGCAGGCCCAGCGTGCGTGGCCCGCGCTGGGCGGGCAGGGGGATGGCTTCGACTGGGGCCAGGCGCCTCGCATCAACGTGTCGGTGAAGCCGTCGGCGCTGTTCTCGCTGGCGGACCCGGCCGACACCGAGGGATCGGTGCAGGGGATGCTCGCTCGCCTCAAGCCCCTGTATCGGACGGTCGTCGCGCTCGGCGGCTTCCTCTGTCTCGATACGGAGATGCGGTGGCTCAAGAATATCACGTTCGCGCTTTACCGGCGCCTGCGGGCCGACCCGGAATTCCGGGCGTACCCGCACCTGGGGCTCGCCCTGCAAGCCTACCTCCGCGAGAGCGACCAGGACGCCGACCAATTGCTGGAGTGGGCGCGGCGGGAGGGGCTCCCGATTTCCATCCGGTTGGTCAAGGGCGCTTACTGGGACTACGAGACGGTGCTGGCCCGGCAGAGCGGGTGGCCGGTTCCGGTGTATACGGTTAAGGCCGAAACGGATGCGGCGTACGAACGGATTGCCGAGCGAATCCTCCGAAATCACGACATGTGCCATTTCGCCTGTGCCTCGCACAACGTCCGCACCGTGTCGGCCGTGATGGAGCTGGCGCACGCGCTGGCGGTGCCGGCGCACCGCTACGAGTTCCAGGCGCTCTACGGCATGGCTGAGCCGTTCCGCAAGGCGCTGCGGAAGACGACAGGGCGAGTCCGGCTGTACTGCCCGCACGGGCGGCTGCTCCCCGGCATGGCGTATCTGATCCGGCGCCTGCTCGAAAACACCGCCAATGAGTCGTTCCTGCGCCAGACGTTCGTCGAGGGGGTGGAGCGGGACCGACTGCTCGAATCCCCCCGCGGCATGCTGGCGCGCGTTGCCGCCGAGCAAGCGAGAGGAGCACCCGCTCGCGAATCGGGCGGCGAGGGGTCATTTCGCAACGAGGCGTTTCCCGACTGGACCCACGCGGAAACCCGGCAGGCGTACGTCCGGGCCCTGGGCGAGGTCCGCGGGGCCCTCGGCCGGACGTACGCCCTGTCGATCGGCGGCCAGGACATCCACACCGACGATCGCGAGCCGTCGGTGAACCCCGCCAATCCGGATGAGGTGATCGGCTCCGTCTGCCAAGCTGGGCCAGCGGAAGTGGAGCGCGCCATCGGCGCCGCCCAGGAGGCGTTTCCGGCCTGGCGCGACACCTCGCCCAGCGACCGGGCCGCGGTCCTCGTCAGGGCCGCGGCCGCCGCCCGCCGCCGGATGTTCGAGTTCGCCGCCTGGCAGACACTGGAGGCCGGCAAGCAGTGGACGGAGGCCTATCTGGATGTTGCCGAGGCCATCGACTTCCTCGAATACTACGCTCGGGAGATGGTGCGGCTGGCCGCGCCGCGCCCGATGGGGAACGTGCCGGGCGAAGCGAACGAGTACTTCTACGAGCCCAAGGGGGTCGCTGCGGTGATCGCCCCCTGGAATTTCCCCCTCGCGATCAGCTGTGGGATGTGTGCCGCAGCCATCGTCGCGGGCAATACGGTTGTCTACAAGCCGTCGCGCGCCACGCCGGTCGTCGGCCACACCCTGCTCCAGATCTTCCAGGCAGCCGGGCTCCCTTCCGGGGTCTTCAACTACCTGCCAGGCCGCAGCCGCGTGATGGGCGACGTGCTGGTGGAGGATCCGCGGATCAACCTCATCGCCTTCACCGGCTCGATGGAGACCGGGCTGCACATCATCGAACGGGCGGGCCGCACACTGCCGGCGCAGCGCGCGGTAAAGAAAGTCATCGCCGAGATGGGCGGTAAGAACGCCATCATCGTCGACGACGACGCCGACCTGGACGAGGCTGTGCCTGCGGTGATGCGGTCGGCCTTTGGGTACCAGGGCCAAAAATGCTCTGCCTGCTCGCGCCTCATCGTGGTGGACGCCATCTACGCCCGGCTCCTGGAGCGTCTCCTGGACGCGGCCCGCTCGGTGCGAATCGGGCCGGCCGAGGACCCCGCCTACTTCATGGGTCCGGTCATCGATCGGTCGGCCCAGGAGAAGGTTCTAGAGTACATCAACCTTGCCCGGCAGGAGGGCCGGATCGCGTTCGCGAGCGAGATCCCGGACAGCAAGGGCTTCTACGTGCCGCTCACCATCGCGACGGAGGTGCCGCCCGATCATCGGCTGGCCCAGGAGGAGATCTTTGGCCCGGTGCTCTCCATCCTGCGCGCGCGGGACTTCGACCAGGCCCTCGCCTGGGCGAATGCCACCTGCTTCGCGTTGACCGGGGGTCTCTTCAGCCGAACCCCCAGCCACATCGAGCGGTGCCGTCGCGAGTTCCGTGTCGGCAATCTCTACATCAACCGAGGCACCACCGGTGCGATCGTCGGCCGGCAACCCTTCGGCGGTTTCAAGATGTCCGGCATGGGCTCCAAGGCCGGCGGTCCCGACTACCTGCTGCAGTTCCTGGATGCCCGCGTCGTGACCGAGAACACGATGCGTCGCGGCTTCGTGCCGTTCGAGGAGCTGCGTGTTGCGGACGTAATGAGGACCCGGTGAAAGGCGACAAAGAAGCAGTGCTGCCAAGCCGGAAGTGTCCGAGCAGGAAGTCGCCGGGAATGGCCGCCCATACGGTAATCCGGGTCGAGGAGCAGCCAGCGAGTGTGGTGGCCCACGTCGACCGCCTGCCCGGCCGCCAGCGCTGCTGTCAGGAGTGCGACTGCCTCGCCATCAAGGGGGCGACGACCCGCCGGCCGGCACGGGGGTGGCAGGACCTCGGCCTGCGGGACCAGCCCCTCTGACTCGTATATGCCCTGCACCGGGTCTGGTGTTCCACCTGCGGGCACCAGGTGGAGCGAGTCCCTGGGCCGCGAAGTGGCAGCGGGTGACCCCGACCCTGGCCCGGGCGGTGGCTGGCCTCGCGCGGAAGCTTGACTGGAGCAGTGTGGCCGCCCACTTCTGCCTGAAATGGAAGACGGTGGCCAGTGCGGTCGGGGCCGCGGTTCTGTGGGGCCGGGCGCAACGCCGATGGTGGCCCCTCCACGTGATCGGCATCGACGAGGGAAGCCGCCGGAAAGACCAGCAAGCCCTCACGCTCGTGTACGACCTGGCCTGCCGCCGGGTCGCACGGACGTCATCTGAACTTTACGCAGCTCCTGCTCTAGCTCTAGCGGAGTCCATTCGTGTTCCTCGCCAACCGCACAAAAGGCATTCTACTCGTGCTGGGCGGCGCGGTTCTCTGGGGTGCCGCCGGTAGCTTCACCAAGGTGCTCAAGCAGGGCGGCCTCACGATCTACGACGTGCTGGCATGGCGCTACCTCATCGGACTCGTGAGCCTCGGGGCGATTTCGGCGATCCGGGGGAGGCGCCCCGAGTTGGAGGTCAAGGAGAGTCGCTGGGGACCTGCCGTGATCCTCGGCCTCGGCATCTTCGGCGTGAACGCGGCCTTCACGCTCAGCAACTTCTACACGACTGTCGCCAACGCGGTAGCCCTGAGCTTCACGGCCCCGCTCTTCACGGCCGCATTGGCGTGGATCGTGCTCGGCGAGCGGGTCAGCCGAATGCACCAGGCCGCCCTCGCCATCGGTATCCTGGGTGTCGCCGCCATAGCCTGGTCCGGGGAGCAATCGACGAACCTGTCTCCTAACATCCCACTGGGCAACGGCCTCGCTCTGCTGTCCGGGATGCTCTTCGGCTGGTACTTCGTCGCGGTACGGAGGTTTGCCCTGGTCGATCGCGACGTCTTTGGGGGAACAATTCGCCAGTTTCTGGTGGTGACGCTGCTCCTGTCACCGCTGCTCCCCAGTCTCCTCCGCGAAGGGGCATCAGGGGGCGTCTGGTTGGCGTTGCTGGGGTATGGCGTCCTGTGTACCGGGTTCCCGATCCTGATGCTGAACCTGGCGGGCCGCTTCCTGCCTGCCAATCAGAGCAGCATCCTCGCGTTGTCCGAGGTGCCGTTCTCCATCCTCATCGGAATGGCAACAGTGCAGGAATACCCGTCAGCCGCGGCCTGGGCCGGCATACTCGCGATTCTGGTCGCCGGCGGCCTCGTCATGCTGCTGCGACGCTGAGCCAGGAGTGGTTCTAGGACTACGTGTCGATCGCCCGGGTGCGGGGGGGGCTCGTGCAATTCGTTCAACCCGCCACGTTGTCAGTCGCAGAAAAGGAACGGCCGTCCCCTGCGTCTCTCCGTCACTTGGAGCTAAAGTTAGTGAGTACGCGGAACTTGCGTCGGGGTGCAGCAACCTGTTGCGGCAGGGCAATGGCACATCTGAAGGGACGATCGTATGGTGGCTCACAATGCCGAAACAGCCTGCCGTCCGAGTAATTTGTCGCTGAAGAGGTCTAGGGACGCCGGCGGGCGCAGATCCCGTGACCTGGCGCGGGACTCATGCAACGAAGAGCCGAGCTGTCGTGGACGCGACGAGTAACACGGGAGGGAAGCTATGACGCAGTTCCGACCACCGATTGCCGGTACGCATGGGATGGTTTCGTCGGGTCATTCCCTCGCGTCTCTTGCGGGCGTGGAGATACTCAAGAAGGGGGGCAACGCCTTCGATGCAGGGGTGGCCGTTCACCTCGCTCTCTGTATCCTCCAGCCAGACTACGTGGGGTTCGTGGGGGTGGCGCCCTTCATGGGCTACTCGGCCAAGGAGGGGAGGGTCGTCAGTTATAGTGGCCTGGGCGTGGCGCCAACGAAGGCGACGATCCAATTCTTCGCAGCAAACGGATACACGACGATTCCCGACGTGGGGATCTTGGGCCAACTCATCCCCGCGACGGTCGACACGGATTGCGCCATCCTGCAGCGATACGGCACCATGAGCTTCGCGGAGGTTGCCGCGGCCGCCATCGACCTGGCCGAGAATGGCTTCCCCGTGCACCGATTCCTCAGCAATAACATCAAGGCTCATGCGAAGAACATCACACGATTTCCCTACAATGCCTCTATCTTTTTCCAGACCGGCGGAAGTCCCGAACTGAAC